>Ga0315544_1001436_pt1 | contig 18546 bp, 15 predicted proteins | sample SalMarSW160130MG_2_FD_202543 | JGI IMG/M metagenome (GOLD analysis project Ga0315544, IMG submission 202543) | Salt marsh sediment microbial communities from the Plum Island Ecosystem LTER, Massachusetts, United States - Salt Marsh Sediment SW1601-130 ... | reverse complement strand
GCGACCGTGGAGTCGGCTGCACCGTAATAAAGATTGAGCTGGTCGGTTTCTTTATGAACAATGGCACCGCTGGGAAATACGACATCGCTGACATCACCGATACGTTCATAAGATGCACTCGGCCCCAGGACCCACTCGTCACTTCGGCGTAAGACCCTCCAGGGTGAATTTAAATCCAAAAGCGCCATCCCGACACGGTATATTTCTCCTGCTGTGGTACTTCTGACGCCGTGGTAAAACAACATCCAGCCTTGCGGTGTTTCTATGGGCTGACAAGCCAGCCCGACTCTGTGACAGTCCCAATAAGCATTCCTTGTTCTAATCAACGGCCTATGGTCGCCCCAGTGCTTCAGGTCGGGTGAGAAACTTATCCACATATGCGCCTCGCCTCGGACAATGGGACGGTGAATCAGTGCAAATCGTCCGTTAAACCTGCGTGGAAACAAACATGCATCTTTGTCTTCCGGCGGCAGCAAAGAGCCCAGGCGGGCAAACGCCTTAAAATTCTTGGTAATCGCCAGCGATACTACAGGACCACCTTCACTGAAGGAAACATAGGTAACAGCGAATTGCTTCTGCTCTTCGAGCCAGACAATACGGGCGTCTTCCAGCCCCCACCTTTCCTCTCGAGAGCTTTGATCGGCTTCGAGGGTGGGTGTAGAGTCAATTTCCCAGTTCGTGAACCCATCGGCACTGCGGGCAACGGTCAAATGCGAAAAACCGCGCATATCCTCGACGCGAACCAACAGCAAGACCTCTGAATTTAACTTGGCAGCCGCGGGATTAAAGACGGCGTTTGTCGGATAAGGCCAATCCTCCGGCGTCATTATGGGATTGCCCCTGTATCTCGTAAAAAGCTCGTGTGCTTTTTTCTGCCGTGCAAGCTCTGGCATAGTTTCGACCTCAAAACATCAAAGAACTTTTCTATACTAAAAACCAAGGGCAAAAACCATAATTTGAAATTCAAACGGTTCAGCTTCAAGCCCATGGCAAACCTTACCTAATTTAATCGGCAAGATGGGTAATCTTCTGTAAGTCAAAGTATGAATTTTAGATACGACGGTATAATATTTTTCCAGCTCGCCGTATATATCTAATGACGGCATATCTTTCGGGTCGTCCCTCGTCTGTGCAGGTATGCGACACAAATGCCCATTCGCGCTTCTTATACTATGCTTTTACTAACTGTGTTTCGTACAAGCTTTGATACAACGGGCAGGTTTGTATAAGCACATCGTGCTGACCCTGAGCGATAACCCGGCCATCATCCATTACCACTATCACATCCGCCGTAATAACGGTGCTGAACCTGTGGGCTATTACGAAGCTGGTTCTGTCCTGCATAATTTCCTCGATGGCTTTGTGAATTTTCGCTTCACTATCGGCATCAATCTGACTTGTTGCCTCGTCGAAAATCAGGATTGCGGGATTCTTCACAATCGCTCTTGCTATGACAATTCTTTGCAACTGCCCCCCGCTAAGGCCGGCGCCCTGCTCGCCGATGATTGTGTTATAGCCGTCGGGCAGAGGAGAGACAAATTCGTGGGCAAACGCGCGCCTCGACGCGGCAATTATTTCTTCCTCGGTTGCGTTTGGCTTACCATAAGCGATATTTGCCGCTATAGTGTCATTGAATGTTACGAAATTTTGGGTTACCATTCCAATCTGGCTTCGCAGACTAAACAGCGTTGCGTTGCGAATGTCTTTGCCGTCAATCAATATCTGGCCGGCATCTGGGTCGTAAAATCTCGGTATCAAGTTTGCAAGTGTGGTTTTGCCTGAGCCGTTTGGTCCTACTATGGCAATATTGTGTCCGGCCTCCACCGAAAGGTTGATTCCTTTTAATACAGGTCTCTCTGAACCCGGGTAGGTAAATACAATATCCCGGAATTCGATTTTATTTTTGAGAGGCTCAAGTTCAAAGGCGTCCGGGCTTTCGACTTCCGGTTCCTGGTCGATGACCGCATATACGCGCTCAGCAGCGGCGTTGGCCTGCTGAACCTTGTTCCATACGTCGCTCATTTTACGGATTGAATCTGCCGTAGTACCGAGCAAAATAAGCAGCGTAAAGAAATCGCTCGGCTGCATCGTTCCCCTGTAAACCCAGTGTGCGCCGAAAACCAATCCCACAGAACCGGCTATCATCCCGAGTGTCTCCATTAAAGGCCCTGTTGACGAATCCACTTTTGCGATTCGAAACTGCCGTTTTAGGAGCTTGCGGTTGATTACTGTAAAACCCGCTCCTTCATATTCCTGCTGGTTATAGACCTTTATCACCTTGATAGCCCCCAGCGCCTCTTTCAGCTTGCCAAGCATTTCGGCCCAGATCACAAGCGATTTTTTTGTTGCCCGCTTTATTTTTCTGCCGAGTTTGCTGATAGCATACAAAGACAAAGGCGCCCCACACAAAAATACTAATGTGAGTTTTTGGTCTATCCACATTGCGCAAGCAATCAGCCCGATTGCTTTTAAGGGCTCGCGAAGAGTTTTGCCAAACAATATCTTAATCCCGTTGCCGATTACTGATATATCCCCTAACAGTCTGCTGACCGTATCGCTGGGACCTTCGTCGGCAAAGAAGCCTACCGGAATCTCCAGCGAGTGTCGAAAAGCATCTCTTCGCAGTTGTGCCAGTGAAATATACATAAGCTTCTGGACAGTATAATCCTGATAGAATCTGGCAATACATCGCATCGTTGTAACGACTGCCATCATGAGTATGATAAATATCACAGCCTTTTTTTTATTCTCTCTGGTCCGCTCTTTTGGCACAAACCTGAGGAGCCTTTGTGCGTAATCGGCATAGAAAGGCTTTTTACCGCACTGAAGCACCTGTCTTTCGAGTTTAAACTGTCCATATTCGTCGGAACTGCGGTATTGGACTACTATAGACTTGACGTTTGATATAGTGGCCAGCTCCTCAAGGAGCTTGCTCGACGATTGCTTTTTGCTTCCGTTAATTAAACTGCTGCCGGCTCCGACAATCTGGTCTTGTTCTTTGAGTCCGGCCTGTTCAGCAAAGCTATTTTTCTTAACGCCGGCAATTTTTAGAAAATACGCCACATCAGGATTGTTCGGGTCTGAAAGTTCAACATTGTCGGGCACATAAAAACTAAGCCCATAGCGATTCTCGCTAATCTTTCTGTTAATCCATCCGTGCAGTCCCTCTTCACCCATCATAACTTTCAAGAGCGGCAAAATCGTTGCGAAGCTGAACGAAAAAAGTATACCGATAAGTAATGCACTGCATCCAATCGTCACGAGTCTGTGCCATTGTGGCCAAATATATACGAATACTCGTTTAAAGGCCTTCATCCGATGGATTTCTCCAAAATAGACTGTTATTTTCTTCTATTAGCTGTCTTCTATTCATTGTAATCCAGGCACACTAACAAAGTTATGCCCCACGGTCAAGTCCAAAGACTGTTGACTCCAGGTGCCATTTTTGTTATGCTGCCCGCTCTTTAAGGAAACGCTTTTTTGTTGGTCATTGCAAGGTCTGCGAAGTCCGCCTATGGCGGACGGCAACCTCGCCTGTTACATTTTAGATTGCCTGGTCACGCCGGCAATGACAAAAAGGATACCGACAATGAAAATCGACCGTTTAATTTTAGGTGTGTATGAAACCAATTGCTATGTCCTTCGCAGCAATGAAGCCACCAAGGACTGTCTGATTGTTGATGCGGGCCTTGGGGCAGGTAAACTAATCAAGTTTTTAGAGAAGCATAAATTAAATCCTGCTGCGGTGGTCCTTACCCACGGCCATATTGACCATATTGCAGGGGTATCTGCACTGCGGGGCCATTTCCCTGATATAAAGGTTTACATCCATAAGCTCGATGCCGAAATGCTCTCAGAGCCCCAGACTAATCTATCCGCTATGACAGGAGGCTCCTTCAGCACAGAACCGGCAGATTTCTCCGTAGAGGAGCAAATCTGTATCGAGCAGGCCGGCGTAAAGCTCAGCGTGCTTCATACCCCTGGCCATACGCCGGGCGGCATATGTTTATATTCAAAGGATGAGGCGATTGTTTTCACGGACGATACGCTGTTTGCCGACTCGATTGGACGAACAGATTTTCCGTGCGGCAGCATGGAACAATTATTAAAGAGCATAATGGAAAAACTTTTTACCCTGCCTGACGAAATAAAAGTCTATCCCGGTCACGGCCCAATTACCACAATAGCCCACGAAAAAGCACACAATCCTTTTTTCCAATAATCCATTTTTAAGCCAACAAGTACAAGTCTTTCTATTTACTACTACCTACTATAAAGCAAACTCATACTATCAATATATAATGATAAATATAGGACTTATATCATTATGGCGCTATAGAGAATCCTTCGCATTCTCACCCATCTTATCTATTTTAACTAAAGTTTTTCCTCGCCACCCTCCGATACTTAATATTGCCTATTGGTAATTATTGCCTATATTAACATTAAGGGCAACATAAAGAATTGAATAGTTAATATGGATAATCTTGGTGGTATAGTAAATCTAATGGAGACCAAAAAATGATAAAACAAAGCATTTTAGCCCGCTATTTGGAACCCTTGTTGCGCGGTGACAGAAAGGCTTGTCGAGCCGTTATAGAAGAAACTCTTCAGAGTGGCATACCGGCTAATTCGGTATATGTCGAGATAATATGGCCTGTTATGGTAGAAATCGAAAAACTGTTGCGGGCAGACAAAATTACACCCATACAGGAACATTTGGCCACGCGAGTGAACCGCACTATTGTTGACCAGCTTCAAAATAAATTGCCTCGCAGACCAAGCAAGAATAAAAAAATATCGGTATGTTGCGCACCAGACGAATTGCAGGAACTCGGTGCTCAAATGATGACAGACCTGTTCGAGAGCAATGGATGGGAAGTAAGATTTCTCGGCGGCGGACTTACAAACGACGATATCCTTTCTTACACAAACGACTATAGTCCGGACATTCTCTTAATTTATGGTACGGGTCCAAAACAGGCACCGGGTGTACGACGCTTGATAGATACAATTAAGTCTGTCAACGCCTGGCCGAATATGCGTATAATGGTTTCAGGAGGGCTGTTCAACAGAGCAGAAGGGCTCTGGCTGGAAATGGAGGCCGATTTATTCGCCCCAACAGCCCTTGAAGCACTCCAGGTAGCTTCTAATGATAATCCGGTTACGCAATGTGAACAAAGAACGATAAACCGCAGGAAGAAAAGACGCCAGACGACAGCACAAAACCTGACGGTGTAGATGTAAGAGCTTTCATCAGATAGAAGAACAATCAATTAGAGAGATCCGTCGAGGACGTATTTCTAATAATCCTATGAAAATTCCAAATTCGACACTTCGGCATCATGGCCTTTGTTCGGGCCCCGATGTCCTTATCGAAAACAAATCTTAATCATCAAAACGAGTTTTTTCTTGATATTCAGGTAGATAATTTGGTATAAATAAGATTGATTAAATGTGTGAGTTTTTGTCTTCCGGTGGGCAAAGCTCTTGTAAATTGCAGCTAATTAGCCTGGCCCAAGGCTTAATGAGCAAGGCACAATGTCTTAGCAGCAGTTGTTGCGCTCCGGAGTAAAACTTATACATTTCAAATAACAGCTAATATTGAGCCATTGCCTGTCTCGGCGTGGCCGCCGGGCTACGGCGGGCTTCGCCCCGACGAGAGCTACGACGGAAAGGAAGGAGGTAGTATTTCGATTTCGGATTTCCGAGTTTCGAATTGTAATTTTCGGTTTTCATTTCTTCGTATCCAATCATCAATTGGTAATCGAAATTTGACAATTCTTATAGATGCTTGTTGAAAACAAAAAGTGTTTTGGCGTGTAAATAAAACATAATTTATAACTATTTTGTTTTTTTATGAAGGAGGATACGATTATGTGCAAAAAAATGACTTATTTAATCACTTTTGTTTTGGTGCTGGGCTTAGCCACAGTCGTTGAGAGTGCAGAGCCATACGAGCAGGACCCTGGGCCGGACGGCATTGTATCAATAGAAGCTGAGAACTTCGATGACAATATCCTGAAGGGTGCCAGTTACTGGGAATTTGTTACATCAACGGTTGTTTTTACACCAGCAGACGGATTCAGCGGTGGTGGTGCGATGCAGTCAATGCCGGATACCCTGCTGGGGGGTGGCCCCGGGTTTGATACGGGCTACGTGGAGAACGCTCCAAGGCTGGATTATCAGGTAAATTTCACAAAGACCGGGCCACACTATGTCTGGATTCTCGCTTACGGCATGGATGGTAATTCAGACTCCTGCCATGCCGGTCTTGACGGCGAGGAAACACCACTTTCTAACCGGATGAGCGGCTGGAGTAACAGTTACAGTTGGGACAACGACAGGTATGAAAGGCCGGAGCGATCGCAGATCGAAATAACTACGACCGGCGTACACACCCTGAACATCTACCAGCGTGAGGACGGACTCACTGTTGACAAAATTGTTTTGACCACCAACCCGGATTACAGGCCGACCGGCATAGGCCCTCCAGAAAGCCACCGTGGTTTACGTCTGAAGGCTTATAATCCAAGCCCGGAAGATAGCATCCTTTATGAGGATACGTGGGTGAGTCTTAGCTGGTCGGCAGGAGAGACTGCCGCCTCACATGATATATACTTCGGTGAGAATTTTGCCGATGTAAACGACGGTACGGGGGACACATTCCAGGGCAACCAGGGTGGGGCATTTTTTGTTGTCGGTTTTCCCGGATTTCCTTTTCCGGACGGCCTTGTGACAGGTACAACATACTACTGGCGGATCGATGAGGTTGAGGCCGACGGAACGACGAAACACAAAGGCGATGTCTGGGATTTTACGATTCCGCCCAGGACCGCCTACGACCCGATTCCCGCAGATGATACTCAATTTATTGACCCAAGTACTGTCCTTAGCTGGTCTGCAGGTTTAGGCTCGAAATTGCACACTGTTTACTTCGGTGATAATTTTGATGATGTGAACAATGCTGCCGGCGGATTTCCACAGGCAGATTTAATCTATACACCGGGCACACTCGAAATGGGCAAGACTTTCTACTGGCGTGTCGATGAGTTCGTTATTCCTAATACGTATAAAGGTGATATCTGGAGCTTTACAACAATGTCTGAGATACCTATTGCCAATCCCAATCTTGTTGGCTGGTGGAAGTTAGATGAGGGATTCGGCGCTGCTGCTCTTGACTACTCAGGCCACGGCAATAATGGTACGCTCCAAGGCAATCCTCAGCGGGTAGATGGCTTTGACGGCGATGGCCTTGAGTTAGACGGTACTAATTCCGTTGAACTGGCAACCAACCTGATAGGCTCGGACATAGGGTCGGTATGTATGTGGATTAAGACAACCCAGGCCGAAACAGGCATGATCTTCTACGGCTCATCAGGCACCGGCGGCAACGGTTTCGGCGACCAGGACGAATTACACATTAACATGATGGGTAACGGCGGGGTCGAATTTTTCATCGAGGGTGGTGACACTGATGTCAACCCCGAGGCATCGGCGGTGAATGATGATGCCTGGCACCATATTGCGGCCACGTGGGAGGTCAACGGTGTGGCGAACCTGTATGTGGATGGCGGCACGCCGGTATCGGCTGCTCACACCGGCAACGACTTCGTGTTGTCCGGCCGAATCCGGCTGGGCCGGCCTTATGCGTACCAGAGTTTCTACTCCGGCCTGATAGACGATGTGCGGGTGTACGACTATGTATTATCGCCTGAGGAGATTGCAATAATTATGAGAGGCGACGTAAGTCTTGCCTGGAATCCAAATCCGGTTAACGGGTCAAAATCGAATATCAATGATGTCAGGTCCGTTAGCTGGTCGCCGGGAGATTTTGCGTCTCAGCACGATGTTTACTTCGGCACTGATAAAGACGCGGTGGACAATGCCGACACATCAACGCCGGATATGTATCGAGGCCAACAAGGTACTACCAGCTATACTCCCACCGAAGGCGTTGAATGGGGCCAGACCTATTACTGGCGAATTGACGAGTCTAATACAGACGGGACAATCAGCAAAGGCAGAGTTTGGAGCTTTACGGTGATAGACTATATCATTGTGGACGATTTTGAGTCCTACAACGACCTTGAACCCGAAGACCCCGAGAGCAACAGAATATATATTGCTTGGTTGGATGGTTATGACAGCCCAACGAACGGCTCTATCGTTGGTTATGAAAATCCTCCTTTCGCCGAGCAAACTATCGTCCACGGTGGTAAGCAGTCGATGCCGCTTTTCTATGACAACAGTGTCGGGTATTCTGAAGCGGAGCTGACATTGACTTATCCTCGTGACTGGACCGAAGAAGGCGTCGGAGTACTGTCACTGTGGTTCAGGGGTATTCCTGCAGGCTTCATAGAAGGGCCGGCCGGCACCTACACAATGACCGCCACCGGGGTAGATATTTGGGACCAGGCAGACGAGTTCCGCTACGCTTACAAGCAACTGTCCGGCGCCGGGTCGATTTCAGCGCAGGTTCTCAGCGTCGAGAATACTGACCCCTGGGCCAAGTGTGGCGTGATGATTCGCCAGACGCTTGACCCGGGCTCGAAATTTGCCGCTGTGTATATTACGCCCGGTAACGGATGCAGATTCCAGGGCAGGCTCACTCCAGGCAGCGCCACAAGCGATACTCCAGTAGCAACGGCTGAGCAAATGGCAATCAAGGCACCTTACTGGGTAAAAATAGAGCGTGACGCCGCCGGCAACTTTAACGGCTACTACTCCAGCAATGGTGTTAGCTGGCAGGCGATGGCATGGAATCCACAAAGAATATCGATGCCTTCGGACGTCTATATAGGAATAGCATTGACCAGCCACAATCCTGATGAAGTCTGCAAGGCCGAATTCTCCAATGTCCAGACTACCGGGGCGGTTACTCCAACGACCTGGGCGCAGGAGGCCATCGGTGTAGCTATGGCCAGTAACGACCCTGAGCCGATGTATGTTGCTCTCAATGGCAACGCTGTGGTCTTTCACGATAATCCCAATGCGGCATTGATAGACACCTGGACCCAGTGGAATATCGACCTGCAGGCGTTCGCGGACCAGGGCGTGAACCTGGCTAATGTCAATACGATTGCCGTTGGTTTCGGTGACAAGAAGAATCCACAGCCCGGCGGTTCTGGTACAGCGTACTTTGACGACATTCGGCTGCAGCGGTAAGCTCCGGAACCAGAGCCATAAGTGACAATTAGCTGCCCACGGTGACAGACAACAGATAAATGGATTTGCACGAATTCGGGGCCTATATCGAATTATTCGGTATAGGCCCCTTTTCTATTGGTTATTAAATATTATGGGGCTAAAGGGGGACAAAAATAACCAGATAAATTTAGCATGAAAATCGAAAAATAGTTTGAAGAAAATCGTGGTTTAAAGTGTATATTACTGTGAAAACAAAGTAAAAGATTCTTCTTTTGAATTGAAAGAGTCTGCATTTGGAGCCGAAGAGAGTGCCAAGCGTGTGCCAGGAAGAAATAATAGCAATGCGGCGTTGTCGGCGGGGCTCACCAGAGGCGTTTGAAGTGTTTGTGAACAGGTATATGAAAAACGCATATTTTATCGCGCTGGGGCTTGTGGGCAATCGCGAAGATGCAATGGACCTGTCACAGGAGGCCTTTATTCGAGCATACCGGAATATCAAATACCTCAAGCCCGACCGAAGGTTCTTCCCCTGGTTCTATCAAATATTAAAGAATCTGTGTATCAGCCATCTAAGAAAAAGAAGATACAGGCAGACAAGCTCTCTTGATGGCGAGAATTGCCCGGAGCCGTCGGCTATGACGGATTACTTTTCCCCGGAGGTTGTGGCCGGAAGAAACGAGCTCAAAGACAAAGTGTGGCAGGCAATCGGCAAGCTGGACGATAAGCATCGCGAGGTGATTATATTGCGACACTTTCAGAATATGTCATACGAACAAATCGCTGAGGCCCTTTATTGTAATAAAGGCACCGTTACGAGCAGGTTGTACTACGCCCGTAAGAGACTGGAAGAATTATTAAGTACAGGGAAAGGAGGTAGCATAAATGACATGCCATGATTATAAAGACCTGATGATGGGCTACCTGGACAATGAATTGAGTGACGAACAGAGACGTCAATTCGAAGAGCATTTGGCCGGATGCTCTGAATGTAAGGATGAGCTGGAGGAGTTCAGGAAACTTAAAGCTATTACCGATGAGGTAACGTTGGTTGAGCCTGAGGACAGGATATGGCAGGACTACTGGGACGGCATCTATAACCGAATCGAGCGCAGCGTCGGCTGGATTGTCTTTTCAGTGGCCGCTATCCTGCTGACAATCTACGGCGGATTCAAGCTGATAGAAGAGCTCATCAAAGATGAAACAATTGGTATGCTTCTTAAAATTGGATTGCTTGTACTAATAGTGGGGCTGGCGATCCTGTTTGTCTCGGTGCTGCGGGAGAGACTTTATTTCTGGCAAAGAGACCGCTATAAAAATGTAAGGAGGTAAGACAATGCTTTTATCCACAACAGATACGATTGAGGGCAGGAAGATTGTAAGGCATCTGGGACTTGTCAAAGGTAATACGATTCGCGCCCGGCACATCGGCAGAGATATTATGGCGATACTTCGCAACATAGTTGGAGGTGAAATAACCGACTATACAAAGATGATGGCTGAGTCCAGAGAACAGGCCCTCGACAGGATGATAGAGGACGCCCAGAAATTAGGAGCTAATGCGGTGGTAAAAGTGAGTTTTTCTACATCAATGATAATGCAAAACGCATCGGAGATTTTGGCTTACGGCACGGCTGTAGTCGTGGAGTAACATTCGCCCGGCTACATCTTATGTCCTGGAGCAAAGCGATATGAGAAATAAAAACGCTCTTAGAACTGCAATTTCTGTGGCTTTGATACTGATTACTTCGCTATCGGTACTCAGCAAGGGCGCAGAAACGGAAGGTATCGAAGGTGTTTGGATGGGCACTCTGAAGGTCTCTTTAGTAGAGCTAAGGATAGTGTTCAAGATTAACGCAAACGCAGATGGGACACTCGCTGCCACTATGGACAGCCCTGACCAGGGGGCCGAGAACATAGCAGTGAGCAAAGTTACCTTCGAGAATGGCAGATTGTATCTGGAGTCGAAAGTCGTCCAGGGCACCTATGAGGGTCAGATAAAAGAGGATGGTTCTATCGAAGGCAAATGGCAACAAGGTGGAATTTCTTTCCCGCTTCAGCTCAAACGCATTGATGAAGCTCCCACACTGCATCGTCCTCAGGAACCAAAGAAACCGTATCCTTACATTGAAGAAGAAGTAACTTACGAAAACGAGAAAGCTGGTATTAAGCTGGCCGGCACACTTACACTTCCTCATTCTGAGGGTCCATTCCCAGCAGTGATACTTATCACGGGCTCGGGTGCCCAGGACCGGAATGAAACAGTCTGTGGTCATCGCCCCTTCCTGGTTTTGGCTGATTATCTGACGCGCAAGGGGATAGCTGTTTTGCGTGTTGATGACCGCGGAGTAGGAGGCTCAACAGGAAATCTTTTAGAAGCGACAAGCGAGGATTTAGCAAGCGATGTGCTTGTTGGAGTAAAGTATCTCAAGGGTCGTAAGGAGGTCAATCCCAAAGAGATAGGTCTTATTGGCCATAGCGAGGGAGGGATCATTGCCCCAATAGCGGCTGCTCAGTCATCTGATGTTGCTTTTATCGTTTTGATGGCCGGGACGGGTTTGACCGTAGATGAAATTATCTATTTACAAAGTGACCTTATACTAAAGACTGTTGGGGCGAGTGATAAAGTATCGGCTATGCAGCGTACCGGTTCAAAACAGATATTCGAAATACTTAAGCATGAGAAGGATAACGCAGTGGCCGAAAAGAAAATCCGCGAAGTAATGACCGATATTCTTTCAAAACTTAGTAAAGAAGAAAAAGATGCGCTGGGTGCATCCGAGGCAACTATGGAAAGACAGCTAAAGCTGCTGTTGTCCCGGTGGTTTCGCTTCTTCCTGACATACGACCCGAAAACAGCTCTAATGAAAGTCAAATGCCCGGTGCTTGCAATAAACGGCCAGTTAGACCTTCAAGTTCCGCCTAAAGAGAACCTGTCCGCTATTGAAGGGGCACTGAAGACCGGAGGCAATACTAACTATACGATCCAGGAATTACCGAAGCACAATCATCTGTTTCAGAGGGCTCAAACCGGGGCAATCTCAGAATATGCCAAGATAGAAGAGACCATCTCACCGATTGCTCTTAAGGCAATTACGCAGTGGATTTTGAAGCAAACCAGCCGAGCTAACAAATGAGTTACCCAAGATAAGCAGAATTGAAGGGAGACCAAATGGATACGATTAAAGATTTTCTAAGGCCTGAAATAATATGGTTTCTGATAGGGCTTGCACTTTTCATTATGGAATTTGTCTTGCCCGGGCTAATCATTGCTTTCTTCGGTGTCGGGGCCTGGATAGTAGCGCTTGTCTGCCTGATTACGGACATCGGGATAAATACTCAATTGATAATATTCATAGTCTCCTCAGTGTTATCGTTGTTTTTTTTGCGGAAATGGCTCAAGGGAGTATTTATAGGTCACAGTGTGTCCAAACAGGACCTGAAAGAGGATCTTGAAGAATTCATAGGGCAGAAGGCGGTTGTGAAGGAAAAAATTACACCGAAGGCCGGCGGTAAGGTGGAATTTCACGGCACAAACTGGTTGGCCGAAGCAGATGAGGAAATCGCAGTGGAAACTGTTGTTGAGATTGTTGGGAAAGAAAATATAACACTTAAAGTAAAAACATTATAGAGGAAAGGAGTTAGTTATGTTAGCTGCAATAGTGAATGCATATACTGTTATTCTTGTTGGTGTACTGGTCTTTGCGTTACTCATATTTTTCAAGACCATAAGGATTGTGCCTCAGAAAATGGCATTTATCATCGAACGGCTGGGCAAGTACTCGACCACACTCGAAGCGGGATTTCATATACTTGTGCCGTTTCTCGACAAGGTTTCATACAAACACACCTTAAAAGAGCAGGCAATTGATGTTGCACCGCAACAGTGTATCACAAAGGACAATATCGCAGTCGAGGTTGACGGAATCCTGTATATGCAGGTTGTTGACCCGAAGAAAGCCTCTTACGGAATAAACAATTACGCGTTTGCATCCGCGCAATTAGCCCAGACAACTATGAGGAGCGTAATGGGTAAGCTCGAGCTGGATAAGACCTTCGAGGAAAGGGAGACGATAAACAGTGCGATTGTCGATGCCGTGGACAAGGCGTCGGACCCGTGGGGAGTTAAAGTAACACGATATGAAGTGAAGAACATTCTGCCGCCACAGAGCATCAAAGATGCAATGGAAAAACAGATGCGGGCAGAGCGGGAAAAACGGGCGACTATTGCCGAATCCGAAGGCGACAGACAGGCGAAGATAAACAGGGCCGAGGGCGAAAAACAACAGATGATCGCCCAGTCGGAAGGTGAGAAACAAAAACGGATAAACGAGGCCGAAGGCCGGGCCGTCGAAATTCTAAAAGTTGCCGAGGCAACAGCAAACGGAATCAGAGAAATTGCCTCTGCGATAAATGAAAAAGGCGGTGTTAATGCTGTAAACCTGCGCATCGCCGAACAGTACCTGAATGAATTCGGCAAACTTGCAAAGACCAACAACTCAATTATAATTCCTTCGAACCTTTCCGACATTGCCGGGGTGATTAAGGCGGCCGCCTCGGTAATCAAAGACCAAACGGAAGTTAAGAGCCAAACAGAATGAATTATTGGGCCGGGAAAAGAGTCAGTCTAACTCTTTTCAGGAAAGCATTTGAATGACAATACAGACTAATCTATTCCTTCACGAAGAGATAATGCTTTTGGCTTTGCGTGATGAGGAAGGTACTATTGCATCGGGAACTATGTACCAGTATGCAATCGGGGCAGCGGTGCTGGCTGAGCTGTTGCTGAACAAGCGTATTGCCGTAGGGGAATCCAGAAAGAAAAAGCTCGTCGACCTTATTAGCTCACAGCCTTTCGGTGAGCCGTTAATCGACGAATGCCTTGAAAAAATCAGCAATGCGAAAAGACGTGCATCGCTTCAGAGTTGGGTATCACGATTTGCCGGCGTAAAGAACCTTAAACACCGGGTAGCTCTACAATTGTGCCAGCGTGGTATTCTCAGGGCCGACGAAGATAAAATTTTGCTGCTTTTTGCGCGAAAGATATATCCCGAAATCAATCCGGAGCCGGAAAGGAAATTGATTGAACGGCTCAGACAGGCCATCTTTACCGACAGCAGGGATATTGACCCCCGAACCATTGTTCTCGTGTCACTGGCCAACAGTACAGGTCTTCTAAAAGTAGTCTTTGATAAAAAGGAGCTGAAAGGCCGGAAAGCCCGGATTAAAGAAATTAGCGACGGCGAGATAACCGGAAAGGCTGCGAAAGAAGCCATCGAAGCTATGCAGGCGGCTATTATGGTGTGCTGCATCATGCCGGCCATTACGACAGCGGCCATCAGTCATTAAACTTTTCACAGAAACAAATCGTTACTATAGTTAAGCCGTGTGATGGGGAACAGTATAAACAAGTCAGCAATTATTTCTCACTTTTCGGCTGATATAATATTGCATGTAATTCTACCATCGTTATATTAGTTATAGATAAGGATATCAGAGAAATCGCAAAGGGCCAAGAGCGATGGTTGGTGTTATTTCCAGACCAAATACGCAGGAGAAATTGGAGATACTCAGCACTGATGCGCAGTATGATTTGGCGTGTGCGTGCAGTTGTAATAAGGAACAAAGCCGAAAGCGCAGCAGTGACGGCAAATGGATATATCCGGTAACGCTTCCAAATGGGGGCAAAAGTGTCTTGTTTAAGACGCTGCTCTCAAATGTGTGCACGAATGACTGTAAGTACTGTCCGCTCCGAGAGCAGATGGACGTTCGCCGGTGCAGTCTTAGGCCGGAGGAGACGGCGAAGGTATTTCTGGATTATTATAATCAGCGAAAGGTTTTCGGGCTGTTTTTAAGTTCGGGCGTCTTAAGCTCGGCTGATGCGACAATGGACAGACTCAACGGTGTTGCAAGATTACTGCGAAAAAAGCACGGCTTTAGAGGGTACATTCACTTAAAGATTATTCCGGGGGCAAGCGATGCGGCTATAGAAGAGGCTGTTTCATTAGCCAGCGCAGTCTCACTTAATATTGAGACGCCGGGCGCAAAGAGACTGGAGAAAGTATCAAAGAAAAAAAGATATATTCAGGACATTATCGAGCCAATCAAGCTTATCAGCAGACTGACTGGACGCGGTTCGAGATACCAAAGGGTCAAGCAGACAACGCAGTTTATCGTTGGGGCCGCCGGGGAACCGGATGCGGAAATCGTGAAGTATATGTACGGCCTGTATGAGCGGCTGAAAATGCACAGAGTATATTTCAGCGCTTATCAAAAGGAATTGGGTGACGAATCTATAGCCGGTGAACAAGCCGGACAGGAAAGACCGACGGATATTCTTATGCGTGAACATCGGCTGTATCAGGTGGATTTCCTGCTTCGCAAATACGGCTTCAAGGAATCAGACATTGTTTTCGAGAAGAATGAAAACTTGTCTTTGACTATCGACCCAAAAGAAGCGTGGGCGCTGAGACATCCTGAGGTGTTTCCTATAAATATAAATCGGGCATCGAGGTTTTCGCTTTTGAGGGTGCCCGGGCTTGGGCCGGTAACGGTCAACCGTATTTTGGAGCAGCGAAAAACCGGAAGAATAAGGCATATCGAAGACATCGGCAAGGTAGGCGTCAGGCTGAAAAAAGCGAAACAATACCTGGATTTTTGAGTGTGGAGTTTGACAAAGAGAGGATTTTCTATTTTAAATTCCAGTCCTCAATATTTTTTTTGATTTCCAATTCTTGATAACGATATAATACCAATTGTATTTAAAAGCTGCGCTTTATATAAAGAGCAGCGAGCCATCCCCAAGCTGCGCTTGAGGCTGCCACCCTTTTGTGCTAAACACAAGGAGCGCAGTAATTAAATGTAATTGGTATAATATGGCCGTAGCGGAATTACAGCGGGTGAGCACAAAGAAATGAGTTCTGCAAAATTGAGGTTAGGCATACTTTGAAAAGAAAGGAGGCGTTCTGTTATGTGGTTTAAAACCGAAGAAACTCTCACGGACGAGCAAGTTCAATCGGGTCTGAGTTATGTTATCAAGGATGGAATCGCATCACAGTCGATGGGGATATTGACCGGTGGAGCATTTTTAGTCGCTTTTGCCGTCAAGCTTGGTGCATCTAATTTTGTTATCGGCTTATTGGCTGCCATCGGGCCGTTGGCTCAATTGCTTCAATTGCCTTCGATTTTTCTTGTTGAAAAGATACGCAACAGGCGTGCGATTGTTGTTATCACGGCAGGACTAAGCAGGTTGTGCTGGCTGTTTATTGCTCTGAGTCCTTTCCTGTTCGGGGCCAAAATCGGACTTGCTGTTTTGCTGGTATCGATGATAGCAGCTTCGGCACTTGGTGCCGTTTCGGGCTGCGGCTGGAATTCGTGGATGCGGGACCTGATACCACAAAACATTTTGGGAGCATTCTTCTCGAAAAGAATGAGAATCGCCACAGGTGTGGGAATTGCGCTCAGCGTGTGCGCGGCTGTCTATTTAGACCTCTGGAAAAAGCTGTTTGCCGAATATGAGGTGCATGGCTATTCAATTCTTTTTTTGGCCGGTTTTGCGGCCGGCGCTCTCGGGCTTTATTATTTATACAAAACACCCGAGAAACGTATGCCCGCCGTTGGGGAGAAATCAAGTATTTTAAAGCTGCTTTCCAAACCATTTAAAGATGAGAATTTTCGAAAGCTTATTGTGTTTATGTGCTCATGGAATTTTGCGGTAAATCTGGCTGCACCTTTCTTTATGGTTTATATGCTCAAAAGATTAGGACTGAGTATGTCATTTATCATTGGCCTTTCAATTCTCAGCCAGGTGCTGAACTTCACTTTTCTTAGAATCTGGGGCAAATTCACAGACAGTTTCAGCAACAAATCGGTACTCGCCATCTGTGGGCCTTTATTTATCATTTCGATTCTCGCCTGGACGTTTACCACAATGCCTGAAAAGTACTTTCTAACCATTCCGTTGTTGATAATTATTCATGCTGTAATAGGCCTTTCCTCAGCGGGAGTATCTCTGGCCTCGGGCAATATCAGCATGAAACTTGCACCGGAGGGACAGGCAACGTCCTATCTTGCGGCCAATACAATTGCCAACTCAATAGCAGCGGGCATTGCCCCGATTTTAGGCGGTAAGTTCGCGGACTTCTTTGCAAACCGGGAATTAGACTGGGTACTTAATTATAAAGGTCCCGGGGGAGAATTCAGTCTTCCTACTCTGAATCTACAGCAGTGGGACTTTTTCTTTGCTATTGCGTTTATAATTGGATTATACTCAATACATCGTTTATCCATGATAAAAGAAGTTGGAGAGGTAGAAGGAAAAGTTGTCTTTGGAGAGCTTCTTACAGAGGTTAGAAGCCAAGTTCGAACACTTTCTTCCGTGGAGGGCCTGCGGCAGATGGTTAGCTTTCCGTTTACCGTAGTAAGGGACTTAACCATGAAAGTAAAAGCCAATAACAAAATCAGCGATAACCAGGAAAAGGGAGTTTGATTATGAAAAAGGCCAAATTGATTGTAATAATTGTAATATCTATACTGGCGTTTATTATCTTTCTTCAGAATACTGAATCTGTGGAAACCAGAATTCTTTTTATGAAGGTGGCTATGCCCAGGGCTATATTGTTGATTTCGACGTTTCTTGCCGGTTTTGTAGCGGGTACAATCACCACCAGTTTGCTTTTAAGAAAATCCGGAAAGAAAAAGACCGTAACCCAAGACAGTTGAAATTTAAGATAAAAAAACAAGGGCTTTCCTTCTATAGATACCGCCAGAAAATATAGGAAATTGATAAAGATGAAAAAAGGTAAAAACAAACTCAAAGTTGTTAAGAAACGCTCGAGTAAGGCCGGTCTGCCCCCGGGAACGCTGGTCCATGTCGGCGAAAAGAAAGTTGAGTCTGTGAGAATTACCTTCATCGACTATGATGAGCAGAGCTTTCAGGAAAAACAGGTTACAAAAATCGAGGAATGTCTAAAACTCAAGGACACCCCTACTGTTTCCTGGATAAACATCGATGGCCTCCATGATATCGAATTACTTGAAAAGCTCGGCAAAGGATTCGAGCTGCATCCGCTCATTCTTGAAGATATTCTCAGCACGGGCCAGCGGCCGAAGTTCGAGGATTATGAAAAATACATTTTTATCGTGCTCAAGATGCTCAGCTTTAGTGGTGAGAATCAGTCGGTCGAAGTCGAGCAGGTCAGCCTGATATTAGGGCCAAACTATGTCATATCCTTTCAGGAACGCATCGGTGATGTCTTTGAGAATATAAGAGACAGGATAAGGAATGCAAAGGGACGTGTCCGGAAAATGGGACCTGACTACCTGGCCTATTCTTTGATAGACGCGGTAGTCGATAACTACTTTGTCATTCTGGAAAAATTGGGGGAGAAAATTGAGTCC
>Ga0315544_1001433_pt1 | contig 18571 bp, 12 predicted proteins | sample SalMarSW160130MG_2_FD_202543 | JGI IMG/M metagenome (GOLD analysis project Ga0315544, IMG submission 202543) | Salt marsh sediment microbial communities from the Plum Island Ecosystem LTER, Massachusetts, United States - Salt Marsh Sediment SW1601-130 ... | reverse complement strand
TTGAATACAGCACCGCAATCCTCCATCTGGTTTACGTACGAAAGATCATTGCCAAAGTAAAAGGTCTGGCAAAAAGAACTCAGAGTTATAGAAAAAATAAATAGTACTGACAGATATCTCATATATCCTTATTTAGCCAATTATTTACCAAATAAAAATTATTGACCTTCCGATCAGTTCGGAATGATCCCTGAATATAAGTAATCTTATTTAAAAAGAAAGCAAGAAAAAAAGGAGATACTCAAGAGTATCTCCTAATGCGGTTTATTTTATAATTAATTTTCTTATATCTGAAAATTCATTATTATATACCTTTATGAAGTAGACACCTTCAGGAAGTTCACCTGTTAATAATCTGACTTCAGTCTTGCTCACAAAAGACTTATCAACATTCAGGACTTTACCTGATATATCAATTACGTTAATGGAAAGCAGATTCTGTGATTCGGGAACAATAAGTGTCACATCTCCTGCTGACGGATTAGGATAAAGTTTAATTTTTGCATTTCCTGATTCGAATTCTTCTATAGATGTCCCTTCTCCCCATGTCTCACAACTTCCCCATACATTTCTGATTACCGTATCCTGTGGAGGAACCACAAAGGCTCTGTCACCTTCCCAGCCTGCCAGTTCTGCCGAGTAATCACACTCTGCAGGCACTTCTTCCCTGAAGTCAAGATAATTATCCCAGCTGGGAGTAAGAAGAAAATAATAGACCAGTGAATCTCCGGGAGCCCATGTTGTATCCCAGGTAAAGATCATGTCTACTTCATGTGTCATTTGCCTGATATTCCAGTCACCGCCGCCTACTTCAGCCTGTGTTAAGTGTCCGGTTATATACACTCCCTGAGTGGTATCCTGGTCTGTCACATCAACTTTCAGGGTAATGTTGCCACAGAAAGCTTGTAATGATGCTAAGATTAATAAAAGTGTAAAAAGTTTTTTCATGATTTTAAATTTTAAAAGTTAATAATTGAATAATTTATATGGTTTTAATTCTATTCAACATATCCCGGATTCTGTTCTATAATGCCTTCTCCTTCAATGATTACGGCACTAGGTATTGGAAACAGAACCTGGTGCGATTGGGCATTTGTAATACCACGATCTATGGCATATTGAATAAATTTGCCGTGACGGATAAGATCCTGCCTGCGAACACCTTCGGAGAATAGTTCCCTTCCGCGTTCATCCAGGATAGAATCCCTGAACTGCTCCTGTGTTAATCCGCTCCATTCGGGTACTTTTGCCCTTGCTCTCACCTGGTTTACATATTGATAGGCATCATCCGGACCGCGCTGTTCATTGATAGCTTCGGCAACTGAAAGCAATACCTCGGCATACCTGAAAACCACCCAGTCAATCGGATATTCGGGACCTGGTCCGACTATGCTCGTATATTTTAAAGGAATGGCACCTATAAAATCTTCACCACGGGTTATGGTATCATCATTTCTATCTAGATACTTAGCTATAATGGTAGATTTGCGGTCATCACCTTCAGAAAACTTATCGTAAAACTCCCAGGGCATTGAATACATGTACCAGCCTGCTCCCCTTTCAATTCTTACAGTATCATTGTTTGCATCAATGCAAAATCCTACCCTGATACCTGCGGGAAAAAGATGGTGCATATACCAGTTTGGTGATGCATCACTGCAAGGCACAGCATAAATAATCTCATTATTGGCTTTCGTTATAAAAATATCTGCATATTTAGGTTGGAGTGAATATCCCATATTCATAATATTCTTACCTGCAGCTTCAGCATCCGCCCATTGTTTGGTGTGCATATAGAGTCTTAACAGGAGCATTCTTGCCACACCTCGTGATACCCTGCCCCAGTTGTTTGCATCATTATTATATTTATCAGGCAGCTCAGTTTCATCCATTGCCAGTACATCCATCAAATCCTGTTCAATAGCGTTACAGTATTCCTCGTCCGAAAGCCGCGGAATAGGTTCAGTATCACTCAGTGTTTCAGGATCAAGCTTTACATTCAGCGGCCCGAAGAAGTCATATAATATATACATCAACCATGCCCTTAAAATCTTTGCCTGGGCTATATATCTGTTTTTCACAATCTCATTTGCATCTGATTTTGATATTTTATCTATAACATCTGTTGCCCGGGCTACAAAACGTATTTTAGCATATGTTGACGACCAGACGTCATACGAGTATGTTGAAGGTCCCCACGTAAAATTCAGGAGATTCGCATCATCTTCACCATATAATTCATCTGTTGTGAGCTCGGAACGAAGTAAGTATGTACGGTTATTGGCATTATATAAAGCTGCATACCAGATGTTATCTCCCGGATCAGTATCGCCCCAGTGAGCAGTAAAGGGATTATAAAGGGCAATTAAAGCTGCATTAAAGTCACCTTCGGTTTTAAAAAAGTTGTCTACCGTAAGGTCCTGGTAAAACTTCGGCTCCAGTTCTTTCTCACAATTAGTTAATAGCAGTATACCTACCAGGATAATTATTAATCTTATATTGAAAATCTTATTATTCATAGTTTTATACTTTTAATTTTTTAAAATGTAACATCAATACCAAAAGTAGTTGACATAGCTTGCGGATAAGGATTTATGTCTGCATATTCAGGATCAAAACCTTCATATTCTGTAAATACGGCCAGATTTTCAAGGTTAACATATAAACGTGCAGAGGCAATTTGTTTAATGAACTTCCCTGTTGGTACAGTATAACCCAGTGAAATATTCTTTAACCGTATAAAACTGGCATCCCTTAAATAAAAGTCAGTACTTATAGCATAATAGTCGCCTGAATAGACATCAAACGCAGTATTCAAATGATTATTAGTTGCAGGATTATTGCCTGAATAGGGATTAGTTGCCACACCGGGATAAATGCCATCGGGATTATCAGTGCTCCATATATCTTTAACAGTTGTCCTAACATTACCTGGATTGGCTATGGAAATTTTGTTTGCCGTACTTCCTGTAGTAGCACTTGGTCCGCCAGGAGCATAACCAAATAATGCTTTTCGTTTAAGAAATCCGTATAAGTAAATATTAAGATCAAAACCTTTAAAGGTAAATGTATTTCCAAGACCGAAACTCCATTTCGGATCAAGATTTCCAAGTTTAACAACATCCTCGATATTCAGTATTGAATCATTATTCTGGTCAACATAAATAACATTCCCAAGGAAAGCATTAGGCATATAAACTGGTCTGTCTTCTTCACTTTTTATTATCCCGGCTGTTTCCCATCCGTAAATTGCCCTGATTTCATCGTCTTCGGCAATATAATCAGCCAGTTCAACTTCAGGATTCCTTTCGATCCAGTATGCTTTATAGGTAGAAATATTAAAATCTGTACTCCATGTAAATTCAGAACCGACAATATTTTTGGTAACGACTGTAAGTTCATATCCTATAGCTCTGGTAGATCCTACGTTAGCTGCAACACGGCCTACCGGGTTATTTCTGGGAAGTCTGTTAAAGTCAAGCAGGTCTTTTGCAGTCTTGTTATAAAATTCGAATGAAGCATTAAAACGGTTCTGCCATAATCCCAGATCCACTCCTAAATTCAAAGTATAATCAGTTTCCCATGATAGATCTTTGTTTTCAACCTGTGCAAGTGTTACCCCATTATAATAAGTAGGCCCGATTAAATACTGTAAGCCTGCGCTGTATAGTTGCAAAGAATTACCAACCAGTACACTCTCGTTACCTGACGATCCGTATCCGGCCCTGAGCTTAAGATTTGATATAAATGGAATGTTATCCATAAAATCTTCATGGCTAACCTTCCATGCACCTGAAATACCAGGGAAGAAACCATACTTTTTATTTTCAGCAAAAATGCTTGAGCCATCCCTTCTCCCGACAATAGATAATATGTATTTATCCATTAGAGAATAATTAACTCTGAAGAATTGTGAAATCTTTGTACGTTCACTTTTATATGAATCAATTCTACTGGTTTCTTTATTACTGGCTATCTGAACATTATTTTCTTCAAAGGCATCGGTGAAGAAATCCCTGCCTACGAGATAAAATCGGTCGTTTTGTGTTTTATAATACCCTGCACCGGCAACAATAGTTATATTACTATTGGAAAATGTTTTATTGTAAGTTAAATATGCCTCTGAAGACAGGTTGTCAATGCGGTTGGTACTTAACTGTGCCATGCCGTCGGGCATATTATACCTCTGTGCTTTAACAGGCAAATAAAAATTACGGTTTGAAGTCTGCCTGTCAAGTCCACCAACCAGATTAAGCCTCAAATCATTAAGTATCTTTATTTCCAGATTAGGGATTATGTCAATCCTGTTATTACGTATTTTATCTTTAACAATTAAGAAGGCAGCAGGATTCATTATTTGCCTGTCGTATGAATAGGTATAATTTCCTTCTTCATCATAAATACCAACTGTTGGTGTAAACTCATAGGCTGCCTGAAGCATATTATATTTTTCCAGTCCGCCTGAATTTGATCCAGTAGATACATTATTACTGTTAATCTGACTAAGATTTAAATTCAATTTAAAACTAATTCTTTCCGATACTTTTTGATCCAGGTTAACACGCCCGCTATATCTCACAAAATCAGATTTGTCAAGTATAGCTTTATTGTTATGATAATTAAAAGAGGCAAACACAACTGTATTTTCCGAACCACCTGATAATGAGATATTATGCTCCTGTATGCTACCATCCCTCATTAACAGGTCAAGCCAGTCGGTCCCTTCTCCAGCCGTATCTATTTCCTCCTGGGAAAAACGGGGAGTGAATACATCTGCGGGAGTAGATCCGTATGGAGCAATGCGATAATCGAATAAATGCTTTTCATAAGACAGCCGGTTGTGCTGCTCCATAAATTCAGTAGCATTAAGGTAGTCAAAGTATTCTTTCGGCGTTTGAATAGTATAACTACCCCGGTATTCAACACGGGCTTTCCCTGCTGTTCCTTTTTTGGTTGTAATCAATATTACTCCATTTGCTGCAGATGAACCGTAAATTGCTGTTGCACTGGCGTCTTTCAGAATATCAATTGATTCAATGTCTGACGGATTAATGCTATTTAACGGGCTACGTTCAATTCCTCCATAATATCCCAGGTCATCATCAAAAATTTCCCTTTCAATTTTACTGTTATCAGTAAGAGGTACTCCGTCGATCACATACAAGGGTGCATTATTCCCATTTGGAGAAATTGCACCACGGATGTTAACATCAACACTTCCCCCAGGCTGGGCACTGTATACTCTCAGGTTTAAGCCGGCTGCTTTGCCCTGTAATAAATTATCAATTGATACTGCGGTGGAGAGTGGCAGATCTTCTGCCCTGACGCTTGAGACAGCCCCGGTTAAATCAGATTTAGGTATGGTTCCGTATCCTATAACCACTACCTCTTCCAGCCTTGCAATATCGGGAACCAGACTAATGTCTATTGTTGTTTGGTTACCTACGGTAATCTCTTCTGTAAGGTAACCAAGATAAGAGAATTGCAGAATACTTTCTGCATCCGGCACGGTAATTCTGTAATTACCATCCACGTCCGTCGCTGTTCCTGTAGTTGTTCCTTTAATAACAACATTTACTCCCGGCATTCCCATATTATCTTCATCAAGGACTTTTCCGGAAATTTCAAGTGGCTGGGATAACAGATACGGAACGCTAAAAATTAAAATGAATATAAAAAAACATAAAATTTTTCTCATAGGTTTTTTTTTAAGTTAGATTTTTATGGCCATTACCTGTCGATTAATAGAATTACCAGTGAAAAAATAATGACCAGGATTATTAGCAATAAAAGAACAACTTCCTTTAAAAGAAAAGGAGACTTCTTAAGTTTCTTATCATAATGATTATGATTTGTAGTCTTAATGAGTTTCATAAGTTCATAGTAGATTTAGAATTTCAGAGCATAACATGATTTTTATCTGTAACAGTAATTGTTACATCGCTGGGTAATTTAGTAGAAACTGTCAAATAAAAAATCAGTAGTAAATGGGTGTAGATTTTTTCTCATATGGTTTTATTTTAGGTTAATAACTAATAATCACATGACGAAATTATCGTAATTATTTACCAGGATTGGAATGAAATCAATCACATTAAATAATAAATCTTACCTGTATAGAAATAAATCTTACATGGAATAATATAAATCTTACATGGGGGATATTATTTAGCGTTTTGTTTTAGTAGAAATTCTTTTGGTGAGAATCCGAATTCTTCATGAAAACATTTTGCAAAATAAGAATGGTTTGAGAAGCCAACTTCATACATAACTTCAGAAATTGTAGCCTGTTTAGCTGATAAAAACTCTGCAGCCTTTTTTAATCTCACTTTACGTATTAATTCATTTGGGGATAAATCGGTTAATGATTTAATTTTTCTGTACAAATGAGTTGTACTAATTCCGACCTCATTACTAAGGGTCTCCACCTTTAAATCAGGTTCTGAAATGTTTTTTTCTATATAATTCATAACCTTTTTCAAAAATTTCTCATCTATGGATGGCAGTCCTGTTGTATCAGGTTTATGATATAATTCCTTCTGAAAATGTATCTTAAGCTGTTTACGCTGTTCTATAAGTTTTTCAATACTTACTATCAGATGTTCAGGGTGAAATGGTTTTGAAATATATGAGTCAGCTCCTGTTGATAATCCTTTGATTCTATCCTCAATGGAAGTCAGAGCAGTTAAAAGAATTACGGGTATATGGCTTATCCTGATATCGGTTTTTATCTTCTGACATAATTCCAAACCACTCATTCCGGGCATCATGATATCCAGAATTATTAATTCAGGTTCCTCTTTTATTAATATTTCCAGACCTTTCTCACAGCTATTGGAAGTTAAAATTCTGTATTTATCTTCCAGAAGATTCCCCATATATTTTACCAGCTCGATGTCATCTTCAATAATGAGTATCACAGGTGCATTTGGGATCTCCGGTTCCTTAAATTCTACTGAAGACATATCCTCATCAATAAGAATCACTTCCGTTTCTTCTTCAATAAAGCCCGGGATAACTTGTTTTCCTTTGGTTGTTTCCTCATCATCAATAAATTCTTTTTTACTGAAAAATGATTCATGAACCGGTATTTTTACCGTAAAGTCTGTTCCCACTCCCTGTTCGCTTTCTACTGATATCTCACCATGATGTATTTGAACCAGATCTTTGCACAAGGCCAAACCGATTCCCGTTCCTCTTTTTTGCTCCTCTGACTTCCCTATTTGATAAAAACGTTTAAATAAGGTGTCCATCCTCTCTTTTGAAATACCAATGCCGGTATCAGAGACTTTCAGCTGCAAATATCTCTCATCCTTTTGGTTTGGAATTATTATATCCCCTTTATCATTCATAAACTTTAATGAAAGCCTTATCTTTCCATACTCCGGAGTAAATTTGAAGGCATTTGATAGTAAGTTATATACTATGGTTTCCACAACATTTTGATCAAACCATACAAAAGCTGATTTAACAGGGATTTTGAGTGAATATTTAATCTTGTTCTGAATAGATTTTGATTTAAATGAAAATGCAGTATCCTTTAATATTGGAATGATATCATTTTTAGATATTTTTAATTCAAGGTTTCCTGTTTCAACTTTTCTGAATTCCATTAGCTGGCTTACAAGCCTGAGTAATCTCTTGCTTCCGCTATGCATCAGTGATAACTGCTCTTTTATTTTACCGTCAAGTTTATCCAGAGACAGCAGCTTGTTTATTGGTCCGAGTATTAAAGTCAGCGGTGTTTTGAATTCATGGGAGATATTTGTAAAGAACTTCAGTTTCATATCATTATACTCTTCGGCCTTTTCCCTTTCAATTCTTTCTAACTGGATTCTATGCTTGTATTTTGCCCTTGCCAGAACCTGGCTCCTGAAATAATAAAGTAATAATAAAAGTACAATGCCATATACAAAGAATGCCCAGATAGTTTCCCAGTATGCAGGTAGTACTGTTATTTCAATTTTTGTTACATCATCATTCCAGATACCATCTTTATTTGTTGATTTTACATTAAATGTATAATCTCCCGGTCTGAGGTGGGAATATGTTGCATATCTCTTCCTGGCATCTGCATATATCCATTTATCATCAAAATTTTCCAGCTTATATGCATACTTGATTTTATTTTGTGATTTAAATGTTAAGGCAGCAAATTCAAATGCAAATGCATAGTCTTTTCGTGTAAGTTTAATCTTGTCCGTGAAAATAATTGACTTGAATAGTATTTGTCTTCCTTCATCTCTTTTACCAACCTTAACTGATTTGTTAAATAATTGAAGGTCCGTAATTAATACTTTGGGGAATCCCTTGCTTAGCTTTATGTTAGCCGGATTAAAAACATTTAGTCCGTTAATCCCTCCGAAATACATTTCACCTGGCCGGCTTCTCATGCAGGCACGCCAGTAAAACTGGTAACCCTGTAAACCGTCAACTACATCAAAATTATAGAAGGTTTCTTGAACAGGATCAAATTTGGATAACCCCTGGTTTGTGCTGATCCACAGATAACCGTTATCATCTTCAAGAATCCCGTATATTGTATTTCCTGATAATCCATCCTCATCAGTATAATAAATAAATTGTACCGGGATTTCACTTTCAGCGTCAAAACTGTCCTTCTTCAGTTTATTAAGACCGCCGGCATAAGTGCCTATCCATAAGTTTCCTTTACTGTCTTCATACAATGTGACTATTCTATTATCACTCAGACTGTTAACATCGGATGGATTCTCCGTGAAATGGATAATTGCATCCAGTTCAGTGCTGTTTGGCTTTAAGACAATCTTATTCAATCCGTCCCAGGTTCCAATCCATAAATTACCGGCCTGATCCTTTACTATTTTATTAATTGATGTAGCAGTTAGCTTTCTTATAGTATCCTGCTCACTATCAAATCTCACCAGACTTTTATCCACCTGATCATAAACATATAATCCTCCATTACATCCGATCCAGAGATTATGACTTTCATCTTCATATATATCATTCACAAATTCAGGGACTTCAAGAATATTCCGTGTTACTTTTCCGCTTTTTTTATCAAGTTTATTCAATCCGCCGCCCCATGTGCCAACCAGCAAATTGCCGGAAATATCTTCATGGATTGTTGTAACTATATTATGGCTTAGACTATTATTATTTTCAGGATGATGGATATAATGAGTAAAATTATTCTTATAATATTTATTCAAACCGCCTCCGTATGTCCCGATCCAGATAATTCCTTCTCTATCTTCGTATATAGACCTTATTGTATTATATGAGAGACTATTGATATTGGCAGGATCATTTTTTATTAATTTAAATTGTTTTTCCTTTATATCAAGCAGGTTTATTCCTGTATTTACCGTCCCAATCCATAGTAATCCGCTTTTGTCGAAAAACAGATAATCAACATAATTGTCGCTAAGACCTTCGGGATTTGTCGGATCATACTTCCAGTGTGTAAATAGTTTTTTCGAGGCATCAAACTTGTTTAATCCGCCTGATTTTGTACCTATCCAAAAATTTCCTGTCTCATCCTTAATAATTGAAGTTATCGAATTATCGCTTATAGTATTTGCAGTTCCTTTTTTACTAAAATACCTGTTAAACTCTTCGGTTTCTTTTTCAAATATATTAAGTCCGTCTTCTGTTCCTACCCATAATTCATTTCTGGGATGATCTTCCGAAATAGATGTAATAATGTTATTACTTATGGATTTTGAATTGTTTTTCTCGTATTTGAAAATCTTAATATCACCGGAATCCTTGAAATATTTTATCAGACCGGAATTTGTACCAATCCATAAAATATTTTCTTCATCTTCAAAAATAATTCTTATATCTTTAAATTCAGTTTGTCCTTCCTCTGATTTTAATGATTGCCTCCTGAATAATCCGTCTTTAAAATCATAGCTACATAGGCCGTTATTTGTGCCTATCCATAAAATACTATCTTCATCCAGCAATAAAGAATTATGATGAAAAATAAAATTTGAAGGTATACTCTGTTGGTCCTGCGGGTCATAGTAAAACGCTTTGAACTGTTCGTTATAAACGTTATACATGTTTAGTCCCCCACCCTGTGTTCCTATCCAGAGGTTACCTGAAAAATCTTCAATTATTGAACTAATAAAATTGTCCGATATTGAATTTGAATCAAGAGGATTGTTTTTATATATAACAAAGCTATAGCTGTCATACCTGTTCAGACCGTCTGTTGTTCCAATCCAGATAAAACCCCTGCTGTCCTTGAAAATACATGTAATGGAATTATTTGATAATCCATTTTCAATTGTAATCTGGTTGAAAATATACTGACTTTTTTGAGAAATACCATTATTTGCAGCAATAGCAAACAATATGGCAAATAAAGATATACGCTGAAAAAGACTTCTCATTTTTTTAGACTATCAATAACTTTTCTGCAATAATACATTAAATATAATATCAAAATTAATGGATTATCGGTTTGTATGCAATATAAAAAAAGGACAGGTACTTTTTCTGTAACTATAATGTAACATTAATGAAACATATATAAAATATTATAATTATAATATTGCAGCAAAAACGAAATAAAATCCAAAACTAATTTTAATAAAAATGAAAAGAAACTATGTTCTGCTGTTACTGACCTTAACAGGTGTTATTAGCACTCTGGGTCAGAATAATCCAGATGAGTCTGAATTTAATCCTTCAGGTTCACCTTTTGCCAAAATCTATACAAATGTCCATACACAGGTATCGGAAAGTGAAAATGAAACGGGATTCGAAATTACAAGGGCCTATTTCGGCTATGAATATGAACTGAGCAAGAACTTTTCAGCTAGGATAAACCTTGATGTAGGGGATCCGGAATCAGGTAAATTTCAGTATACAGCCTATCTGAAAAATGCCTATATGAAATTTAGCTATAACAATCTCACCACATATTTCGGGATGATAAGCACTATACAATTTAAGTTACAGGAAAAAATATGGGGCCGCCGTTATATCCTGAAATCTTTTCAGGACGAATATAAATATGGTTCCAGTGCTGACCTGGGTATCAGCGTAACTTACAAGCTCCATGATATGGTAAGTATCGATGCAACACTTATAAACGGAGAAGGATATAAGTCAGTCCAGTTAGACTCTGCATACAGGGCAGGAGCAGGTATTACAATTACTCCTGTTAAGGGTCTGGCATTAAGAGGTTATTTCGATTATGAGAAAAAAGATGAACCACTAATGCATATAGCAACTTTTATAAGTTATTCAAAAGATGCTATATCAGCAGGTGTGGAATTTAATATTGAAAACAACAATAAGTATGAAAAAGACCATAACCTGACCGGTTATTCGGCCTATGCTTCATACCAGCTAAAGAAAAAGCTTGAATTTTTTGGCAGATACGATTATTTAACATCCAACAAACTCAGTGGGGAAACAGATCCCTGGAACATATCAAAAAACGGTCAGCTTTTTATGGCTGGTATTGAATATGCTCCCGTAAAGGGAATAAAAATAGCTCCGAATTACAAGGGGTGGCTACCTTCTGCAGATGGAAGTTCTCTTATATCATGGATTTACCTGAATGCTGAATTCAGCTTTTAAATAATTGTAATATTTATGTAACATTTTTGAAATAACCGGGAAATATAATTATCATAAAATTGTACAAAAATTATACTAAAAAACCATAATGAAAATGAAAAAACTGTCATTAATTATAACAATTGCAAGTGCAGTTATTATTTTAGTTTCCTGCAAAACAGGAACTCAACCTGCAGATACAGGAAAAAAGGTTACTATCACTGCTGCGGGTGCAACATTTCCTATGCCCTATTATAACCAGGTCTTTGAAATGTACACCAAAAATACGGGTATACTTGTAACTTACGGTGGTATTGGTTCAGGTGGCGGAATAAGAAGCCTGTCAGATAAGGTTGTTGATTTTGGAGCTACCGATGCTTATCTAACAGATGATAAAATAAAGGAAATGCCCGCAGACATTGTTCATATACCTACATGTCTGGGTGCTGTTGTCATTGCCTACAATCTGCCCGGTATCGACGAATTAAAACTTACCGAAGATCTGCTTGAAAAGATATTTATGGGTGAAATAACAAATTGGAACGATCCGGCCATTAAAGCTAACAATGAAGGACTTGTGCTACCGGACAAAAATACTCTGGTTGTGCACCGTTCTGACGGTAGTGGTACAACTTTTATCTTCAGTGATTATATGTCGAAAATAAGTCCTTTATGGGCTGAAAAAGTAGGTGCAGGGAAGTCACTTAACTGGCCTGCAGGGATAGGTGCTAAAGGTAATCCGGGAGTCGCGGGTACAATAAGCCAGACTGAAGGGGCTATCGGATATATAGGTTCTGAATATGCATTTGCGCAGAAGATACAGATTGCCAAAGTACGTAACAGTTCAGGCAATTATATTGCCCCATCAGTTGAATCAATAAGTGCTGCAGCTAAAGGTGCCATACCTGATGATACCAGGGCAATGATAACAAATACGGATGATCCCGAAGGATATCCGATAAGCGGTTTTACATGGCTTATTTTATATAAGGAACAATCATATGATCGCAGATCAAAAGCTCAGGCAACTGAAACACTTAATCTTCTGAACTGGATCATAAGTCCGGAAGCACAAGAGGTTACACAAAAAGTAAATTACTCTCCTTTACCTGACGAAGTTGTTGAAAAAGCAAAAAATATTCTCAAATCAGTCACATATAAAGGAGAGATATTAATGAAATAATGCGAGGGGAAAGACTAGTAAAAGCAATAATACTGTTAGCCTCAATAATAGTATTGTTAATTGCTGCCGGTATGGTACTGTCACTTATGACAGGTTCCATACCGGCGTTTAAGGAATTTGGCATAAAATTTATTTTTTCATCAGACTGGATACCTACTGAAGGCAGGGAAAGATACGGAGCCCTGCCGTTTATATCAGGCACCTTACTGACATCTGTAGTAGCCCTGATAATCTGCCTCCCTTTATCGTTCTCGGTGTCTGTCTTTCTGGGAGAATATTTTAAAGGGACAAAACTTGCTGCCGTAATTGGCTCAATGGTGAACTTGCTGGCCGGAATCCCGTCAATAGTATACGGATTGTGGGGATTTTATGTGCTGCGGCCTGTTATAGTTAATCTCGGACTTAGCTCACAGGGATTCGGCATTTTTACTTCGGCACTGATTTTAGCTGTCATGATCATTCCTTATGCATCATCCCTGAGTAATGAAGTTATCTCCATGGTTCCTGTGCAATTAAAGGAGGCCGCCTATTCACTGGGAGCAACAAGACGGGAAGTGATATTTGCAGTTATTATTCCTTCGGCAAGCTCAGGAATAATAGCCAGCTATATACTGGCACTTGGAAGAGCTTTGGGAGAGACTATGGCAGTGACAATGCTCATAGGCAATGCAAATATAATTCCAAAAGGATTGTTTTCGATGGGGAATACCATGGCCAGCGTTATTGCCAACCAGTTCGGAGAAGCTGAAGGATTAAAATTAAGTTCATTAATTGCTATCGGACTGTTATTGTTTATAATCACAGGAATAGTAAATTATATCGGTAAAGCAATAATGAAACGATTACAATAAATAAATTAGTTAACAGACGTTAAAAAAGTTGAAAAGAATAATTGAATTAGATAAAAGTATTTTAAGACGTCGCTTGTATAGGGACAAACAGTTCTATTATGCAGTTATTTGCCTGGCCGCAATAACAACGCTTCCTCTTATACTTATTATTGTAAAACTACTGGAAAAGGGAATCAGGCAGATTAATTTAAGCTTTTTCACAGAGACAACCCCTAATACGCTTGAAGCTATGGTTGCGAAGGCAAGCGGTGAAATTATTCCGGGAGGTATATTAAATGGAATTACGGGAAGCCTGTTAATAGTCCTTTTTGCCTGCATTATTGCCATCCCTGTGGGTGTTTTTGCAGGTATATATTTATATGAAAACCAGTACAATAAATTTTCAAATGTAATTAGAAATATTGCTGATATATTACAGGGAGTTCCTTCGATTATACTGGGAGTTGTTGCCTATAGCTGGATTGTTGTTAACATAACCAAAGGATTCTCAGCGATTGCAGGGAGTGTGGCTCTGTCTGTAATGATGTTGCCAATGATTATCAGATCAACTGAAGAGACTTTAAAAATGATCCCCCTGACAATTAAAGAAGCTGGCATAGCTCTTGGCGTACCATACCATAAAGTACTGTTCAGGATATTAATTCCTTCGGGATTAAGCGGACTTCTAACCGGTATATTGCTCGGGATATCCAGGATACTAGGTGAAACAGCTCCGTTATTAATGACAGCATTAGGCAGTTCGGTAGTAAATTTTAATATTACAAAGCCTACAAGTGCGGTCCCCCTATTAATATGGGAGTTTTACAATGATCCTAACCTGGTGGATTTAATATGGAGTTCGTCACTATTTTTAATGGGATTTGTATTGTTTATCAATATCATTGCCAAGAGAATTGCCAAAAAATGGAAGATATATTAATGATAAAAGAAGAACCGATAATAACTTTTAAGAATCCCGTCCTTTTGATGGAGAATCTTTCAGTTTCCTATAATGAGGAAGCCCTGGCAGTTAATAATGTCAGTGCAGGTGTTAAGAGAAACTCTATTACTGCAATAATGGGACCATCGGGATGCGGAAAAAGCACCTTGTTACGTGCAATTAACAGGATGCATGAGCTGTATTCAAATGTTGAGATGACAGGTAAAATATATCTTAATGATGATGATATAACAAAGATGAATCCTATATTATTAAGAAGAAAGATAGGTATGGTTTTTCAAAGTCCGAATCCTTTTCCTACAATGAATATCTATGATAACGTAATTGCAGGATTTAAACTTAATGGTGCAAGATTAAGGAAAACAGAGAAAAATGAGATTGTTGAAACATCACTTAAAGAGGTAGCTCTGTGGGATGAAGTGAAAGACTCGCTTTTTAAAAGAGGTACCTTTTTATCTGGCGGGCAGCAACAAAGGTTGTGCATTGCAAGGGCACTCGCTTATAAACCCGATGTAATACTAATGGATGAACCTACTTCAGCATTGGATCCTAAAGCAACATCCAAAATAGAAGATTTACTAATCAAATTAAAAAAGAATTTTACAATAATTCTTGTTACGCATAATATGGCCCAGGCTGCACGTATATCTGATTATTCAATGTTTATGTATCTTGGAGAACTTATTGAATATGGAAAGACCAAGAATATGTTTACAAGACCGGTCAATAAAAAGACAGAAGAATATCTGACCGGTAAATTCGGATAATTTTAATTATTTAATTATTATAAAATGAGTATTAAAAAAGAAATTGCTATTGAAGATATTTTTGATGATTTTTCCAGAGTCTCGGAAATAATTCTTCTTCAATTAAAAAGGCTTAAGGATGTTATTATTTCGGGAGATATAATAATGCCCAAGGAGATATTATCAGGTTTTGAAAAAAATGAGAAAGCAATTGACAAATTTGAGATAAAAATAAGCAAAAAAGTTATAAATACCATTGTGCTTTATAATCCTCTTGCTTCTGACCTGAGAAAAATAATTGCCATATATAATATGACTTTAAATATTGAAAGTATTGGCGACCTTGTAATGAATATTCTAAAATCCGCCGGTAATATTGAAAATGCAAAATTGTATGAAAAATCAAAAGATTCAATATTTAAAATATTGAAATTCAGCACTAATTTAGTACAAAATGCTTTACTTTCGTTTACAAATTCTGACATTACAGCTGCAATTGATACTATAAAAATGAATAAATTTAATGATGAACTGAATCAATTAATTCTTGAAAAAGCTGTTAAAAAAGGCAAATCAACATCTGATATACAAAAAGTACTGCTGAGCTTTGTAAGCTTAAGAAGCATTGTCTCAAATATAGAACGTATTGCGGATCATGCTATCAATATTGCAGAGGCCACCGTTTATGCACTGGAAGGGACCGATCTCAGACATAAAAAAGTATAATACTATAAAGTATTAAAACTATGAATGAACTTAATATACTTGTTGTAGATGATGAGGAGGATATTTGTGAGATTCTGCAGTTCAACCTTGAAAATGAAGGTTTTCATGTAGATACTGTATTTTCAGCTGAGGAAGCCTTATCCAAACCATTGGAAAAATATAGTCTTTTCATACTGGATATTATGATGAGCGGAATGTCGGGCCTCAAACTTGCTGATACTATAAAAAACAGGAAAAAGCTGAAAACACCGGTAATATTTTTAACTGCAAAAGATACTGAAAATGATACCATAACAGGCTTTACAGTCGGTGCAGATGATTATATAACAAAACCTTTTTCAATAAGGGAGGTAATAGCAAGGGTAAAGGCAATATTGCGCAGAAGTATACCGCCTGAAGAAAGAACTCAAAAAAATATAAAAATTGAAAATCTTGAACTTGATATAATAGCAAAAAAAATATTAATCAGCAACAAACCGGTTAAGCTCACAAAAAAGGAATTTAATATTCTTTATAAACTGATGCAGCATCCCGGAAAGGTATTTTCCAGGGATGAAATACTAAGTACTGTATGGGAAGATGAAGTATATGTATTGGATCGTACGGTTGATGTAAATATTACAAGACTGAGAAAAAAGCTTGGTAAATATGGCAAATATATAATAAGCCGTTCGGGATACGGTTATTGTTTTGAATATCAATAATATAAAGTGATGATAAGTAAACTAAGATATAAAAATAAGCTCTTTGTCTATTTCTTTATTGTATTCGTAGTATTCATAGTTGTAGTTACTATGTTTCAGTACAGAAGAGAAAAGGAATACCGTATTAAGGAGCTGGAGAGCAAACTTAATACATATACTGAATTAGTCAACAGCTATATTATACAGAATAACATTTACGAAGATGATAATTTTCAACTTCTTGATTCACTAACCAGGTTTATACCTGACAGAAACATCAGAATAACTGTTATCAAATATGATGGAAAAGTGTTTTATGATAGTTTTGTCAGAGATTACTTTAATATGGAAAATCATATTAACCGGCCTGAGGTACAAATGGCAATGCATAGTGAATATGGGCATAAAATAAGAAGATCAGCAACCACAAAAAAGGACTATTACTATTATGCCAGGTTCTTTAACAGGTATTTTGTTAGAACTGCAATAGTATATAATATTAGTGTTAAAGATTTCCTGAAAGCAGAAAGTTTATTCCTCTTTTTTATTATTCTATTATTCTTTGTTATCTGGGCCTCACTTGCCTATGTTTCTGACAGATTGGGTAAATCTGTCTCCCAGCTAAAAGATTTTTCAGTAAAAGCAGCCAAAAACGAAAATATTGATAAAGAATTGAGTTTCCCTAAAAATGAACTTGGTGTTATCAGTGAGCAAATAATTCAGATATATAATAACCTGAAAAATACAAAGGATGAATTAACAACAGAGAAAGAAAGATTAATACGCCATATGAATGTTTTGCAGGAAGGAATAGCAATTTTCTCACAGCAAAAAAAGAAGTTACTGGCAAATAATCATTTTATTCAATATGTGAATATTATTTCTGATAACCCTATAATTGTTCCCGAACACATTTTCGAAATTAAAGAATTCCAGGAAGTCAACTCCTTCATTGATAAACAGATAATTAATAGTCCGCCTGACTCTGAGGGTTCTCCAGAAAGTATTGATTTGATAATAAACAAGGATAACAAATCTTTTGCAACAAAATGTATTGTATTTAATGATAAAAGCTTTGAAATATTAATAACCGATGTAAGTAAACTTGAAAAACGTAAACGTATTAAGAAGGAGATGACGGGTAATATTGCACATGAATTGAAAACACCGGTAAGCTCAATTATGGGTTATCTTGAAACCCTTTTAAACAGTAATATAGATCCTGAAAAAAAGGATTATTTTATTGAAAGAGCGCATCAGCAGGCAGGCAGGTTATCAAATCTTATTAATGACATCTCTCTGTTAACAAAGATTGAAGAAGCGGGCAATCTTTATAATATTGAGTTATTAAAAATAAGAGATATCATAGAAAATGTTATTGATGATGTTCAGCTAAAATTGAAAGAGAAGAAAATCAGTGTACACCTGACAATTGATAATAAGATTGCTCTCATGGGCAACCAGATATTAATATATTCAATCTTCAGAAATTTAATTGATAATACAATTAATTATGCCGGCAATAACCTGGTTGTGCATATTGACACTTTCTTTGAAGATGAAGAATATTACTATTTCTTATTCTCAGACAACGGGATAGGTGTACCCGAGGAATACCTGCCACGTATTTTCGAACGGTTCTACAGGATCGATAAAGGGAGAGCCCGCAAACAGGGAGGAACAGGTTTGGGGCTAGCCATAGTAAAAAATGCCGTTATATTTCATAAAGGTGAAATTTCTGTTAAAAGCAAACCGGACAAAGGTATTGAATTCATTTTTTCACTAAGTAAAAAATTGTAATTTAACTGCCCCTAAAGTTGACTTGCAAGGCTTATTTATTACAAACCTACATATTACTAAATCTCGAAGCTCCTGACAGT
>Ga0315544_1001429_pt1 | contig 18591 bp, 10 predicted proteins | sample SalMarSW160130MG_2_FD_202543 | JGI IMG/M metagenome (GOLD analysis project Ga0315544, IMG submission 202543) | Salt marsh sediment microbial communities from the Plum Island Ecosystem LTER, Massachusetts, United States - Salt Marsh Sediment SW1601-130 ... | reverse complement strand
GAGATACCCCGGTTGGTAGCGGCCTTAAAAAGAAAACGTGATCTTGACAAAAGTAAAGCCGCATAGTAAGGTTAGGTCAATGAACTACGGTCCGCTGTCAAATTTCAACAGAGAGTGGGACACCCCCCTTCAATCTCTTTTGTATCGGGTCGTTCGACTTCAATTGCGCTTCGGATACAGGATTCTGAGAATTAGTATACAATGTTATAAGTTCAATATCATCTCTAGCTGAGGTTTTGATGAATCTTGCTAGAATATCAACTTCCTCTGGAATTTCTTCTGCGTCTTCCATTCGCCCTCGTGCTTCGCTTAAACAGACAGTTGTTTGACAGCCATTTATTACCTGTGGGCCTACAATAGTCAATTTCGTAGGAGATTCTGAATCATCAAACGTAAAATCTGAGCAAACGAAACTGATCCCATTGTTAAAGTACCAAAACTTGCCTCTATCCGTTTTGTCCAACACGGTATCCACTATACGGGCATTAATGCTACCTTTTCGGGTACCTCTGAAGAATCGTATGTTACCCTCAAACAATCTCTTACCATAAATTCTGTGCAGGTTGGCTAATTCTTTTCCCTTAATCGTCATGATGATAGCAGGAAACCTTTCGCCTTCCCTCACAAAGAACTGGCGTTCCTTTAAACTAAAAGTTATTCTTTCAGAAGCCAGTGGGTTTCCTACTTGTAGATTAGCTCGAAATGAATTCAATATGTCATCGAGGTCGTGAAAATACATCTGCATTCTTTCTCTGTCTTCAGTGTTGTTGAATATCTTCCGCTCATGGTTCGCTCCACTCGAGAATCTACCAAAAGCAAAATAATGCAACTCCACGTCTGCATGCTCATTCCACCTTTCCACAAAAGTTGTTGCTGCATCGAAGAGTTTTGGAGGAAGATGCAACTTTTCAATTTCATCTGGTTGTTTTAACCAATCAATACAACCTTTGAAAGCTGCTATATCATTCTCTCGGACTTCCTTAGTTTCATCATCAAAAAACTTGCACTGCATCACTTTTACATCATTTTCCCCCTCCAGGAATGCATCTATCCTTTTGTCTCCCACTCCATCAGTGACCGCATTAATCGCTTCTTCTCTGGCGAGACTATAGTACTGTTCTAATATCCAAACAATAAATGCTCTGTGCCTACTGATATTTTCATCCTTAGCTATCTCAAATATTTGATCTCTCAATTGACGAATATAATCCACACCACCATCTTGTGCTTTATTCTTCGGAAATAGTTCACTCATCTTTCCTCCTCTTTAACTTCTCGATTTTGCACAATAATAGGCTAAAAGGCATCCCTTGTCAACCCCTTTCCTTCACCCCAGACGTCTGCTCAGCATCCGTCCCATCATTTTAAAATTTGCATTTTGCAATTTGATATTTGCAATCGCGACGCAGTCGCGCCCCTGTCATCTGCGTCAATCTGCGTCATCTGCGGATAGAAAAAACCCTGTCCAACTTTACACCCCAGACGTTGCCTGCGCGTTCACCCCATCATTTTAAAATTTGCAATTTGCTCCGAAGGATGACGCTTGCGAAGCAATCTTTCAATCTTGAATCTTCTAATCTTCCAATCTGCAATCTTTCAATCTTGAATCTTCTAATCTTCCAATCTGCAATCTTTCAATCTTGAATCTTCAATCTGTAATTGCGACCCAGTCGCGCCCTTGTCCCCTTTTTGTCCAGTTTTTGTCCCCTTTTTGTCCCCTTTTTGTCCACCTTATTTTTCACCCCAAACGTCTGCTTCGCATCCGTCCGGGGACCCCGAGAGCTTGACCTGGGCGTCAGATGTGAGTAGTATACGTCAAAACACGTGAATCTACGGAGGAAATTATGGCAAAAGAGTTCAAGTATAAGCCCATTAAGTCGCCAAGGGGCAACAAGTTACACTGCAAGGGCTGGCACCAGGAGGCGGCGCTGAGGATGCTTTACAACAACCTCGACCCGGACGTGGCCGAGGACCCAAAAAATTTAATCGTTTACGGCGGCACCGGCCGCGCAGCCCGCAACTGGCCTGCGTTTGCGGCGATCGTGAAATCGCTGAAGCAGCTGGAGAACGATGAAACCCTACTGGTTCAGTCGGGAAAACCGGTAGGCATCTTTCAAACCCATCCCTATGCACCACGGGTACTTATAGCGAACTCGCTGCTGGTGCCTGCCTGGGCCAACTGGGACGAGTTCCGCCGCCTGGAGGCGCTGGGGCTGATCATGTACGGTCAGATGACCGCCGGCTCCTGGATTTATATCGGCACCCAGGGCATCATCCAGGGCACCTACGAGACGCTGGCAGAGCTTGCCAGACAACACTTTGCGGGATCGCTCAAAGGCAAACTCACGTTAACCGCGGGCATGGGCGGCATGTCCGGCGCACAGCCGCTTGCCGTAACCATGAACGACGGCTGCTGCCTGGACGTTGAGGTTGACCCGGCAAAGATCGAGAGGAGAGTAAAGGAAGGCTTCTGCGACCGAATGACTACGAAATTGGACGAGGCGCTGCGCTGGTGCGATGAGGCTAAGAAGGCTGGAGAACCCCTTTCAGTGGGACTGGTTGGTAACGCATCCGACGTGCATCCGCAACTTGTAAAACGGGGCATCATCCCGGATATCGTTACCGACCAGACCTCGGCGCATGATGAACTCAATGGCTACGTGCCCGGCAAGATGACGCTCAAGCAGGCGCTGGCGCTCCGCAAGAAGGATCCCAAGGGCTACATCAAAGCAAGCTTTGAATCCATGGCAAGACATATGGAAGCCATGCTTGCGATGCAAAAGGCCGGCGCGGTGGCGTTCGACTACGGGAATAATATCCGCGGCCAGGCCCAGAAGGCAGGCGTGAAAAATGCGTTCGACATCAAGGGGTTCGTGCCGCTTTATATCAGGCCGCTGTTCTGCCGTGGCAAGGGCCCGTTCCGCTGGGCCGCGCTTTCGGGTAAGAAATCTGACATCTACGCCACCGACGAGCGGGTACTGAAGCTGTTCCCTGAGGATGAGATGCTTCACCGCTGGATTCGCAAGGCGCGCGAAAAGGTGCCTTTTCAGGGTCTGCCCTGCCGCATCTGCTGGCTGGGCTACGGCGAGCGCGACCGCTTCGGGCTTGAGATAAATAAGATGGTGAAGCAGGGCAAGGTGCAAGCGCCTGTGGTGATGGGCCGCGATCATCTGGATGCAGGTTCGGTGGCGTCGCCAAACCGGGAGACCGAGGCTATGTTGGACGGCTCGGACGCCATTGCCGACTGGCCCATTCTTAATGCGCTGCTGAACACCGCGTCGGGCGCTTCGTGGGTCTCGGTGCACCACGGCGGCGGGGTCGGCATCGGGCTTTCGATACATGCGGGACAGGTAACCGTAGCCGACGGCACCGCGGAGATGGCCAAAAGAATTGAGAGAGTTCTAACGAATGATCCTGGACTAGGAATAGCACGACATGCCGATGCTGGATATGATTTGGCTAAGAAAGTGGCGAAGGATAAAGGTATTAAGATACCGATGAAGTAGTCACCCTCCCCCTACCTCTTCTACCCGACGGGGGAGGATAAAGGTAGGGGTGTCATTGCGAGGAGCAAAACGACGAAGCAATCTCATACCAGGAAGCTATAACACGTTGTGCTATGGAATCGCCACGCCTCTTTCGAGGCTCGCGATGACGAAATGCGGACCGACCTGAAGGTCGGCCCCTACGAACTTGACACAAGGTAATTCCGAATTATAATCAGTGTTATGCCAGAGAGGAAAAGTCAACACTATGTCCCACAGTTTTACCTAAGGCAGTTTGCTACAGACCCAAAAGGGCGAAAAATTTCTCTCTACAATCTCAACTCAAATAAATTCATAAGTGGAAAAGCGACTATTACGCACGAAGCCTGTGAAGACTATTTCTATGGGCATGATAAACTAATGGAAGAAGGGTTTGGTTTCATAGAAGGAGAAACAAGTAAAGTCTTGGAAGAAGTAATTTCGAAAACCACACCACCTAAATACTTTACTCATGAGCACACCACAATAATAACATTTACCTTACTTCTACACGCTCGAACCAAATATTCTGCTGAGGTAATGGAAGAGATGTTTGATCAAGTCGCAAAAAAAATCCTATCAAAAGATCCTCGAATTAAAGAAGAAACTCTCAACAAAATAAAAATTGGTTTCGAATACCCCGCACAAGCACCCGTGGGTATCGCAGCAGAACAAATAATGTTTGGGTTTGACTTGGGCTTTAAGCTCCTTATCAATAATACATCAACACCTTTCATCACCTCAGATCATCCAGTTGTCTTTTATAATAAGTTGTTTGAGCCACATAAAACTATCCTCACTAGGAGTACAGGACCTGCGTCAAAAGGACATCAGATATTTCTACCCATAACCCCCAAATTAATGATAATGTTTTATGATCTAAGTATTTACGAAGTAGGAGAAGTAAATCAAGATTCTGTGTCAATAACTGATCTAGATGATGTCAACAGCTTAAATGGTCTACAATACTTGAATGCTCTATCCAATCTGTATTTCAATCAAGATATCACAGAATCATACATCCGTTTTCTTGAAACTCGCCACTCTTCTTTTAGGCGATTATCGAAGACTGGCATTGAGGAATTATACCTCGGTATAAGGGGAGATGAGAAACACCACTCTATCGTGAGTTCGCATAGGGAAGGTATCCAATGTGAACTTTCACTCTCATTCGTAAAACTTACAGATGAAGCCAAGAATTTCAATCCAAAAACAGGGTTGGATATCATTCGCAACGTTGAGTTGTACTATACCTACAAACATTTCATGTCCTTGGTTGATAAGGGCTTATACAAAAGGAACGAATTTAAGAAATACCTGGACGATTTAGAGAAAAATATCCCCTAACCATCGTTGAGCAATGACGCCCTCACCCTAACCCTCTCCCAAAGGGAGAGGGTACTGCGATCTTTTGTGCTACGCACAAAAGGAGCATCTTTTAAGGTGCATTCCCTTCGGGAATAGATTGTTCCGCAAGCGTCATTACTGCGTGTGCTTCGGTCACCTTCGGGGACTCGCAATGACGGAGGGTTCTCCTCTCCTTTCGTGATGAGGACGCCGCTCCAAAAGAGCGGTAAAGGTGAGGGAATATTTCTAGATGTGCATCAATAGACTTCGGGGTCTATAATCTGCACCTCGCCGAGTTCGGATAGGGAGCCGTCGAACGAGGTGGTATCACCAAGGACGAGAATAATGAGTTTTTCCGGTTCCAGGAACTCAGCGGCAAATCGATTGATATCCTCACGAGTCAGCGGTTCCACCTTGTCCGGGAGCTGATCCCAGAAATCAATCGGATAGCCGTGCTCGGCATAGTTCATGCGATCGCTCATCACGTCCTCAGGTTCTGCGTAGTAGGCCGGGAACGATGCAAGCCAGCTTGAGCGAGCAAGCTCAAGCTCACGCTGGGTTATCCCTTCGGTTTTGAGATCCGAGATTATCTCAAGCATCAGCTTGGCGGCCTCTAAGGTGGTTTCCCACTTGGTCAAACACACACCACGAAACACGCCGGGCTCCTCGAGGTTGGTGGAGATGGAGCCTGAAACCACATAGGCCAGACCCCGTTCTATCCGTATCTGGTGAAGCAGCCTTGAGTACCAGCTTCCTCCGTAAACCTCGGCCAAAAGACGCGATTCAGGATAACGGGGGTCGCTGCGAACCAGGCTTGGATGCCCCATGCGGATGTTCGACTGAACCGAACCAGGCCAGTGAACCAGATAAACGCCGGGGTCAGCTGGATCGATATAAAGCGAGAACTCGTGATGAGTTTCCTCATCCGGCTCTGGCCAATCCCCTATGCAGCGCTCCAGGAGATTGAGCATTGCTTTAGGATCAAAGTCACCTTTTACACCGATCATGATGTGGCAAGGCCGGTAGGTGGCCTGGTGGAACTTTTTGAGTTTCTCAGTTGTAATGTTTTCCAAGCAGGCCGCTGTTACTTCACGTGCTTCGGGGCTATCTTCACCGTAGATAAGCTTGTAGAATATACGGGGAGCCACAGACCTGGGGTCATCATTGCGCCCCTGATAGGAGGTAAGGTATTTCCCCCTCTTAATCTCCAGCTGATTTTGAGGAAGTGCTGGATCGCGTAACGCTCCCACTACCAAGGGCAGTAGGGCGGGGACGTGTTCTGAAAGAAGGTGGAGTTTAAAAGTGGCCTGCTCGGTCCCGGCAGAGCCTGTAAATGAGGCACCGAATCTATCAAGGCTGTCTTGGAGGACATCTTTTGGGACCTGGTTGCTTCCGCCCTTGGCAATCACATCGGCGAGTATATCAGCAAGACCGGCGTGATCGGCAGGAACCCGATTCTCTCCTGCCTTGATCAAGAAGTAGATGTCGGTTACCGGTATCTCGTGATCTTCTACAAAGAAAACCTGGATACCGTTGGACAGTGAGAACCGGTCCACCTGATGGGGTGTGAACTCCAAGCGGGCTGGGAACTCCATACTGCGGGGGCCTTTTATTTTAGCTATCCCCCAGGTAAGAGGCAGTAAAAACAAAAGGAGTGCAATCTTTCTACTCATCTTCAACCTCCATCAGGGCAACCGTTCTTTTGTCCGGATCCAGATAGCGTTCGGCCGCATCCATCAAATCCTGGCAGGTGATCTTATCTACCTCATCTACTCTGTCGAACAGCTCCCGCCATCCGCCCTTGCACCGGTCGTACCAGCTAAGGAAAAAAGCCATAGAGCTGTTTGAAGCAATAGGATAGTAGTACCATACCTTCCAACGCGCCTTTGCCGCATCCAGTTCTTCCTGGGTTATGGGGTTCTCTTTCAGTGCTGCCAGCTCCTCGAGTACGGCCTTCTCGAGCCGGGCTGCGCTCACGCCTTGCATCGGTGAACCAGCAAGGTACACGTAACCGCCGTAGGTGAAGTTTCCCCTGGCGAGGTATAAATTGGAAGCTATTTTGTCCTCCTCCACTAAGGAACGATACAAGCGGGAGCTATGACCGCTGATAAGCACGATGGACAAAAGCTCCAGGGTAAGTTCGTCCGGGTGTCCTGCAGGTACGGTGTGGAACAACATATACAGGCGAGGGCTTTTCCCTTTCTTCATCAGAACACGTCTTATACCCGGCTGGCCAGGCTCGGTGGTGATAAGCTCGGGCGGATCAGGCTTAGAAGGTATCCTTCCGAAGTAGGCGTCGATAAGTGTTATCACCTCGTTTGCGTCCACGTCACCCACGATGGCCGCGGTCATGTGCTGGGGAACGTAGTAGGTTTCGTAGAATGCCCGAACATCCTGGCGGGAAAGGTTGGCCATGTCGCTTAGATGACCCAGAACCGGATGGCCGTAAGGATGAGCCTTGTAGGCGATGCTTTGGAGCTCCTCGTACAGAAGGCCATACGGATTGTTATCGATCCACATACGACGTTCCTCAATTATAACGTCGCGTTCCTTGTAGAGTTCGCGGAACACAGGATTGGCCAGACGATCCGATTCCATCGCACACCACAGCTCGAACCGGTTCGAGGGAAGGGTGAGGTAGTAGTCTGTGTAATCGCAGGAAGTAGAAGCGTTGAGACCGGAGCCTCCGTTGCGTTCGTAGATCTCTGAAAACTCGCCCTGTACTACATAGCCAGAAGCCCGTTCCTGTTTCTGTTTGAACTCTGCGTAAAGTTCAACCACGGTTACAGAATCGGCACCTTGCTTTTTGGCACTATGATAAGCTCCGAATGCAGCATCGAGTTCTTTAAGGGCTTTGCGCTCGGCTTTGTAGTTCGTGGTACCGATCGTCTGGGTGCCTTTGAATGCCAGATGTTCAAGAAAGTGGGCAAGACCTGTTTTGTTAGTTACCTCGTTTACAGAACCTACCCGAACCGTAATAACCATGCTTACGAGCGGCGCGTCATGGCGTTCAAAGATCAGGAAACGCATCCCGTTGGGGAGTTCGTGCTCGACCACGCGCTCCTCAAGGTCGGTGTAGGTATCTGCGATACCCATAAGAGGGATCGATCCCAAAAGGATCGCAAAAAGAATCCTGGGCAGATTTTTCATCGTCTCTCCTCGATTTTGCTACAATAATAGGCGATATTACGCTGTTGTAAAGGGCACCCGGAGACGTTCTGGTCTATAGAAAAGGCCCCCTTAGGGGCCTTCATAGCGGGGGCTGGATTTGAACCAGCGACCTTGAGGTTATGAGCCTCACGAGCTTCCAGACTGCTCCACCCCGCAGTAAGCGGATAGTCTACTCAGAGAATTGGGGTTGTCAAGTTTTGGGCTAAACAAAGAGAAAGTAGGGGCCGGTCTCAGCGTGTCCCCTTCGGGCATTAGACCGGCCCGGATATTATTAGCGGGCCGACTTAAAAGTCGGCCCCTACGACTTAATGAATTTCAGATGTCAAGCCACCCCTACGGGAACTTCACCGTAGCAGCACAACCTTTTGCGCCCGGACCGCTCCCTGAGTTTCAGGCACGATGAAGTACACACCTGGCAAGAATCCCTCGCCCCACTTGATGGTTCCGGACGTCAGGGTTGAGTGCAGCTCGTCAACCTTCTGCCCGGCGGCGTTGTAGATGTCGGCGTGGAAACCCTGGGGGCTATCAGCGAACCTCAGCGTGATTTGACTTCCCACCGATTGTGTAATCTGCCAGTGCGTTACGGGTGTTACGGGTGTTACGGGTACGGGCGGCTGCTTTTATGCTCCTTTTGTGCTCCGCATAAAAGATCGCAGAGTACTCCGTCATTGCGAGGAACGAAGTGACGAAGCAATTTCATAGCTCTATCTCACGTATGGGATTGCCGCGCTCATTACGTTCGCTCGCAATGACAATCCCCCTATGTCCCCCTTATTAAGGGGGAATTGAAAGGGGAATTACTACGAACCTTCGGTTCGTTTAGAAGTTTCCGCCAAGTTTAAATTCAAGGAACGAAAACTTCACGCAAAAAATGACCCACTCCACAAGGAGCACATAAAAAAGCCCCCTTCCATACAGGGAAGGGGGCAAGGAATTCCGTCCAGTTTACCCTGGTGAGCTTGTCGCATACTTATTCCGTAGAAAGGAGGTGATCCAGCCGCACGTTCCCGTACGGCTACCTTGTTACGACTTCGCCCCAGTTGCCGAGCTCACCCTCAATACAGGCCCTCACGAGGTTAGGCACCATATCTTCAGGCGCTCACGACTTCCATGGCGTGACGGGCGGTGTGTACAAGCCCCGAGAACGCATTCACCACAGCGTTGCTGATCTGCGATTACTAGCGATTCCACCTTCATGCAGGCGAGTTGCAGCCTGCAATCCGAACCATGGCCGCTTTTACGGGATTAGCATCTTCTCGCGAAGTAGCTGCCCTCTGTAACGACCACTGTATGACGCGTGTAGCCCTGGGCATAAAGGCCACGATGACTTGACGTCATCCCCACCTTCCTCCTGGTTAACCCAGGCAGTCCCGATAGAGTGCCCAGCATAACCTGATGGCAACTATCGGCAGGGGTTGCGCTCGTTGCGGGACTTAACCCAACACCTCACGGCACGAGCTGACGACAGCCGTGCAGCACCTGTGTACGCTCCAGGGAAAACCCCGGTCCTTCACCTTTCGGATCCGTACCACGTACATGTCAAGCCCAGGTAAGGTTCTTCGCGTAGCAACGAATTAAACCGCATCATCCACCGCTTGTGCGGGGCCCCGTCAATTCCTTTGAGTTTTAGCCTTGCGGCCGTAGTCCCCAGGCGGTACACTTATTGCGTTAGCTACGGCACTGAGCAAATCCCAATACCTAGTGTACATCGTTTACGGCTAGGACTACCCGGGTATCTAATCCGGTTTGCTACCCTAGCTTTCGTGCCTCAGCGTCAGGAACATACCAGAGAGCTGCCTTCGCCATCGGCCTTCCTCCTGATATCCACGCATTTTACCGCTACACCAGGAGTTCCACTCTCCTCTTCTGTCCTCTAGACCGGCAGTATCGACCGCAGTTTCCAGGTTAAGCCCGGAGATTTCACAGCAGACTTACCGGCCCGCCTACGCACCCTTTACGCCCAGTAAATCCGGGCAACGCTTGCACCCTACGTATTACCGCGGCTGCTGGCACGTAGTTAGCCGGTGCTTTCTTCCGGGATACCGTCAAGGCCAAGACGTATTAGGTCTTAACCACATCGTCTCCCGGGACAGCGGTTTACATCCCGAAGGACTTCATCCCGCACGCGGCGTCGCTGCGTCAGGCTTGCGCCCATTGCGCAATTTTCTAGACTGCTGCCTCCCGTAGGAGTCGGGCCCGTGTCGCAGTGCCCGTGTGGCCGATCACCCTCTCAGGCCGGCTACCCGTCAAAGCCTTGGTGGGCCGTTACCTCACCAACAAACTGATAGGCCAGGAGCTTATCCCGGAGCGATAGCTTACAAGTAGAGGCCACCTTTCCTCCTCCAGACTTGCGCCTGGGGGAGCGTATGGGGAATTAGCCTCGATTTCTCGAAGTTGTGCCCCGCTCCGGGGTAAATTACCCCAGTATTACTCACCCGTTCGCCACTAACTTTCTCCACGTATTGCTACACAAAGAAAGTCCGTTCGACTTGCATGTCTAAGACACGCCGCCAGCGTTAGCCCTGAGCCAGGATCAAACCCTCCAAGCAAAAACTTGTTGGGTTGATACGACTAAACTCAAAAAGGGGCTGGAAGAATTCCAAATTTTCCAATGAACCAAGAGACGGAAGTATAACCCACCCTCATCTCTTGTCAAGTCCTTACTTGTTGAAAGAACTATCTCGCCCTTGCCTCGTATTACGACTTAACCTGATTATAAGCTTTGAGAGGGAGTTGTCAAGTAGTTTAACTCAACCCCACTTGAGTCAAAGGAAGCGTGAACAGATATCAATTGAAACAGATAGGGCGACCTTATGGGGTCGCCCTAAGTTTCCCTCTTGCTCCCATTATTACGCCCACCTGCCCGAATTTTCTCTCACTCACGTGAGAGTTTGTCGACTAGGAACCAAGGAGGAGTAGCGATAGTCTATTATTATAGATAGGAATAATTCAGGGCATATCAAGGTGACGGAGGGCGAGTTACGAACCCTCCGTCATCGCGACCACCCGACTGGGGCACAAGCAACCGAAGGGAGGACGGTTTGCCGTAGTAGTGCGAGTCTTTAGACTCGCTTGGCATTCAGGCGAACTATCATCCATCGGATGATTTAAAGATTCGCACTACACGTTAATCCCCCTCCCTGGTGGACAGCGTACCCCTTGGGGTGCTCTAGTCCGTTCAATAATATCGGCACAGGCTGGAGAGCCTGTGCTACATACCTTCAATATCTCCCCCTTGACGGGGGAGGGATAAGATCAATCCCCCTCCCTCGTGGAGGGGGTAGGGGGAGGGGTGGTGTCGACAGTATCTATGTACAAGGTATCCACTCGAACCGGATCAGGCGGCGGCCTGAGAACATTAGGTTCAACAAATGCGAGAACTACCGTTAGGGTTAGCCATAAAGTAAAAGCGATGATAATGCCGGTTAAGCCTTTGCTCAAAGATTTTCTCCGTTCGTCTTTCCCAAAGATCATCGCTAGGAGGATAACGATGCCAGCCGTAACAATCGCCAGCCCGGCCAGGGCAATTGGTATGCTTGCCCCGCCCATCCGCACCGCCGTGGGAACTATGGTAACAATAAACGCAATTATCGCCGCAAATATCCCAATGATTTGCACAAAGTTGCGGGTCATACGGTTTTCGTTGTCTTTTGCCTCTTCTATTCCTTCGCTTAATAGTTTTGTTTTACTCTCAGTTTCATTTTTTAAATTGGTTAACTCCTGCTTTGTGCTAAAAACGAATCTCTTGTAGTCAATTAAGTTCTTTTGGAGGTCTTCCATTTGTAGATTTTGAGCTCTGATCCTTATTTCCCTTCCTAGGTTTCCCAACTCAACATCAACTTCCCCTAATTTCTCAAGTAAACCAGTTATAATATAGATAGGGGGATATTTTTCTTCTAACTTGTAACGCTCCAGTATCAAGGGTATTTCTCTGAAACTCTGGGACGTACCATCAACTCTTTGATATAGTGTACGAACTGTCTCAACTCTAAGGTCTTTGAAGAATCTGAGAGCAAAATCATCAAGAAGCTCCCTTTTAGGAACATCGTTCGATCCTTCTGCGTCACATCGTTTAATCAACCACATTTGCCAGAACTCAACTAATAAATCTTGGTTTGAAGTATTGAATCTAACAGCTATATCGAAAATCAGATGATCTAAGATCACAGCTGAAGCAATAGGAGCATTACTCCCCAACGAAAACGATCTTCCTTTTACACTCATGATTTGGTGTTCTTTGTTGTATGAATTAAAGAATACCGATTCGTTATCTTTAGACTCATATAGTTCCCATGTAATACGATTAATTATTTCCCAAAGCAAAGGGGTTATTTCATTTAATTTGTCACCTCTAACTGCCATAGAGTTAATAACGTCAAGTTGATTAAGTAACCATGGCAAGGGCGGCGCTTGCTCTTCCGGCTTCTTTTCTTCGGTATTTTCATCACTCATCATTCCTCCTTGTGAACATCGTATAAGGAAAACGTAAAAAGTCAAGGGGGTTGGAAACAAGGGGCTTAAGCCCCTTGTCTAATCACGACTCCCCTCATCCGCCCGCTCCTTCAGAACGGCCACCTTCTCCTGAAGAGAGAAGGTGGGTATTCCGTAGGGGCACGGCATGCCGTGCCCCTACAATTTAGAACCATCAAAGAGCAGGAAAGTCCCCCTCTCTGGTGGCGTTAGTACTCCCGTCGAGTAAGTGGGTAGGAGAAAAGGCGCTTCTCTGCGATCTTTTCTCCGAAGGAGAAAAGGAGCATATTAGTTGACGCCTGCCCAATTCCCTCTATAATAGAGCGCCAACAGATAAGTTCCAAATGGAGGCCTAATGGAGTTTTTGAGCGACTTACTTGTTCCTTCCGAAAGTAAGATACTCTTGGTTGTAGTTGACGGCCTGGGAGGGCTGGAGCGCGACGGTAAGACCGAGCTTGAAACCGCTAAGACCCCGAATCTGGATGCCTTAGCTGCGAAGAGTTCTTTAGGTCTTACCACCCCGGTTGATGCGGGCGTAACCCCTGGGTCAGGTCCGGCGCATTTAGCGCTCTTCGGCTACGATCCTTTGGAGTACGAAATCGGTCGCGGCGTACTTGAGGCCTTGGGCATTGATTATCCCTTAAAGCGCGGCGACGTAGCGGCGCGCGGCAACTTTGCCACAGCCAAGGACGGGATGATCACAGACCGCCGGGCCGGACGCATCCCTACCGAGGAGAACGAGCGTCTCTGCAAACGTTTGAGCGCTGAGATCAACGAGATAGAGGACGTAGCGATCCACATCCGGCCAAGCAAGGGACACCGTTTCGTATTGATCCTGGACGGCGAAGGCCTGAGCCACGAACTTACCGAATCCGATCCGCAAAAGGAAGGTCAGCCGCCTATCGTAATCCAGCCTTTGGCCAGGGATGCAGGCAAGACCGCACGGATAGTAAACCGATTCGTGCTTCAGGCACAGGAGATTCTTGAGTCCGAAGAACGCGCCAACATCTTGCTTTTGCGTGGGTTTGCGTCTCTGCCCGATCTGGTACCGTTCCCTGAACAGTTTGGCGTAAAGGCCGGAGCAATAGCCACCTATCCCATGTACAGTGGCTTGGCCAGGCTGGTAGGAATGAAGGTGCTTGAGACCGGGTCTACCTGGGAGGAGGAACTTGATACTTTAACTCAGCAGAGAGAGGATTTCGACTACTTCTTCCTGCACTTCAAGGAGACAGATGCCGCCGGAGAGGACGGCGATTTCACAAAAAAAGTCCAGCTCATCGAGGAGTTTGACAAGCTGATTCCTCGTATACTGGATCTCGGATTCGAGGTGGTGGCCATAACCGGTGATCATTCTACCCCTGCGGTGCTGGGTTCACACTCCTGGCATCCCAACCCATTCATGCTCTATGCCCCCCAGACTGCCCGGACCGAAGGAAAGCCTGGATTTTCCGAACGGCGCTGCGCACGTGGAGTTCTAGGACACTTTAACAGCCTGGACGTGATGCCCTTACTCCTGGCTCATGCCAGGCGTCTCAAAAAGTTCGGAGCTTAGATGTGAAGAAAGCCTTGATATCGGTATCAGACAAAACCGGTGTAGATAAGCTGGCACGGGTTCTGGTTGACGCCGGCTACGAGATACTTTCAACATCGGGTACCGCCGCGTTCCTGGAGCGTTCCGGAATAGGTGTCATAGAAATCTCCAACTACACCGGATTCACCGAGACCTCAGACGGTCGTGTAAAAACCCTGCACACAAAGCTTTATACCGATATACTCGGCAAGCCAGCAGGAATCCAGATCGTGGCGGTGAACCTGTACCCCTTCGAGCAGAAGATGCAGGAGGGGCTTAAGCTTGATGAGATGATCGAGTTCATAGACATCGGCGGCGTGACCCTCTTGCGCGGCGCTGCCAAGAACTTTGCCCACGTTACTGTCGTTTCTTCTCCTGATCAGTACGATGAGTTAATTGAAGAGATAAAGACCAAGGGTGAGCCATCTACTGAACTTCGTGCGCGTTTTGCCCGTGCTGCGTTCGAACGCACCGCTATCTACGACGCTGCGGTAAGCTGTTATCTTTCAGGGGCCTCATCTATGGGGATCGCGGCCACATCCGACGCGGTCAGACTCTATGCCACAAATCCCATGCAGCTCAAATACGGCGAGAATCCCCATCAGAAAGGAATCTACTACCGCTATCCGCTTGCAGATTTCAAGTTCAAAGAGCTACTGGATCACCCCTTATCTTACAACAACCTTATGGACCTTGAGGCGGCTATCTTTGCGGCCCAGGAGTTCGAGCTTCCGGCTGCGGTGATAACCAAGCATGCCAACCCGTGCGGGGTGGCCGAACAGCGTGAAGGAGAGGCATACGTCGAGACCCTTGCCCGGGCCTACAACGCCGACTCACTATCAGCCTGGGGCGGGGTGATCGCCCTCAACCGTCCACTGACCGAGCAGATCGTCAACTTTCTCTCCGGCAAGTTCGTTGAGGTACTGGCCGCTGCGGAGGTGCCTGAAGACCTCATGCCGCTTTTTGCCAAGAAGCGCAAACTTCGTCTCGTTCAATACTCCGGTAAGATGCCTGATGTGACCATCCGCTCCACCCTTGGCGGTGTTCTGGTTCAGGATCGTGATGAAAGTATCGAACCCCCGGATCAGTGGAAGGTCCTCACCAAGCGCGAACCAAGCGAGGAAGAGAAAGCCGCACTCCTATTCGCATGGAAGGTTGTCAAGCACACCCGTTCCAACGCGGTAGTGATCACCGGCAAGGACACCAGTCTGGGCATAGGCGGCGGTCTGCCCAATAGGGTGGACTCAACCCGCCGCGCCTTGCGCCTGGCCGCAGAGCAAAATCATGAAGGTATCCGTGTCTGCGCCTCAGATGGTTTATTTCCCTTTGCCGATTCGATTGAAGTCCTTAAGGGCTCGGGCGTTACTGCGGTTATCCAGCCTGGCGGGGCTATGCGCGACGATGAGGTTGTCGCAGCAGCAGACGCCGAGAACCTGGCCATGGTATTTACCGGGGTACGTCACTTCGTTCATTGGTAGGGAGCTTGCAGCACGTGAGCTTCGACTATCTATCACACCTTCAGTCATCTGCACGCGCTAAAAACGTTATTAAAGGTATCTGAGGAGGACTAGGGTCATGCGCGGACGAGATATACTCAAGTTGCTTTCCGGCCTTCCCTTCCTGGTCTACGCCTACTTCAGCTCTACGGGTCAGCTGCTTGGGCAGTTAAATCCACTCTACCTGATAGCGGCACCTATAGTTGCAGGGCTCGTGCTTCTTTTGTCCAGTAATCTTTGGCTTTTTGTGGCTTGTCTTGCCGCAACCAACGCAGCGGTGCAGCTTACAGGAGGTAGCGGCTCCCAGCTTTTCTTCTTCTACTTCCTTATCCTGTTCCTTGAGGGTCTTCGCACAGGTCCATGGCGCTACTTATTTGCTGTCGGGGCAATAGTTATACTTGAGGTGGGATCAGCGCTCTTCCATCTCAAGGCTATCCCGTTTCCCGTCGGTCCTCTGGCCGCGTTTGTGGGTTTTGCCGCTTTGGCCTATCTATTCCTTCGAAGGGAAGAAAAGCGCACCCGGACGCTTGCAAGGAGCCTTGATCGTGAGCGCGCCAAGTACCGCAGCATCGATCCCCTTACCGGACCCCGCTCCGAGCGTCTCGCCTCACTCAAGGAGGAGACGTACTCGGTGGATGTAGACGCACTTTATGAAGGATTTGTGGGTTTTGCCTTCGAAAATCTCAATATCCATACCGCTGCCCTTTTCCTTATAAACGAGGAAAAGCTCTATCTTGCCGCCGTTCGTTCACGAAGCGAGACGGTCAATGAGGATGTCTCATTCGATCTTGGAGAGGGGCTTATTGGCTATCTGGCGCGTGAACAGAGACCATCGCTTATAAACGATCTCGGTGCTGATGTGCAAAAGCTGGGCTACTATCACGGTCAGGTTCTGGTGCATGCACTTGCTACGGCACCGGTTAAAAGTAACGAGATAAACTACGGAATCCTTGTAGCTGATGCGAACAGGGTTCTTACCCCTGCCGATCAGGAGTTTCTTGTGCGTCTTGCCTCGCTCCTGGCGCGCGACATCCAGATCGCTCGAGCCTACGAGGAGCGGCACCGGGAGGCGCTGCGGTTCTCAGGTCTCTATGAACTGGCAGGTAATCTGCTCACGGGTCTCTCGGAGGAGGAGCTAATAGACCGAAGCGTAAATCTGATGCGCGAACTCTTTGTCCCTGATGCAGTGGGCTTTGTCAGGCTTCGGGAGAAGGAGGGTGTAAAACTTCTCAGATATGATGGTACAAACGGATTTGATTCAGGCTTCAGGTTCGATCCCGAGCGCAGTCTGGCAGCCATGACTGCCAAGCACAAGGGTTTTCTAAAGCAGCGCGACATGACCAGACCGGGTCTGTACCGACTTGGACCTGGAGAGAGGCCTGCTGTCAACAAAACCTTTCTTGGCATCGGTTTTGAAGAGGACAAAAAGACCCACGGCGTTCTATGGATCGAGAAGTCAGAGGCCGATGCCTACAGTGAGCGAGAGGGTAAGATCCTGGGGTTCACCGCAACACTCCTATCCGCCGCATTCCTTAGGGTTCGTTACCAGGAGGAGCTTGCCAGGCTTGCGCGCATGGACGGCCTCACCGGTCTTCTCAATCACCGCTCCTTCCAGGAGGAGCTTGAGAAATGTATCCGGAAATCGGGCACGGTGGCGGTTTTCATAATAGATATAGATCACTTCAAGCGCATCAACGACACCTACGGCCATCCGGTGGGCGACATGGTGCTTTCCAAGATCGCCGAGGTTATAAAGGACAAGGGCACAGCCGCGCGCTACGGCGGGGAGGAGTTTGGTTTGATCATCCCGAACGTCTCCTCCCAGGAGATAATAGGTAAGGGGGAGGAGGTGCTTGCCGCGATCCGCCGCGCCATGGTGAGAATCAAGGAAGGAACAATACAGGTTACGGCGAGCATAGGCGGGGCGATCTATCCCAAAGATGCACGTACGCGCGAGGATTTGGTCCGCGCCGCCGATGTCGCACTATATACAGCAAAAACCGGCGGAAGAAACAGGTTGGTGCTGGCTGGTAAGTAAGAATCATTCCAATACCTATTGTCATTGCGAGGAGCGCTAGCGACGAAGCAATCTCATAAGCTTAAATTATATACGGGGATTGCTTCGCTCCCTGCGGTCGCTCGCAATGACGTTCCTTTCTCGGGGTCCCCGCGCGGATGCCTAGCGGTTGTGTGGGGTAAAGAGGTGTTGACTTTTTGCTCCTGAGACATAACATGTCTGCAAAGAGAAATGATGAGTGATGAAAAGACAGAAGAAAAGAAGCTGGAAGAGAAATCACATGTTGAACCTTGGTTGTTTGAACAATTCAATAAGATTATAAGTATCTCAACAACTCCAGAGAAGTCACGACCTGTTTTTGACGAATTCTTCAAATCGCTAACCTACGAAAAGTATCGCTTGAAAGACCCTACAGCCGTGGAGTGGATTAAAAAGGTGGGAGCGAGAAAAAACGAAATATGGCGAGATGAATTAGCTAAAATCGCTACTTTATTCTTGACTCAAATGGAACCTGCTCTACCACTCAGTTTGTTTAACTCATGGATAACTTTGAGAGCAAGAAAATTTAAGCAAGACCTAGAGACAGTTGATTATTTCACTTTTTACTGTCTACATTCATTAAATAAAGAAGTGACGTGTAAACTTTTTGAAGCCACTGGAAACGGAATTATCCCACTCTCTGTTGAAATTTGACAGCGGACCGTAGTTCATTGACCTAACCTTACTATGCGGCTTTACTTTTGTCAAGATCACGTTTTCTTTTACTCCTGCAAGCATCGTCACTTCGTGTTAAGGCCGCTACCAATCGGGGTATCTCCTGATAGCCGTTGATGCGTCGGAACCTTTTTTCGGCCTCCATGAAGCCCGCAGCCGCCCAGCGCAGCACCATCTTTCCACTTCGCCAGCGCTTCACGTTACGGGTTACGTGGCGAACGATGGACATCCCGCTCTCGACAATGTTCGTCGTCTGAAGGCTGCGGCGCAGCGCCTTGGGTA
>Ga0315544_1001428_pt1 | contig 18599 bp, 28 predicted proteins | sample SalMarSW160130MG_2_FD_202543 | JGI IMG/M metagenome (GOLD analysis project Ga0315544, IMG submission 202543) | Salt marsh sediment microbial communities from the Plum Island Ecosystem LTER, Massachusetts, United States - Salt Marsh Sediment SW1601-130 ... | reverse complement strand
GCCCATAGCCATGGAAAAAGAATTGAGGTTTGCCATCAGGGAAGGCGGACGGACGGTCGGCGCAGGGGTTGTGAGCGAAATCATCGAATAAAGAGAAAGATTAACATAATGATAATGAATACTAAAATCAGGATCAGGCTCAAGGCATATGATCATAAGCTTCTGGATCAATCCGTAGGAGACATTGTAGATACGGCCAATAAAACAGGAGCAAAAGTTGTCGGGCCGATACCTCTTCCAACAACAATCAACAAGTATTGTGTTCTGCGATCTCCCCATGTTGACAAAAAGTCTAGAGAACAGTTTGAAATAAGAACACATAAACGGCTTCTGGATATTCTCGATCCGACTCAGCAAACCGTTGATGCGTTGATGAAACTAGATCTTTCTCCGGGTGTAGATGTAGAGATAAAACTGTAGTATAAACTTTGTTCATCCCGCTATATAGCGGGATAGAACTTTTTAAGACGTATGGGGTTATAGCCAAAAAAGGATAGAAAGAAAGTATAATGTGTCGAGCACTGATCGGTAAAAAATTGGGAATGACAGCACGGTTTACCTCTGAGGGTAAATACATACCGGTAACGTTGGTTCAAGTCGGTCCGTGTGTGGTTACCCAGATAAAGACGATGTCTTCTGAGGGATATAACGCAATCCAATTGGGTTTTGGCGAGAGAAAAAAATCTCGTATTAATAAACCGATGCAGGGGCATCTTAAAAAAAGCGGGGCAGGATGTTTTGAATTCCTGCGTGAAGTCCCCGTGGATGATCCCGGTGAATACAAACTTGGCCAGACAGTAAGTCTGGATTTATTCACTATCGGAGAACGTATTGATGTTACCGGTACGACCAAAGGACGGGGTTTTTCCGGTGTGATTAAGCGACACGGATTTCATGGCGGCAAGAAAACTCATGGGAGTCGCAGCCATAGAATCCCCGGGTCCATCGGTTGCAGTGCCTGGCCTGCAAAAGTCATCAAAGGCAAGAAAATGCCCGGCCAGTATGGGAATACCCGTAAAACAGTTAGAAATCTGGAAATTGTCGATATCAGGCCGGAACAAAATCTTATGCTGATAAAAGGTGCTGTTCCGGGTTCCGGGCATGGTTTGGTTGAAATCAAAAAACCCAAATTTGCAAAATAGAATTTCTGAGACGGTGTTATGGCGGTTGTAAACGTAATAAATAGTAAAGCACAAAAGGTTTCACAGATTGATCTTGTGGATACCATATTCAATATACCCGTTAAAGGGAGTGTATTGCATGAAGTTGTGACCATGCAACTTGCAAAAAGACGTTCCGGTTCTGCGGCGGTAAAACATCGAAGTGATGTCAAAGGTAGCGGTAGGAAACTTTTTAGACAGAAAGGAACCGGACGTGCTCGTAGAGGGGATATTAAATCACCACTTTTAAGAGGTGGCGGCTCTACTTTTGGTCCTGATCCCCGATCCTATGCATACAAAGTTCCCAAAAAAGTCAGAAGGCTGGCCCTTAAAATGGCCTTAAGCAGTAAATTGAAGGAAGAAAAACTTCTTGTTCTTAACGAGTTTGAACTTGATAAAATTAAGACCAGGGAATTTGTCAAGGTTATGAATGCACTAAACACGAAAAATGCATTAATTATAACCGAAAAAAAGAATGAAAACCTGGAACTTTCAGCCAGGAACGTTCCCCAAATAAAGGTGTTGAGAGTCGAAGGGTTAAATGTATATGACATTCTTAAATACAAGAATGTAGTTTTGCTTGAGTCTTCGATAAAGAGTATTGAAGGGAGACTGCTCGAATGAATCCGTATGATATTGTTAAGCGGCCCTTGATTACAGAAAAGACCAGTATTCAAAAAGAGAATCACAACCAGATGTCATTTGAGGTGGACCGTAAGGCGAACCGGGTTGAAATTAAACGGGCTATCGAAAATATTTTTAATGTAAATGTTGCTACTGTAAGAACAATGCAGGTTAAGGGCAAGACCAAACAAAGAGGCCGGATTGTGGGAAAACGCCGGAACTGGAAGAAAGCGGTCGTCAAATTGATGCCTGGTGAACGTATAGATTTTTTTGAAGGAGCTTAAAGAGGCATATAATGGGTGTAAAAAAAGTAAAACCGACCTCTCCCGGGAGGCGCTCTCAATCCTATTCAACGTTTGATGAGATTACAAGTACTACCCCTGAAAAAAGCCTGCTAAGGGTTATTAAGAAGAAAGGCGGTCGTAATGTCAATGGTCGTATTACCTGCAGGCATCGTGGGGGGGGAAGTAAGCGGCATTACAGGATTGTCGATTTTAAAAGAGATAAGACAGGAATCCCTGCAAGGGTTGCCACTATAGAATATGATCCGAATCGGTCTGCGAGAATTGCTCTGTTGCATTATGCGGATGGTGAAAAGCGGTACATCCTGGCTCCGATTAATCTTAAGGTCGGTGATACTGTGATTTCAGGACCTGAAGCAGATATTAAGCCCGGCAATACGCTGATGTTGAGAAATATCCCACTGGGTACGCATATTCATAATATCGAATTACATATCGGGAAAGGCGGCCAGATTGTCAGGAGCGCCGGGACATTTGCTCAGTTGATGGCAAAGGAAGATCGGTATGCCCTGATAAAGCTTCCCTCCGGTGAAGTTCGAATGGTACTTTTAAATTGCATGGCTACTATTGGCCAGCTCGGCAATGTGGTTCATGTGAATATATCTTTGGGAAAAGCAGGTCGTAAGCGTTGGCTCGGCAGGCGGCCTAAGGTTAGAGGTGTTGCCATGAATCCGGTTGACCATCCAATGGGCGGAGGTGAGGGGAGATCTTCAGGCGGACGGCATCCATGCAGTCCGTGGGGCGTTCCGTCAAAAGGTTTTAAGACCCGTAGAAAAAAGAAAAGTACCCGATTAATCGTCAAAAAGCGTACAAGGAAATAGCAGGAGAAGTTATGCCACGGTCGTTGAAAAAAGGTCCTTTTGTTGATTCGAAACTATTAAAAAAAGTGCGGATAGCGCAAGAGACTCGGAGCAGCAGAGTTGTCAAAACTTGGTCGAGAAGGTCAACAATTGTGCCTGAAATGGTGGGTATTACACTGGCAGTTCATAATGGAAGAAAGTTCATTCCTGTATTCATATCGGAAGACATGGTGGGGCATAAGCTGGGTGAATTTTCACCGACCCGGACTTATTATGGGCATGCTGCGGATAAGAAATCAAGGGTGAAAAGGTAAGGCTGTCGGAAAAGGGAATGTCTGTAATGGAAGTTAAAGCTGTATCAAAATATGTACGCATTTCTCCTCAGAAAGTTCGTCTGATGGTGGGTGCTGTGAAGGGGAAGCGGGTAGAGGATGGTTTAAATATACTCAAATTTATGCCGCAGAAGGCGGCATATATCGTTGAAAAAGTTATACGCAGCGCTGTAGCAAATGCTGATCAAAATATGGATATCGACGTAGATTCACTGGTGATTCGAAACATTATCGCAGACCAAGGTCCGACATTGAAACGTTTCAGAGCAAGGGCACGCGGCAGGGGGACACGCATATTAAAGAGGACCGCTCATATTACAGTCATTTTAGCTGAAGATTCGATATAGAAGGGAGGAAAAGCTTGGGTCAGAAAGTAAATCCTATAGGATTGAGATTGGGTATTGTTAAAACCTGGGAATCGCGGTGGTATGCCGGAAAAAATTATGCTGATTATATCCTGGAAGATTATAATATAAGGAAGTTTATAAAAAAAAGACTCTACCACGCAGGTATTTCCAAGATTGAAATCGAAAGGTCGTCCAAGCGTATCAGGCTGCGCATTTTTACGTCCAGGCCCGGGATTGTCATCGGGAAAAAGGGAGCTGAAATTGCGTTGTTCAAGAAAGAACTCGAAAAGATGGTATCCCATGAAGTTATCATCGATATTCAAGAGGTAAGAAAACCCGAGATTGATGCTCAGCTTGTCGCAGAGAATATTGCGCTTCAGATTATACGAAGGGTTGCATTCCGGCGTGCAATGAAGCGCGGCATTTCTTCAGCCATGCGTTTTGGCGCCCAAGGGATAAAAATTATCTGTTCAGGTCGCCTGGGGGGCGCCGAGATGGCGAGAACCGAACAATATAGAGAAGGACGCATTCCTTTGCATACCTTAAGAGCTGATATTGACTATGGTTTCGTTAATGCTCGTACCACATATGGAATTATCGGTATCAAGGTATTTATTTTCAAAGGTGAAATTTTGAAAAAGGATTCGGAAAAGATCAGTGCTTGAGTTGTCGCCGGTAAAAGACTTTTTACAATTTTGTCTAAATTGATATTAATAATTTAGAGACCTTTGAAAATTGAATATTTTTCAAAGGTCTCATGTAGTTAACGGAGATATAGGGCATGCTTAGTCCCAAAAAGGTAAAATTTCGAAAGCAGCAAAAAGGCAGAACAAAGGGAGCTTCGTACAGGGGCTGTAATCTTAATTTCGGTGAATTTGGATTGCAGGCAATAGAATGCGGCAGAATCAACTCAAAGCAGATTGAAGCCGCCCGTATCGCAATGACCCGACATGTTAAAAGAGGCGGCAAAATGTGGATAAAAATATTTCCTGACAAGCCTTTTACCAAAAAGCCTGCTGAAGTCAGGATGGGGAAAGGAAAGGGGGCTCCTGAAGGGTGGGTTGCAGTCATTCGTCCCGGGAGAGTCCTTTATGAAATGGAGGGGGTTCCCAGGCATATGGCAAAGGAAGCCCTCAGACTTGCTTCACATAAGCTTTCTGTAAAAACGAGATTCATAGAAAGGGGCAATTTTTAATGAAAGCGAGCAAGATCAGAGAGCTAAGCCTGGAAGAAAAGGTGCGGAAAGCAAACGATCTTAAAGAGGAGCTGTTTAATCTGCGCTTTCAGCACGAAGTCGGTCAGCTCGAGAATTCCCAGAAGATGAAGCAGATCAAGCGAGAAATCGCCAGGGTGAAAACCATAATAAAAGAATCTTAACCTGGATAAGCCAGAAGAAAAAAAAATTTGCTACAAAGTCATAAAGACCCAAAGGATATAATTACTATTTTTTCTTAGTGTCTTGGCGTCTTGGTGGCAATGGAAAAAGATTTGAAAATAAAAGCGCAAATTTCATAACTAAAAAACTAATTATATTAAGAAACAGGCTAATAATATTGTTGCCATGGAAAAACGATTTTTAAGAAGACAGATGGTGGGGACAGTTGTCAGCGAAAAGATGGATAAGACAGTAATTGTCCTGGTTGAGAGGCTGGTTAAGCATAAACTTTATCAAAAGTATGTCAGGAGATGGTCAAAATTTGCCGCCCACGATGAAAACAATGTCTCACGGGTTGGAGATAAAGTTTTGATAATCCAGTCCAGACCGCTTAGCAAAACTAAAAGATGGCGTGTGAGCAAAATAGTCGAAAAAGCTGTTTGATTGTTATATGACATGATGAATTCGATTTTTTTACGAATTAATCATTATATAAGGAAAATTAAGAAGATGATTCAGGCGGAGACGAGATTGACCGTGGCAGACAATTCAGGAGCCAAGATATTGTATTGCATCAAAGTTCTTGGAGGTTCACGGAGACGATATGCGAGTGTTGGCGACATAATTGTTGTATCTGTTAAAGAAGCCATTCCTAATACCAAGGTCAAAAAAGGAGATGTAGTAAAAGCTGTTGTTGTTCGTACCAAAAAGGAAATCAGGAGACCGGATGGATCATATATAAGATTTGATGATAATTCTGCTGTTTTAATTTCACAAACCAAGGAACCCATTGGCACCCGCATATTTGGTCCGGTGGCCAGGGAACTGCGAGCCAAAAGGTTTATGAAAATCATTTCGCTGGCCCCTGAGGTATTATAGTTAGTGTCCATCCATAAATGAGGATTTTTGTTCAGGATCAAGGCATGCGAAAAAAATAACCGCAGGCATATGTTTAATATTCCGAGGATTATTTTTTGAGCATAACGCAGAGATTGGGGAAAAAGACCATTTATGGATGGACACTAGTTAATGGTTAACGGCTATGGGCGCCGGGTAAAGAATGAACGGCGTAAAATGAGCAATGACTTCAATGAGCAAAACTTTTATAAGCTTTAAAATATTACGGACCTGTGGAGAAGTGATTCATGGCTCAAAATAAATGGCATATAAAAAAAGACGACAAGGTAAAAGTTCTTGTGGGCAAAGACAAAGGAAAGATCGGCAAGGTGCTGGGTATAAAAAGGAAGAGCAATCGGCTTCTTATTGAAAATATTAATATTGTCAAACGGCATACCCGGCCCAGTGCCAGTCAAAGACAGGGCGGTATTATCGAGACTGAAGGTCCTATTCACTGGTCCAACGTCATGTTGATGTGCAGCAAATGCGTAACACCGGTACGGATAAAGATGAAGCGGCTTGAGGATGGAAAAAAAGTGCGTGTCTGCAGAAAATGCAACGAAATTATAGATTCTTAGCCCCTAGTGACGGAGGAAGTGAATGTCACAGTTAAAAAATTACTATCATAAAGAGGTTGTCCCCAGTTTGATCGAGACCTTTAAGTATAAAAACATAATGGAGGTCCCAAAACTTGAGAAGATAGTTTTGAATATGGGATTAGGTGAAGCGATTCATAATATCAAACTGCTTGATTCAGCTTCTGAGGAGCTTAAGATTATAGCCGGCCAGCAACCGGTTGTAACCCGTGCGAAAAAATCGATAGCGGCGTTTAAGTTACGGGAGGGAATGCCGATAGGCTGCATGGTTACCCTTCGCCACAACCGTATGTACGATTATTATTACAAACTGGTCAATATAGCGTTGCCTCGTGTTCGTGACTTCAGAGGTCTTTCGGGAAAAGCGCTGGATGGTCATGGTAATTATTCACTGGGTATCAAAGAACATATTATTTTTCCGGAAATCGATTACGATAAAATTGATAAGATAAAAGGCCTTAATATCTCTATAGTTACGACTGCAAAGACTGATGAAGAAGGGAAAGAACTGCTAAAGCTGATGGGGATGCCGTTTAGAAATTGAAGATTTAAGGAATGCTCAATCTTCAAGTGTCAATTTAAAGAGGGAGGTAAATTTGGCAAGAAAAGCTCTTAGAGTGAAGGCAATGAGAGAACCTAAATTCAAAGTGAGGCGATACAACCGCTGTCCCATTTGCGGCAGACCAAGAGGGTTTTTAAGGAAGTTCGGAATTTGTCGCATCTGTTTTCGGAATCTTGCTTCGGAAGGCAAGCTCCCTGGTGTAGTGAAATCTAGCTGGTAATATTGTAAAATAGGTTTTAAGCGGGCTTGAAACTTGGAACCTTATTCATATTTTTAAAACTTAAAACATAAAACTTAAAAGGATTTCAGTAACGGAGAAGACCATGGCAATGAGTGATCCAATTGCGGACATGTTGACCCGGATCAGAAATGCCGGCAAGGCAAAGTTCAACAGTATTGATATTCCCGGATCGAAGCTAAAAACCGAATTGGCCAGAGTATTAAAGGATGAGGGGTTTATAAGAAATTATAAATTCATTAAAGATAATAAGCAGGGGATATTGCGTGTCTACCTGAAGTATGATGAAGAACAGGCCCACACAATTATCGGCCTTGAACGAGTCAGTAAACCGAGCAGGCGGTTTTATGTGAAGAGCAAGGATATAAAACCGGTTTTGAACGGTATGGGAATTGCGATTTTATCAACATCAAAGGGGATAATGACGGATAAAAAGGCCAGGTCTGATAACTTAGGAGGCGAAATTCTCTGCAATATTTGGTAGGTTTGTCATTCGTCATTGGTAAATTATTATCAATTATGATGACCGGTGACGGATGATTATTGAACGATGACAAAAGGAAGTAATCAATGTCCAGAGTAGGCAAAACACCGATACCCATACCTGATAATATTAAAATAAAATATAAAGACAGGGTAATTACCGTAGAATCTAAAAAAGGGTCTCTTACAAGAGCAATCCATCCTGCCGTGGATCTTAAGATAGAAGACGGGATGATATGTGTGGATGTTGTTAATGATAACAGGACTAACCGCGCTTTGCGTGGACTTACGCGGAGCCTTGTGGCTAATATGGTTACCGGCTTGACCAAAGGGTTTGAAAGGGTTCTGGAGATACACGGTCTCGGCTACCGTGCCATACTTAACGGCAACCGAATTGAATTTAATCTTGGGTATTCACATCCTGTTAATTTTGATCTTCCTGAGGGTGTATCCGCCACAGTTGACAAGAAAAATGTTATCAGACTTACCGGTATAGATAAGGAATTGCTGGGACATACCGCTGCATCAATCAGGAGATTGAGACCTCCGGAACGCTATAAGGGTAAAGGGATAAAGTATGCTGAGGAACGTATTCAGCGTAAGGCCGGAAAGACAGGGGTTAAAGAAGCATAAGGATATTGAAGATGGGGAAGTTGGATTTAAAGAAAAAAGCACTTTTAAAGAGAAAAAAAAGGATAAGAAAACATCTGGTTGGCACACAGCAGCGGCCCAGGTTGAATGTTTTCCGAAGTTCAAAACATATTTACGCTCAGATCATTGATGATGAGCATGGTCATACTCTTGTGGCCGCATCAAGTCTGGAAAAAGTTGTAAAAGAACAACCTGAATTTGAAAACAAAGTTGCAGCCGCAGGTTTCATAGGGAAACTTATCGGTGAACGGGCCATTAAAAAAGGTTTAAAAAAGGTCGTTTTTGACCGTGGCGGGTTTCTATTTCACGGGCGTGTAAAAGCTGTATCCGATGGTGCGCGTGAAGCAGGCCTCGATTTTTAGCCGTTTTGATTAAAGCATCTATTTAACTAGTGTCGATCCATAAACGGCATCTTTCGGCTCCCGGCGGCGTTCTCGCTCGTTTTCAATCCTCGACATAGCGCGCTATGCCTGCGGTTGAAAACTCGCTCGGGCCTTGCCGGAAACCAAAATCTACCATTTATGGATGGACACTAACTAATGGGCGAAGGAGGCAAATTTTTGTTCAAGCAGGATAAAGGCGAAGATCAGTTAATCGACAAGGTTGTTTACATTAACCGGGTTGCAAAAGTTGTTAAAGGCGGCCGCAGGTTTAGCTTCAGTGCTATCGTTGTTGTCGGTGATGGCGAAGGGAGTGTCGGTTATGGGCTTGGGAAAGCCGGTGAGGTGCCTGAAGCGATTCGTAAAGGAATAGAAAAAGCGAAAAAAAACATGGTCCAGGTTCCTTTGATTGATGGAACAATACCCTATGTGGTTATCGGAAAATATGGAGCGGGACGAGTTTTGTTAAAACCTGCTTCCCAGGGAACCGGTCTTATTGCAGGTGGTGCTGTTCGGGCGGTACTTGAAGCTGTGGGCGTTCAGAACATTCTTACAAAGTGTATGGGGTCACATAATGCTCATAATGTTGTTAAAGCTACCATTGAAGGGCTTTGCCAGTTGCAGAGCCGTGAACAGGTTGCCTCTAGACGGGGTAAAAGAGTGGAAGACCTCTAAAATTGAAGTTTGAATAATGATAATTGAAGATTGGAAATACAGCATCATTTTGTCTTTATGAAACAAAGATAATTTCTTCCAACGAGTTGAACATAGGGGCTTCGCCCCAATTGGAATAATGGAACAATGGAGTAATGGAATGAAGGGTGAGCTTGCCCTGAACGAAGTTGAAGGAAAGGAGTTTTTTACAATTAAAATGGTTTAGTTCCGCTTTTACTACCAATACTCCAACATTCCATTCTTCCATTCTGATGGTATAAACAGGTTGCCATTAAATAAAACTAAATATCAATATGTTGTAGAATTTTCGAGACATTAAAATAGATTTGCGATAACCCATCCGATGTCGACAATTGTAAGTTAGAAGGAATCATAAATGGCCGGAACATTAAAAATAACTCTTGTTAAAAGTATGATTGGAAGACCGGAAAAGCACCGCAGGGTATTGCGCGGCATGGGGCTGACAAAAATTAACCGAACGGTTGAGCTTAAAAATACGGCTTCCATTCGTGGAATGGTCAACGCTGTATCGCACCTGGTTAACGTTGAGGAGAAGATTGATGAAATTGAATGAATTGTCACCCCCAAAAGGATCCCGCAGACCCCGAAAACGTGTGGGGCGCGGAGTCGGATCAGGAAAAGGCAAAACAGCCGGTAGAGGGACAAAGGGATATAACAGCCGCTCCGGCGGTGGCGTAAGGCCCGGTTTCGAGGGCGGGCAGATGCCTCTCCATCGCCGCCTTCCAAAACGTGGCTTTACAAATATTTTCAAAAAGAAGATAGCGGTAATTAATATTCGTGATCTGTCAAAATTTGAAAGCGGCAGTATTGTGGACGAAGCGACACTTGTTCGGGTTGGTCTTGTTAAAGGGAGAAGAGACGGTATTAAACTACTCGGCCATGGCGAGATCAAAACACCTCTGACAATAAAAATAAATATGCTCAGTAAAAGTGCCAGGGAGAAGATCATCCAAGCCGGTGGGAAGGTAGAGGTATTGTAGCATGGTTGGCGGCGGGTTTGGTAATATATTCAAGATTCCTGAACTAAAAAAAAGGATTTATGTCACATTAGCACTCCTTGTTGTCTACCGTGTGGGCGTTCACGTTCCTACACCGGGTATCGACGGTGCGGCACTGGCTACCTTTTTTGCAGGGAAAAAAGGGACGTTGCTTGGTCTTTTTGATATGTTTTCGGGCGGCGCATTAGAACGGCTTTCTGTTTTTGCTCTCGGAATTATGCCCTATATTAGTGCGTCGATAATTTTGCAGCTATTAACTGTAACCATACCGCATCTTGAACGCTTGTCAAAGGAAGGTGAGCAGGGACGCAAAAAAATTACCCAGTACACCCGTTACGGAACTATATTGTTAAGTGTCATCCAGGGATTTGGTATTAGTGTCGGGCTTGAAAGTATGAGTTCCCCCAGCGGCGCTCCGGTGGTGATACATCCTGGTTGGGAATTCAGGATAATGACGGTTATGACCCTGACGGCTGGAACAGCATTTATTATGTGGCTGGGTGAACAGATTACCGAACGTGGCATAGGTAACGGTATTTCACTGATTATCTTTGCCGGTATTATTGTCCGGATGCCGAATGCAATCCGAAACACGTTCCGTCTCCTTTCAACCGGTGAAATGGGAATATTTTCCGTGCTCATTTTGCTTGTACTGATGATACTTGTCGTGGCTTTCATTATTTATATGGAACAGGGGCAGAGACGGATACCGGTTCAATATGCCAAAAGGGTTGTCGGCCGCAAGATGTATGGTGGCCAGAGTACCCATCTGCCGTTAAAAGTTAATACATCCGGTGTCATACCTCCGATTTTTGCATCATCAATTATAATGTTTCCAGCAACTATAGCCAGTTTCATAGCCATTCCGTGGATGCAGAGTTTGGCTTCGGCGGTGAGACCGGGCAATATTGTGTATGAATCGCTATATGTCGGGTTTATATTCTTTTTCTGTTATTTTTATACTGCGGTCACATTTAACCCTGCTGACGTTGCCGACAATATGAAAAAGCAGGGCGGATATATTCCTGGGATCCGTCCGGGTAAACGGACGGCGGATCATATTGACAGGGTTTTGACCCGTATTACACTTGGAGGCGCCATATATGTTTCTGCAGTATGTGTACTTCCATCGGTTTTGATAACAAAGTTTAACGTTCCTTTTTATTTCGGCGGCACCGCACTTCTGATCATTGTGGGGGTGGCGATCGATACGATTCAACAGATAGAATCTCACATGCTGACCCGCCACTACGAAGGATTTTTAAAAAAGAAACGGGCCTAAAATGTAGGGTCGATTCTGATTGTCTTAAATAGTGCTCGAACGAAAACTAGGATTTTTCGTTAAGATCAAGGGCAAATCTGCAGGATAGCAGATTTGGACAGCTATCAAGCTGCCCGCAAGGGCAAGGGGCATGGATGCCCCGAGTCAACACGAAAATTTTAACCACAGTAATACTGGTAGTATTTCGAGGATTAACCCACCAAAGTTCGGTGGCGGGTTAAAATTTGAGTCTGACGCAGATATTGGCGGAAAAGACAGTTTTCGTTCAGGCACTAAATAAGGAGCGACGGGGGATACAATATGGCAAAGGAAGAGGCGATTAAGGTTGAGGGCACGGTGCTTGAAACCCTGCCCAATGCAATGTTCAAGGTAGAACTTGAAAATAAGCACCAGGTGCTTGCCCATATTTCCGGAAAGATGCGTATGCATTTTATAAAAATCCTTCCCGGGGACAAAGTTACGGTTGAGCTTTCACCCTACGATCTGTCCCGCGGCAGAATAACATACAGATCAAAATAAAGAGTTGATCGGTATCGAACTTAAGGAGTTTGTCGTATGAAAGTCAGGGCATCGGTCAAGAAGATATGCGCTAAGTGTAAGATCGTTCGCAGGAAAGGAGTTGTCAGAGTTATCTGCGAAAATAAGCGACACAAACAAAGGCAAGGATAAAGGAGGACAAGTTTTGGCAAGAATTGCGGGTGTTGATTTACCAAGGCGTAAGCGGATTGAGATAGGGCTGACATATATTTATGGTATAGGTCCAAGCATATCAAAACGAATACTCCAGAACCTTAATATTAATCTGGATACCAAGACAGATGATTTGTCAGAGTCTGATGTTAATAGAATTCGCAAGGTGATTGACAGCGAATACAAAGTTGAGGGAGAACTTCGTACAGAAGTCTCTATGAATATAAAGAGATTGATGGATCTGGGATCTTATCGTGGGCTTCGCCATCGAAAATCTCTTCCGGTGCGGGGACAGCGGACAAGCACAAATGCACGTACGCGAAAAGGACCGAAACGGTCTGCTATAAAGAAAAAAGGCGGAGTTAAAAAGAAGTAAACCAGTAAAAAGGCAGAGGCATAATACATGGCGAAAAAGAAAATCCGGGCCAGAAAGAGAGAAAAGAAGAATATATCGACCGGCATTGTACATATCCAGTCTACGTTTAATAATACAATCGTTACAATTACAGATCCTGCCGGAAATGTTATAGCCTGGTCCAGTTCGGGTGTTCAGGGCTTTAAGGGATCACGGAAGAGCACTCCATTTGCTGCTCAGCTTGCAGCGGAAGATGCAGCAAAAAAGGCAATGGAGCATGGGATGAAAAATGTTGAGGTGTATGTCAAAGGTCCTGGATCCGGTAGAGAATCAGCCCTTCGATCGCTGCAGGCCGCAGGATTCAATGTTGTGATGATTAAAGACGTAACACCCATACCACATAATGGCTGTCGGCCGCCAAAACGACGCAGGGTTTAAAAAAATGATTATTGATTATTGACGATTGACTATTTAGTGCCCATCCATAAATCTATATTGGGTACAAATTAAGTTTCCAATGCAGAAATGATCAATTTTTCGCAAGGTCAAGGAAATCAAGGAATTACGCGGAGGCGTACAAGTGGTACGCCGCACAAGTAATTCCGCAGATTGACGCAGAGATTGCGGAAAAGGGCCATTTCTGGATGGAAACTATTTAATGTGGTTGCTTTGCTTTATTGTTTTTGTTTATAAAAATAAAATTAGAGGAAATCCTTAACGATTCAATTTTCAATCGAAAATATACAATTATTTTCGATAAGGGAATCATAATTTTTAGAAAATTTTGCCACAAGAATCACAAAATTTATAAATAAGAAGCTAGGGGGGAATACTTGTCACGATATATAGGTTCGGTATGCCGGCTTTGTCGGCGCGAAAACTTGAAGCTGTTTCTCAAAGGAGATCGTTGTTATTCCGACAAATGTGCTTTTGATCGACGGAGTTATCCGCCGGGTCAGCACGGTCAGCGCCGTGGAAGGAAAATTTCAGACTACGGAATTCAGCTAAGAGAAAAACAGAAAATAAAACGTATGTACGGGCTTTCAGAAAAACAGTTTCATCTGTTTTTCAAGAGGGCAGATAACCAAAGAGGCATAACCGGAATAAATTTACTGGTAATGCTGGAACGTAGGATTGACAATGTGGTTTATCGTCTGGGATTTGTTAATTCTCGCAGTCAAGGTCGCCATTTTGTTGGGCACAATCACTTTCTTGTTAACAGTAGGAAAGTTAATATTTCGTCATACCTTATTAAAGAAGGTGATGTGGTCGAGGTCCGGGAGAAAAGCCGTAAGATTCAGGCCATAGAAGATTCACTCGGTCTTGTGGTACGGCGGGGCGTTCCACAATGGCTCGATTTGGAAAAAGAGAATTTTAAAGGGATTGTAAAAAGTTTCCCCACCCGCGAAGATATAACAACTCCCATTCAGGAACAACTTATAGTGGAGCTTTATTCCAAGTAAAGCGAGATCTGGGATATGAGATGTTGAATGTAAGATAATACAGCCCCAATATCGCCTTTCACATATCCCTCTGATCAACCTCTGAGACTAAAATTTGGAGATATAATAATGTCATCGAATGAGCTTATGTGCATGAACTGGCAAGAGATGATAAAGCCGGAAAAGGTCCAGGTAAACAGTAATCCTTCTTACGGCAAGTTCGTTTGTGAACCTCTTGAAAGGGGGTTTGGCATAACAATTGGGAACTCTTTAAGGCGGATCATACTTTCTTCTCTTTATGGGGCCGCTATTGTATCTATAAAGATTGATGGCGTTATGCACGAATTCAGTGTTATTGAAGGCATATACGAAGATGTCTCCGAAATCATCCTAAATCTAAAAGAAGTGCGTTTTAAGGTTTCCGATCCTGAACCGAAAACAGTCCGCATCGATGCGGAGGGAAAAGGTGAAGTTACTGCAGGGGATATCATCAGCGATGACGGAAGATGTGAGGTGATAAATTCTGATCAGCATATTGCAACACTTTCGGATGGCGCTAAATTGAAAATGACCATGACTGTCAAAACAGAAAAAGGGTATTCTTTATCCGAAGCAAACAAGGATGAAGACGCACCCTTAGGGACAATACCGATAGATGCGGTTTTCTCACCGATTAAACGGGTAACCTATGTGGTAGGCAATGCCCGTGTCGGCCAGAAAACCGACTATGACAAACTTACCTTAGAGGTCTGGACAGACGGGAGTATCTTGCCTGAGGATGCTGTTGCATATGCAGCTAAGATTTTAAAGGAGCAGATGACCCATTTTATTACTTTTGACGAAGATCTTGAACCGGAACCTGAGAAAAAAGTCGAAGAGAAGGAAAAGATTAAATTTAATGAGAATCTTTACAAAAGTGTTGAAGAACTTGAACTTTCCGTACGAAGTGCAAACTGTCTTAAGAATGCCAATATCGTCAAAATTTATCAGTTGGTAAGCAAAACCGAGGCAGAGATGCTAAAAACCAAAAACTTTGGAAGAAAATCTCTAAATGAGATTAAAGAAGTCTTAAGTGAAATGGATCTTTCTCTTGGGATGAAGCTGGAAGGATTTGAGCCGCCTGAGGAAGATGTAGAGGAAGGAGAGTAGTTTGTTCCATGAGACATCGAAAAGCCGGTTTAAAATTAAATAGAACGAGTAGTCACAGGACTGCCATGTTCAGAAATATGGTTACCTCTCTCTTTAAACATGAGCGTATTCGTACAACTGATGTCAAAGCAAAGGAATTAAGGCGATGGGCCGATAATTTGATTACGCTGGCAAAACGAGGTGATGTTCATGCAAGGCGCCAGGCGCTTTCAATCATAAGGGAAAAGGACGTGGTTTTTAAGCTGTTTGCGGAAGCTGCCGAAAGGTATGGCTCCGTATCTGGCGGTTATACCCGTATTGTTAAACTCGGGACACGGCCCGGTGATGCAGCACCGATTTCTTTGATAGAGTTGATTTATTCCGAAGAGGGGAAAAAGAAGAAAAAAAGAAAAAAGAAAGCCAAAGTTGCTGTAAAGAAAAAGCAGGTTGCCGAAAAGAAAGAAGCGGAAGAGAAAAAAGAGACTGCATCGGAAGAAAAGGCGGCTGAAGAAGAAAAAGGCATGGTAGATAAAAAAGAGGATGTGGTTGAAGAAAAAGAAGTAGAAGTAAAAACCGAATCGACTGCTGAAGATTCAGATGATAAATTTGAGGAGAAAGCTGAGGTGCCTGTTGAATCAGAAGAAACTGAATCCAAAGAACCTGAAGCTAAAAAAGCTGAAGATGATGCCGGAGATTCCGAAGTAAAAGAATAACCCGTCCCTCCAATCTTAATATCAAAAGGCCCTGCATGAAAAGAAAGGGCCTTTTTTATTGTACTTAAAGCGGGGAGATGGGGGCCTCGGATACGCCCGAAGGGTGAAAATTTTTGAGAAATTGAACAAGAAAAATTTCGGTACAAACTGTCACCTAACAACTAGAAATAAAATTGTAAATAACAAAGGCTTTTCATTGCTAATAAAAAGGCCTCTCGAAAATTTTCATGAAATATTCGGACTAAACGGTTAGTTTCTATGAAACGATTGTTCTTATAAATTGTGTCATCTCGGATAAAACAGCATTTTTTGCCTGATAATGGGGGACATGCCTGCAGTCCGGTATCAGTTTTGAATAGACAGGTCCGGATACATGACCGACGATGCCTTGGATTTGGGCAGGGGTTCCATACTCATCATCACACCCCTGAAGTACAAGGATTGGGCAGACGATTTTAGGAAGATATCTTTCAATATTCCATTTCAAAAATTCGGGTGAAAGCCATCTGTCCGCCCAGCGGTAAAAAATCGTTTCTGTATTCTCTTTGTGATAGCGGGCGAGCTTTTCCTTTAAAGGAGTTGTTTCAAACGCCTCAGCAGCTTTACGGATGCCTGTAATTGTTTGTTCTTCAACAAAGATGTGTGCTGCTTCAGTAATTATAGCACAAACCAAGTTGCCATGAATGGCGGCGGTGATTAATGCAATGGTACCGCCGTCGCTGTGTCCAATTAGAATGGTATGGTCAATATTACATTCCTTTAACAGTTCGGGCAGGTATGTTAAAGATTCTTTCTGCAGGTAGTCCGGCGGCCATGGATCTTCAAACTTTTCGGAGCTGCCATAGCCTTTTCTGTCGTATACCAATCCGGAGCAGCCGGTCGCTTCACAGAGTGTTTCCGGGAAATCCCGCCAGAGCTCGATACAGCCAAGGCCTTCATGTAGAAAAACCAGTGTCGGTCGATCCTTTGAAACTAAGTTTGATCGAAGCTCAATGCTTTTGACCCTAAGTCGGCATCCGGCGACGCGCACATGAAATGTTCGGCAAAAAAGGCTCCTTTTTTCTTTGAATGGTCGTTTCACTGGAGAAAATGAATAATATAAATGGATTAAACAGTCAATATGAATATTGCAACCACCATAATTCCGATATTTGCCATAATCATCCTTGGATGGTTTGCCCGCTGGAAAGGATTTATTCCCTTTGAATTTTTAGATCCCGCAAACCGTCTTGTCTATTATCTGGCAATTCCCGCCATGATTTTTCATGCGATCTCCAAAGCCTCCTTAAAAGCAAGATTTGATATTAAAGTTTTGTTTATTACCCTGCTTTCCGTTCTGGTTGTTTTTGCGGTGGCCTGGGGTGTGGGATTATTGAGTCGTATAAGGCCAAGGGAGCTGGGTACTTTTATTCAGTCTTCCTTTCATGGGAATTTGGGGTATATCGGTCTTGCCGTTGCTTACTATTCCCTCGGTAATGAAGGATTTGTGCGGGCCGGTATCATTGCCGGGTTTATAATGATATTGCAGAATTTTCTTGCAGTCGTCGTTCTTCAGTTAAATTCAGCCAATACTTCAGTGCCAGAAAATAAGCTGAGTGTGGTTATGAGAATACTGGGCAATCCTGTTATTTTGTCCGCAATAGGCGGGATAGTGTTTTCCCTGGCAGGATTGCGGGTTCCTCTTGTTATCGACCGCAGTCTCAATATTTTAAGCGGTCTTGCACTCCCCATGGCATTACTGGTTATCGGAGCCTCTCTTTCTTTTGATTTGATGCAGTTGAGGATACTTCGAGTTCTTTGTTCAAGCTTTATGAAACTGTTCCTGCTTCCCGGCCTGGGTTTTACCTTATATCGTGTATTCGGCCTGGCACTCCAGGACTACCTCCCCGGTCTTATCCTGCTGGCATCGCCTACAGCCACAATAACCTATGTAATGGCAAAGGAGATGAACGGCGATACAGCTTTTGCGGTGGCAGCCCTTTCAACAAGTACAATATTGTCGGCGGTGACTTTTTCCCTGTGGCTTCATATTGCGGCTGGATAACACGATAAGCATTCAATTTACGAGTTAGAGCATTTAGGCGATATAAGAATCCGCCCAGTTCACAGCATCTTGATAAAATTCCGGGATCTTATCCTCGTCCACACGAATTTTTGAAATTATTGAAGCGCATTGGTCCCAATTCGCTGTTTCATAGTAAGAAACAAATCTTAAATAATCGACCAGCTCACCCTTTGCCTCTATCAGAGCCTGTTTGATATTTTTCGAAAGAGGAAGGTCTTTCATTATATTTTCCATGGTATTATCGAGCATGGCATCAATAAGGGAAAAAAGGCCCATTAGAAAAAGTTCTGAAACGTCTGTTCCGTTCCGGCTGTTTATACCCAAAAGCTCACAAAACCTTGCTCTAATAATGGATGTCCGGACAAGCTCATCAGGCTTATCGGAAGCAAGTTCTGCTGTTGCAACCAGAGAAATAAATCGCTTTATTTCTTTTTCCCCCACTAAAACAATGGCATGCTTGATAGTAGTGATTTCGCAGGCCCG
>Ga0315544_1001424_pt1 | contig 18633 bp, 7 predicted proteins | sample SalMarSW160130MG_2_FD_202543 | JGI IMG/M metagenome (GOLD analysis project Ga0315544, IMG submission 202543) | Salt marsh sediment microbial communities from the Plum Island Ecosystem LTER, Massachusetts, United States - Salt Marsh Sediment SW1601-130 ... | reverse complement strand
TGACAAGGAGCTCGAAAAGTTGATCAAAGCCGATGATGAGAATATGGTTTTGGTCTATTCCAGAAGGTGCCTTGAGGTTATCATTACTGATCTTAGCGAACGGGAACTGAAAAGACCACGAGGAACTGAACCGCTGAAAGGCATTATTGATAAGCTTAACAGGGAAGAAAAGGTACCGCATAATATCATTGTCTCCATGCAGAACCTCAACAGCCTTTCCACATTCGGTGCTCATCCAAAAGACTTTGATCCAAGACAGGTAAAACCGGTCATTCTCGATCTTGCAACCACCCTGGAGTGGTACCTGAAGTATCTGGAAACTCAGCCAGCCATGGAAGCAGGGCAGGATGTTGTGAAGGAAAAAAGGATAGAACCATCCGGTTTCAGAAAAGCATCATCTAAACCGGGGAAACGGATTATTATGGTTGCAGGTATTCTGCTTGCCGGCGCTATTATTATTGTGTCTTTAATAGTATTTGATATCATCGGCGGAGGAAAGAAGGCCCGGGCAGAGTCAATTGAATCTCTGGTTATCCTTCCCTTCAGTAATTATACCGGTGATGAAACTCTGGAAACTTTTGTTTCAGGAATGCATACCTGCCTGATAGCTGATATGGGGCGGCTCAGCGGATTACGGGTAATTAATACAACTACTTCTAATGTATACAAAAACACTGATATGTCCGTGCATGAAATCGCAATTGAGCTGAATGTTGAAGCAGCGATTGAAGTATCCGTACTTAGTATTCGTGACAGTATAATTATCAAGGTGAACTTAATCAGCGCATTTCCGGAGGAAGAAACAGTTTGGATCGGGGACTATAGAGAAGGAAAAAGCCAGTTACTGAACCTCTATGACCGGATCATAAAGCAGATAGCAGACGAGGTGAAGATCGAATTGACGGCTGATGAAGAACGTTTACTGGCAGAATCCAGGACAGTTGATCCAGAAGCCCTGGTTGCTTATATGAAAGGGCAGTTTCATTGGGAGCGACTCGGTAAAGAGGACCTTGACAGCGCCATACATTATTTCCGGATCGCCATTGAAAAAGATCCTAACTGGGCAGATCCTTATGCAGGGATGTCCATGACCTGGCTTGCTCTTGGTCACGGTGCACTTGCCCCACAGGCTGATTCTTATGACAAGGCATCTGAATACCTGTACAAAGCCCTGGAACTGGATCCGAATTCTGCCAATTCACATTATGTAAAAGCCATGATAGCATTTTATACAGAATGGGCCTGGGAGAAAAGCGAAAAGGAATTTCTAAAATCCCTTGAACTTAATCCCAGTAACGCGATGTGCCGGATATATTATGCCCATTTGTTGTTAGCCCTAAGAAGATCCGATGAAACAAAATACCAGGCTAATCTGGCACTGGCTCTGGATCCGCTGCAACCTCTGATTCTTGGATTATACTCGGGATTAATGCATTATCTGGGTGATCACCAGGCTGCCCTGATTCAGGCTGAAAAAGCACTGTCCATTGATCCGGACAACAACTATGCTCTTAGTATTTTGACAAAAGCTTATTTAGAAACCGGTGATACGCTTAAATGGCATGAAGCAATGAAAAAAATATGGTATTGGGCTGATGAAGAATACCTTGCATATCTCGACACGGTTTTTCAGGAAGGTGGCTATCTGGCTGTTATCAAGGATAGAATAAGGGTTAATGAAGAGGTATATGGTAAAGGTGGAACAATAGCTTTTGTTGGACAGGCTGATCGGTATATGATTACAGGTGATTATGATAAAGCCATGGATTATTTGGAAAAAGCATATGAAGTGCGATCTAGTAATTTGGTAGGTGCATCATTCTATATTGACGACTATCCTGAATTGAAAGACAATCCCCGGTATGTTGCACTTCTGAAGAAAATGAACCTTCCGCTTAAGTAGACTTCAGAAGCTGACAAAGCAAGGAATAAGTACCAAAAAATCTTTCAGATCCGCGTATCTCATACCCCAAACCGCACGCCGCGCACCCTGAATTACAGTGAACCGATCGCCTCCTTAAGAATATCTGCAGAATGGGAGAGGGCTGTAATCTCTTCCTTTTTGAGCGGACTCTCAATAATCCTGTTCACACCTCTATCCGACACAATACACGGTACACTGAGGCAGACATCACTGATCCCAAACTCACTGTCACCGTGTGCACCAAGTATATACGCATGAACATTGTGGACATCTATACCACAGTGTTTGCTGAGCAGATGCCTAAACCGCGCACTGTCGAGCACAGTACCTGAGCCAGGCTGCAGGCTCTGGAATTTATTAACTCTGGCCTGTAACCTGTAGCCTGTTTAAAGCTCTGTGCCCTGTGCCCTGTGCTCTGTGCCCTGTGCTCTGTGCTCCACGCCCCACGCAAGGCCATCAGACCTTATAGATCGGTTTCCCTGCACAGCAGTTCTTGAATTTCTTCCCGCTGCCGCACGGACAGGGATCATTCCTTTCCGGTATTACTGTGTTCTTAACAACCTTCTTTTCTTTATTCCTGATCCAGTTCATCACATTGGCAGGAGCTCTTTTGTTATTAAGCTCTTTGGCCATGTACTCCATGTATGGCTCGACATGATGGAAGAATAATTTATATCCCTCACAGAGGTAATTCAGTCCAGGCTCATTGTCCGGAGTTTTAAGAATCCTGTGTTTAGGACACTCTCCGTTACAGGCATACCTTACATCACACCGCAGGCAGTAATGCGGAAGCTTGTTTCTTTTATCAATTCCGAAATCAAACTGCTTCTGCGATTTCACCATGTCTATCAGAGGTGTCTCCAGTATGTTTCCAAGGAAATACTCGGGATAAACGAAATGATCGCATGTAAAAATATCTCCGTTATGTTCCATCGCGAGGGCGTCACCACATGTTTCTGAAAAAACGCACACTCCGGGCATCTCACCAACATGGTTAGCAAGAGTGGCATCAAAGATCTGCACAAAATACTTTCCAACATCATTCCTGACCCACTCGTCAAAGATGGTTATGAGAAATCTCCCGAAAGCTTGAGGATTTACTGACCAGCTTGTAACTGAAGCTTTATTGCTATACGCAGGGGCAACGAGGCTGAGGTCTGTATTTTCCGGATCTTCGGCTATCCTTTCAACAACCGGAAGAAACTGCATAAAACCTGAACCTATCTTCTTGAGAAACCTGTATGTTTCTGAAGCATAACTTGCATTGTAATCATTTACAACACTCAGGGTATTGAACTCGACTTTATGTTTATGAAGTAATTCAATTCCCTTCATAACTTTTTTATAGGTAGGACCACCGGACCATGTTTTCCGGTAACGGTCATGATTATGTTCATCTCCATCAATTGAGATGCCTACAAGTATATTATTGTCTGAGAAGAATTTACACCAATCATCATTTAACTTAATACCGTTGGTCTGAAAAGAGTTTTCAATCCTTTTACCTCCGGCATATTTTTTTTGAAGCTCAATGGCTTTCCTGTAGAAATCGAGTCCCATCAGTGTTGGCTCTCCTCCCTGCCATGTAAAATTTACAACAGGTACCTGGTGTGCTTCTATAAACTGCCTTGTGAACTCCTCCAGCAAGTGATCAGACATCCTGAAGTTTGTGGTACCGGGATAAAGGTTCTTTTTCTCCAGATAATAACAATAGGTACAGTTAAGGTTGCATGCTGACCCTATTGGCTTCAGCATCACCTGAAAAGCGGTAGGCCGCTTAAGCTTAAGGGCATCGGTGAAAAGCAGTGGCGTCTTCACAAGGTAGATAGCTTTACTGGGTACAAAATTACTATAATAGTTAAGAAGAACAAGGTGAAGGAGCGACTACGCTAAAGATTCGGTGAATGAGGATTGAAGAGGGTTGAAGGGGGTTGAAGGGGGTTGAAGGGGGTTGAAGGGGGTTGAAGGGGGTTGAAGGGGGTTGAAGGAGCGAGGAGGCTAAATGGAGAGGGAGTGAGGGGAAGAGAGATCTTTGTGTAATAATCTATAATAGAAATATTTAACTATAGTTACACAGAGAACACAAAGTAGAGACAAAGGGCCACGGAGATATAATTAGGAGATATAATACCGGTAACTTTGCGTTGCTTGTGGTTAATTATTATATTTACTACTTAATCTGTCAATTATGAAAAGTATTAATATAAATACTCTTAAAATACTTGGAATAAGCGCTTTGATGGTTCAGTGCAAATCAGGTGCCGATACTTCCGCAGATCATAACAAACCAAATATCATTTTTATCCTTGCTGATGATCTGGGTTATGGCGACCTCGGTATTTACGGCCAGACAAAAATCGAAACACCAAATATCAACAGGCTGGCTGCGACAGGTATGCTGTTTACACAGCACTATTGCGGTTCGCCAGTCAGTGCTCCGTCGCGATGTGTGCTCCTTACAGGCATGCATACCGGCCATGCTCAAGTCCGAGGTAATGATGAATGGGGAGAGAGGGGAGATGTATGGGACTACAGGGCTATGATCGCCGATTCAACTCTTGAAGGCCAGCGTCCGTTAGCATCAGGAACAGTGACTCTTCCGGGCCTATTGCAAAAAACAGGTTATAAAACCGGAATGATAGGCAAATGGGGGCTTGGGGCACCTCATACGGAAAGCATCCCGACAAAAATGGGATTTGACTATTTCTTTGGTATTAACTGCCAGAGGATGGCCCATACTTATTATCCGGTCTTTCTTTATGAAAACGAACACCGGTATTACCTTGACAATGATACTGTGCCCCCGGGCACAAAACTGCCTGAAGGAGCCGATCCCTTGGATTCTTCAGCCTACTCATCATTTACACTAAAGGAATACGCTCCTGATGTAATGTTCACTAAACTCACTGGTTTTGTTAATGATAACAGGCATGACCGTTTCTTCCTTTACTGGGCAAATCCCATACCTCATGTTGCCCTTCAGGCGCCTCAGGGATGGGTTGATTACTACGTGAAAAAATTCGGTGATGAAGAGCCTTATCTGGGTGAAAAAGGTTATTTCCCGCACCGTTACCCACATGCTGCATATGCTGCAATGATATCTTATTTCGATGAACAGGTGGGCAAACTTGTTCAGCAACTGAAGGACCTCAAACTTTATGAAAACACCCTGATCATCTTTACAAGCGATAATGGTCCAACGTTCAATGGAGGCACCGATTCACCCTGGTTCGACAGTGGCGGACCTTTCAGGTGCGAACAGGGATATGCCAAAGGAAACGTCAATGAAGGCGGGATAAGGGTTCCAATGATAGCCTCATGGCCCGGCAGGATCAAAAACGGGGCTGTTTCAGACCATATCTCAGCCTTCTGGGATATAACTCCCACCTTATGTGAGATAGCCGGTGTAAAAGCCCCTGATGATACAGATGGCATAAGTTTCGTGCCCGAGCTGACTGGTCAGATGCAAAAAGAACACGAATATCTTTACTGGGAGTTTCCGGAATCGGGGGGACAACAAGCTGTCAGGATTGGTGATTTCAAGGCAATGAGAAAAAACATGCACAAAGGAAATACTGTGTTTGAATTTTATGATCTTAAAAACGATCCGGCCGAAACAACAAATATTGCGGATCAGCACCCTGAGAAAATAGAAAAAGTGCAGCAAATAATTAAGTCAGTACATCAGAAGTCCTTCAATGAAAGGTGGCAGATTGAAATTCTTGATAATAACTGAATAACTCAACACAAAATCGTTAAAAATTAACTGGATGTCAGGAAAAAAGTGTAACTTTTATGATTTATATTGAAGATGTTGGTTTGTAGCGTCAGTTTTTCAGTCTGAACCTTAAGATGGACATCAAAAAAAATTGACATTTGATAATTAATGGTCTATCTTTGTATAGAATAACTATTGGGGATCATAATTATACATCTTTTGTTCGTTCCTGTTTAAACATGAATATCTCACTATATCTATATCTATACAGAGGGACAATGACATGCAATCTAAAACCGTTTTAATCTTATTACTAATAGTCTTTTCATCGTCTGTCCTGAGTTTGTCAATAGATCAGCAGACTGATCAGCAATGCATCGCGGTTATTACTGAAATAAACGGCGAAGTACTTCTGAAAAAAGCAAATGGCAGTGAATTCGCAAAAGCTTACTGGGGAACTCAGCTATTCCGTGGTGACCAGATCAAGACATCGATAAAATCTGAAGCGAAATTATTGTTTTCAAACAACAATTTTGTCAGTCTGGGACCTAACAGTTTGATGACAGTCTCAGGTAAAGAGTCTCCGCAAACTGAACCAGGCGGGAACGTCAGGAATATATCATCATCAATGATGATTAACATGTCTGCTTTAACCTTTAAAAGAAATGAAAAAAAGGATGTAGGCGCGCTTGCTGATTTACGATCAGGTAATACAGAACAGGCTATCGGATTGACATTACCTGTCAATACCCTTATAAAAACAAATCGTCCCTCATTTTCTTGGCTCACCAGGAAATCATACGACAATTGCATTGTTAATCTGTACAATAGCAAGGGTCTGGTATGGAGTAAGAAGGTATCCGGTAACGATCTGGCATATCCTGAGAATGAAAAGGAACTGGAATTTGGAGAAACCTATTTCTGGAATGTTGAGGGTGAAGATCTTATTGATACAGACAAGTCGGCCAATCATAAGTTCTCTGTACTTCCGGGTGAAAAATCCACAGAGGTGGAAAAACAGGAAACATTAATAAGAAATACTTTCAAGGATGAACCTGAAAGCAGCAGTTTACACTCTGTTCTGGGGGCATATTATATAAACCAGGGATTGCTTCAGGATGCTATCAACGAATTTCACATTATCTCAAAAATAAATGCTGATGCCCCGTTACCACATGAAATACTTGGATCACTATATTCTGACGTAGGAAATAAGGACAAAGCAATTGAAGAGTTGCAAAAAGCCCTTTCATTATCAAAGGGGAAGGAGAAGTGATATGCAGGTGCCGGGTGTTAGTTGCTTGTTGCTTGTAAATGAGTTTTACTTTACTAGTAACAAGTAACGAGCAACCAGTAACCAGCAACATGAATTAACAAATTCATTTCAAAGTTATGACCAAAAGAATCAAACCCGCTCAGCCTGGGAGGATTATATTTCTTTCCGGGCTGTTTTTATTTCTGCTCTGTTTCCAGGTTATAAATGCCCAGGAATCGCGACAACTCACCAGAGATGAGCTGAATGCTCAACTGAGAGAAGTATTGCTTCAAAATGATGAGACCCAATCCATTGAGCTTATCAGGAATCACAGACTTTTTATTAAACCATTTGTCGACGGACTTGTAAAGGAGAGTATCAGTAAAGAGCTGAAGGGAAGAGCGAGTGAGTCAGCACAGGCAAGGATGCTAAGTGAAAAAACTGCAAAATATTTTGAAAACCTTTTTGGTGAAAGGAGTCTTTCGATTGGTGTTAATTATTTAACAGTATGGTCGAAAGATGAAAAAGAGAAGAAGCTTCTTGCCGATAGTCTTTATGCTCTTGGCACGAAATATCGTCTTGGCAATGAACCTGATAAAGCAATTGATGCTTTTCAAAAGGTACTGGTACTTTACAGTAATATAGGTGATGAGCGCGGTGAAGCAGAAGTTCTTGGCGGACTGGGAGCTGTTTACTTTAATAATATTCAGGATTATCAGGAAGCACTCAAGTATTACAATGAAGCATTACTAAAACGGGAGAAAGTCGACGATAAGGTACTGATCGGAAACACTCTCAGCAGTATCGGATCAGTTTATTATAACTATTTTAAAGATTATCCTCAGGCAATAATTTATCTTGACAGAGCCGAAGCAGTAAGGACTGAAATCGGGGATCTGATAAATCTGGGGAGAACAATTCATGTAAAAGCTGCTGCGCTGGAGCAGTCAGGTCAGTTTGAGAAGGCCCTTGACTACTTTAAAAAATCTTACGATTTGAACCTTAGATCGGGAGATAAGGTTCGAATGGCTCAGGCAATGATGTATTCAGGCGATATTTTAAACAACACCGGAAAATACCCTGAAGCTCTCGATCACCTTGAAAAATCGATTGAATTATATAAAGATTTAAAGTCACGATCAGGTGAAGGAAATATTCTTAGTCAAGTGGGATTCGTTTATTCCAATCTGGGTGATTTAAATACTGCAATTGAGAAAATAAACGAGGCCGCCGAAATCATGAAGGAGGTAAATAATATGAAAGGACTTGCAGGTGTGTATAATCATTTCGGTATCGTTCTGCGGGATGCCGGCAGACTTGAGAAAGCCCTGGAATATTATAATCTTTCATATGAGATTTACAATCAACAGGAAGATAAAACACTTATCCTCCCTTTATTGAGCAACATAGGTACTGTATATATGGATTTGAAAGATTATGTAAGGGCAGAGGACTTTCATAAGAGAGGCCTTCAGATAAGTCGCGAGATTAATGCAAAAGTCGAGGAAGCACATTTCCTGCTGAATCTTGCTAATGAACAGACTTTGCTTAAAAAGCTGGATGAAGCTAAAGTCAACTATGATTTGGCACTTGAGATAGCAAAATCATTACACAGTCCTGATCTGACCTGGAGAATTCTGGCAGGAATGGCCGAATACAGCGAACAGAAGGGAGACTTTATAAAAGCGGTTGAATTAAACGACTCCGCATTGAAAATCCTTGAAGGAATGCGTAATACTTTACAGACCAAGGAACAGAAAGCCAGCTTCATGGCCAGTGAACGGTATGTTTATGAAGATATAATAGGTCTGATGGAATCTCTACATGAAAAAGATAAGACAAACGGATACGACAAACTGGCTTTCAGCTATGCTGAACGCAGTAAGTCACGCGTATTATTGGATCTCCTCAGTGAATCGGCTATAAACACTGGAAAAGTTGCTATCGGCATTATAGATACTGTATATTATGACCAACAGTTACCAAAACCTGTCACGCTTGATGAAATAAAAGCTCTGTGTCCTGATAGAAAAACGGTCATATTCGAATATTCTGTCGGAGACAGCAGTTCATGTCTTTGGGTAATTACCAAATCCGGACATAAGCTATTTAAGATACCCGCCAGGAAAAAGCTTCAGGATCAAATAGAAACTATCAGGTTTGGATTACTTGATCCCCGGCAGAATGTTTCTGAGTTTTTCACTCAGGCAGGCACTTCCCTGTATCAGGAATTGATCAAGCCTGCAGAACCTTTTCTTTTAAAAAAAAGTAAACTTATAATAATTCCCGATGGTATTCTGAATTATTTACCATTTGAAGTATTACTAACTGATAATAAACAGATTACACCTGGCACCTCTTTTCAAGATATTCCATTCCTTGTGAAAAAATACCCGGTTAGTTATGGACAGTCAGCAAGTGTATTAAAGACACTTATTTCAAAACCTGCAAAAAAGGAAGGATCGGAGGTAGATAGTAAAAAGCTATTTGCGTTTGGGGATCCTTTATATGAGGATACATCCTTCAACTCACAGGTAAAATATCCAAGACTTGAATTCACCAGTAAAGAAATTGAAAACATCGCATCATTTTTTCCCGGAGAATCTTCTGATATCTATCTTAGGAACAAAGCAACCGAGGAGAATTTAAAACGAAACACTGAACTAAATAAATTCAAATATATACACTTTGCGACCCACGGATTAATCAACGAAGACAAGCCCGATCTCAGCTCGCTCGTTCTTACTAGCGGAAAGAACTCGGGGGAGGACGGCATTCTTCAGGCAGCAGAGATTTTTAACCTGAAGCTCAATGCTGATCTGGTTGTTTTATCGGCATGTCAGACCGGCCTGGGGAAGCTTGTCCGTGGTGAAGGTATGGTAGGTCTGACGAGGGCATTTATGTACGCCGGAACGCCTTCTGTTGTAGTAAGTTTATGGAGTGTGTCAGATATCTCAACAGCTGCTCTGATGGGAGAGTTCTATAAAAATCTGATAAAGAATAAACTCAGCAAAACAGATGCCTTACGTAAAGCTCAGCTCACTCTTATGAGCGATGAGAAATATGCGCATCCGTTTTATTGGGCACCCTTTATCCTGATAGGGGATTGGAGGTAGAAACAAGGCACTAGGCTCAAGGCTCTGGGCGCCAGGTAGTAATTAATAGTTTCGCGTTTAGCGTATCACGAGCTGTCAGCTGTCAGCTATCAGCATTTTCGACTTCAGACTTCTAACTTTAATAAAGACAACTTGTCTTTCCCACGATGGGAACTTAGTTGCAATTACCGTCATTGCGATCCTGCGAAGCGGGGAGAAGCAATCCTTTTATCTCTAATCTTGTTGCCTTCGGCCTTGCGTCGTGTGTCGTGTGTCTTTTTCCCCATTCCAAAATGGCCTGAAACAGGTTTTTGGCCAAAAAATCCCATTTTTCCCCTAAAAATGTAACTAAATTGTTTTTTTGACGAATGGCCTTTTTTCTGTGATCAATCGTGTGTTCCTGTATTCAATCAGCCGGATTACTTAGACAAATAAAAAAATAAACATCCGGTTTACCCGGCAATTAAGTTCCATGGTCTTGACTTACATGCTTTTAAATACTAACTTATATCTTTTTATTTGAACAGGTGAATTGAGGAAAGGTATTTCACTCTGAAGCAGCACATAATTGGAACTTATTGCTATCCTATTCATATTAAAATAAATCTAAAAATGACTGGTGAACCTGTCTCTATATCCAGGGAAATCTAAAATGATTTAAACTTAAGAATATTAGCAAACTATAAATCTTAAACCAAATGAAAGACCTGAAAAAAGTTATTGACCTGACCTGCTGGCTAGCAATTTTCTTTTTGCTTCTGCCGGTGGGAGTGACCAGAGCCCAGGTTTTAAAAACGTCAGTGAAAGATCTGACAAAGGAATCCACTGCGGTGCTTTACGGCAAATGTTCAAAGATTAAGTGCGAATGGAATGAAAACAGAAGCATAATTTATACTTACGTAACCATTGAACCTGAAGAGTATATAAAGGGCAATCTGGGTGCTGAGGCGGTTGTCGCTGTGCCCGGGGGAAGGGTAGATGATATCATCTATGAAGTCTCAGAAATGCCATTTTTTACTGAAGGAGAAGAAGTTGTTGCATTTATATGGACCAATACTTCAGGTAAAAATCTTGTTACCGGAGGTTTCCAGGGTAAGATGAAAATTAAAAAAGATAAACTGACTGGCAAGAGGATGGTCGAGGACATTGGGACAATGGATGACGCTGAAGTTCAGCATCAGGCGCCCGGACAGGTTAAAAAGGCTCAAAGAATGGAGCTTGAGGATTTTGTTGGGAAGCTGAAGGGCTATATGAAGCACTAATATGATAATGAATGAAAAACAAACCTCAAAAGATGAATGTTATGAAAAAAACTATACTCAATATAATCGTAGTAACGACACTACTGATTGCTCTTTCAGGATCATTGATTGCACAGACTTGTACAATTAATGGATATGTAAAAGATGGGCCACTTGGGATCCCAAGAGCCGGGGCTAATATTTCAATACAAGGTACCAGCATTGGAACGACTGCCAATTCATCAGGATTCTATTCTATTCTTAATGCTCCAACCGGATCTGTTACTATTTCTGCCTCTTTGGTAGGTTACTCAAATTCTACCAGGACACTTATTACTAGCTCCGGTATGACATATAGAGTGGATTTCTGGTCAGATGCTGTGACTGATTTAGATGGAAATTCCTATAGCGGTGTAGAAATTGGTACACAGGTATGGACAGGAGAAAACCTTAAAACTACAAGATACAATAACAAAACTTCAATACCTCTTGTTACTGACAATACCGCTTGGAGCAACCTTACTACACCAGGTTACTGTTATTACAATAATGACATCGCAAACTATGATACTTATGGTGCCCTTTACAATTGGTACACCGTAAATACAGGATTATTATGCCCAGATGGCTGGCATGTCCCGACAGATGCTGAATGGATCACACTGGTAAACTATTTGGGAGGCCAATTAGTAGCTGGCGGCAAACTGAAAGAAGCTGGTACAGACCATTGGACTAGCCCCAACACCGCCGCGACCGATGAAAGTGGCTTTTCGGCGCTTCCTGGCGGTTACCGTGTTAACACTGGAAGTTTCAGCAATAATGGCAATGATATTGGTCTCAAAGGTCTCTGGTGGTCAGCTACGGAGGATTCTCCAGGTGTCGCTAGGAACCGTATTATGTACTACGATAATGCTTATGCTTATATTAATTACTCAGTTAAGACTTATGGTAGTAGCATCCGGTGCCTCAAGAATGGGCTACCTTCTGCAACTATAAGCGGAACAACAGCAGTATGCCAGAATGCAACATCTCCTATTATTACTTTCACAGGAGCAAATGGTACAGCTCCTTATACTTTTACTTACAATATTAATGGGGGCAGTAATCTAACTGTCACAACCACCACTGGGAATAGTGTTACTGTTGCTGCACCAACAAATGCTGACGGTACATTTACTTATTCTCTTGTTAGTGTCCAGGATGCCTATACAACTGTATCGCAAACAGGGACAGCAGTTGTTACGGTTAATCCATTACCAACAGCAAATGCAGGAGCGGCCCTAAGTGCAATATGTCAGGGTGGTACTTCAGCAGCTTTGGGAGGCAGCGTAGGTGGTTCAGCTACAGGTGGAATATGGTCAACACCAGCTGGCGGAACTTTTAATCCGAATGAAACAACATTAAATGCGACATGGACTCCACCACCGGGCTATTTTGGAACAGCTACATTAACATTAACAACCACAGGAGGATCATGCGGGACGGCTAGTGCTTCAAAGACACAGGTTGTAAATCCATCGCCCACAGTGAATGCAGGAGCGGCCCTAAGTGCAATATGTCAGGGTAGTACTTCAGCAGCTTTGGGAGGCAGCGTAGGTGGTTCAGCTACAGGTGGAATATGGTCAACACCAGCTGGCGAAACTTTTAATCCGAATGAAACAACATTAAATGCGACATGGACTCCACCACCGGGCTATTTTGGAACAGCTACATTAACATTAACAACCACAGGAGGATCATGCGGGACGGCTAGTGCTTCAAAGACACAGGTTGTAAACCCGTTACCAACAGCAACAATAAGTGGCACGGCCTCTGTATGTGAGGATTCTGAATCACCCAATATCACTTTTACAGGTGCAAATGGTACAGCACCTTACACTTTTACATATCGGATTAATAGCGGAACCGATCTGACGGTGGCAACGACCTCAGGAAACAGTGTTGCAGTATCAGTTCCAACCGCTATACCAGATAAATATACATATACCCTTGTAAGCGTTAGAGATGAAAGCAGTACTGCCTGCTCACAAACACAATCAGGAAGTGCAGTAGTGACTGTCAATGCGTTGCCAAATGTTACTTTTACTGGAACACTTACAGCCCAGTGTGTGAGTTCAACGACCTATTTATTGAGTGGAGGATTACCAGCAGGTGGTACCTATAGTGGACCGGGAGTAACAGAAACAAACTTCAATGCAAGTGTGGCTGGAGTAGGGACCCATACAATCACCTATACCTATGCTGATGGTAATGGATGCACCAATACAGCTACCAATTCAATAGTTGTCAATGCATTACCAATAGTTACTTTCACAGGAACACTTACAGCCCAGTGTGTGAGTTCAACGACCTATTTATTGAGTGGAGGATTACCAGCAGGTGGTACTTACAGTGGACCGGGAGTAACAGAAACAAACTTCAATGCAAGTGTGGCTGGAGTGGGGACCCATACAATCACCTATACCTATGCTGATGGTAATGGTTGCACTAATTCCATAACCAAAACCATCACAGTCAATCCGCTACCCACAGCAAATATAAGCGGACCAACTGCTATAACAAATGTTTTATGCTTTGGAACCAGTACCGGTGCACTTGATTTAACAGTCACAGGAGGCACACCTTCTTATTCTTTCCTGTGGAATAACGATGCTACAACAGAGGACTTGATAAATATTCCGGCAGGTGATTATTCAGTAACCGTTACTGATGCAAACGAATGTCAAACTTCAGCAAATGCGGTAGTAACTCAACCTCCTGCACTGGATATTACTATTAATTTTGTAACTAATGTAACCTGCACGGAATGCAGTGATGGTGCAATCTATATTACTGTCTCAGGTGGAATACCAGATTATTCTTATTCATGGTCAGGACCTGGTGAATACACTTCCCCGGATGAAGATCCTGGTTCCCTTGGAGCCGGAGTGTATCAGGTAATAGTCACAGATGCTAATGGTTGTACAGAAACAATCACTGCTGAAGTCATCAATCCATTGATGGTCACTAATACCGATGACGAAGGTATGGGTAGCCTGCGAAATGCAATTAATTATGCCAATGAGAATAATCATGAAATAACGGACCTGATAATCTTCAATATTTCTGGCACCGGGCCATTTACTATTCAGCCTCTGTCACCATTACCACCAATCTCAGATCAGGTCGTGATCGACGGTTATACCCAGCGGTATGCACGTCCTAATTCAAATGAACCTGGTCAGGAGATAAATTCAGTGTTGATGATTGAACTGAATGGAACAAATGCCAGTGCAGGAGCCAATGGCCTTACAATAGAAAGCGACAATTGTGTAATAAGAGGATTGGTGATTAACCGGTTCTCTCATGCGGGAATAAAAATCGCGGGTTACGACAATAACATTATTGAGGGGAATTTTATAGGCACAAATGTTAACGGGACTGCACCTTCTGGTAATAATCTGGGTGTGGCTATAGACGGATCCGGCAACTATGTTGGTGGTATAAATCCATCGTCACGGAACCTTATCTCTGGCAATAATATAGGGATCCTTTTAGGTGCATATTCATTAATAAATTATGTCCAGGGAAATTTTATCGGCACAGATATCTCAGGGAACGATCCATTGCCAAATCTTTACCAGGGGATCAATAGTGACGGCGGACAAGAAAACGTAATCGGTGGAACTTCGACAGGTGCAAGGAACATAATCTCCGGGAATAACGGTGATGGTATATACCTGAACATATTTGATGATGGTGATCCTGGAACAAATGATGCTGAAACAGGATCTGGAAATATTGTACAGGGAAATTTCATCGGACTGAAAGCATCAGGGAATGAAGCTCTTGGAAATGGTATTGATGGAATCAGAGTTAACTCAAGAGATAATATAATCGGAGGTTCAGAAACTGGAGAAAGAAATGTAGTCTCAGCAAATGGTGGTGATGGTATACATATCTGGCTGCAAGATGCAACAGGAAACAATATTATGGGTAACTTGATTGGCACTGATGTTTCAGGGACTACTGATTTAGGTAATGTAAATGCCGGGATTCGATTAAATACTTGCATAAGTAATATAGTTGGTGGCGTAGTAGAAGGAAGCCGAAACATAATTTCAGGTAATGGTGCAGGAATAATCATTCAAGGCCCTGGTAATGTGCCTGAACCAAGACTGAACCGGATAATTGGTAATTACATTGGCACTGATATTTCCGGAACGAGTCCCGTGAACAATAACGATGGCATTTTCATAAGTGCAGCAAATAACAATAAGGTTGGAGGTAGCATGCCAGGCGAACGGAACGTTATTTCAGGGAATGAAAGATTTGGTATTATTCTTATTGACGATGCCAGTAATAATGAAGTTAAAGGAAATTACATAGGCACCAATGCAGATGGTACTGCACCTCTTCCAAACGCCACCGGAATACATATACTTGGCGGTCAGAATAACATTATTGGAGGTGCAGAAGCTGGGGAAGGCAATCTGATCTCAGGTAACAATGAAGGAATTCTTTTGTACGGCCCAATAATTAATAATATAACTCATTTTTCAGATGGTAATAAAATTCTTGGAAATATCATTGGATTATCGATAAATGGAACTGATGACCTAGGGAATGTAACTAATGGCATTAGAATTGACAACAGATCCAGAAACAATATCCTGGGTGGTGCAAACAAGGGGGAAAGGAACTTTATAAGTGGGAATGGGGGCAACGGAGTTACTATCGCAGGTCCATTTACGAGACTTAATCATGTCATTGGTAATTATATTGGAACAGATATAACTGGAAAAGTTGCTGTTCCGAATGTTGGTGGTGTTAACATTGTCGGTGAGGCATATAGCAATTATATTGGAGGTCCATCAAGCGGCCTGGGTAATCTGATTGCCAATAACACTGATGTAGGAATATGGCTAATGAGTGATTCAACCTATGTTGAAGGCAATGAAATTTATGGACATAGTGTGGACGCAATCTTTATTGCAGGAAATCACAACGTTATTGGTGGTTCAGAGACTGGCAAGAGAAATTTTATATACAGCAATAATAACGGGATAAGAACTGATTCACATGCCACCTTCAACCGCATCGTAGGAAATTACCTTGGGACTGATAGAACTGGCAGAATTGATCAGACTGAGGGGTATAGTGGGGTATCACTTAGTGGTAGTGATAATACAGTTTTAAATAACCTGATTTCCGGTTACAATAATGGTCATGGTATTTATATCCAGCGCTGGGATTTATCCTCTCCAATCCCTGAAAGGAACAGTATTGAAGCAAACGTGATCGGATTGGATGCCACTGGTACTGAGTTTATACCAAATCAGCATGGAATATCGATAAATACTGCAGTAAATACTAAAATCATTAAAAACAAAATCGCAGGTAATCAATATTATGGTATTGTAATAGCTGATAACTTCTTCCAGGAAAGCGATATCTATCACTCTTCTGTTGGAACCCTTATAAGTGAAAACTCAATTTACAACAATGGCCTGATCGGTATTAATCTGAATCTTGACGACGTAACCCCCAATGATTCAATTTATAATGAGGCCACCGGAAAATATGATTACGATTATGATCTGGGACCAAATAATCTTCAGAACTATCCTGTAATAGATTCTCTTAATTATACCTCCTCCAGCGTCTATATCAAAGGTCACCTGTATAGTCAGGCTGATTCTTCTTACACACTTGAGTTCTTTGCAAGCAAGGTAGTTGACAATACAGGTTACGGGGAAGGCCGGACTTACCTTGGATCTGCTAAAGTAATGACAAATAGCAGCGGTAAAGCCTATTTCTCAGAAACCTTTTCAAGAAGTAGCGGATGGGGTGACGTTATAACTGCAACAGCAACTGATGCTTCAGGAAATACCTCTGAATTTTCAATGGCTCTCGGCGGACTGAAAGATCAGATCATTGCAACAGCTGACTGGCCGTTCCATTTCAAAATGAATGAAGAAGGAATACCCAGAATAACTGATGGCAGTGATACTGCTGCGGTAGGTAAATCTTTCAGGACATGGGAGAACATAACAACGGCAATTATCGATTTTGTAAACGATCGAACCACAACTATTAAAAATGCCTCTGCAACTGATGGAATAAACCTTGTCAGCTTCACTGATGAAAAGTACCCGTTCCCGCCGCGCGTGCTTGCAATAGCAGCCAAAACATTGAAAGTAAGTCCAAATGATGATGTGGCTTATATCATAGATGCTGATATTGTCGTTAATCCTAAATTTGTCCAGCATAATGTCGGCGTAGGATATGAAAATACCAATGCGGGTTATTACGATGCTCAGAGTATAATAACTCATGAGATAGGGCATGTTCTCGGATTAATACATACAGGTGTTGTAAATTCAACAATGTTCTTTATGTTAGACAGCGGTACTTCTGTAAGAAGCCTCGAACAGGATGACAGATCATGGGCAAGCTATAAGTATCCCAGGATACCTGATTACAACGATACTTTTGGCTCTATATCAGGCAGAATTACTTATGGTGAGGATCCAACTCTGCCACCGGTGGCCGGAGCACTTGTATTTGCCATTAATACTTTATCGAATGATACTATTCATGCATACAGCGATGCAGATGGCAATTATCTTGTGCCGGGCCTGCCTGAAGGCTCTTACAACATTTACATTCAGCCGCTTGATGGAGATGTCTATGGTTATAATTTAAGACCCGGTAATATAAGTACTTATATTTATTGTAATACAATCTATACTGATTATCCGGGTGAATACCTGAGTTATGATGAATCAAATGAAGAAGGGGAGGAAACACTTGTATCAGTAGGCGTTCCAGCTGGTGTTACCACTACTGTCAGTGACATCATAACCAATAAAGATCTTACACCTCCGACTCTGTTATCTGTCAGACCGACAGATGTTCTGGATGACAGAATAAAAGTAATGTCAGATTTCTTTATCAGATTCTCAGAACCTGTTGATAAGAAAACTCTCACAGATGAGACCTGCTATCTGGAACTGGGAGAGCCTGATAATAAGCAATTCGGGGGCACATTCACGATTCTGCCGGATAGTATCAACATCGTCGTTTTCAATCCTGATTCAGTCCTGAGATTCAACAGGCTATATACTCTGCACCTTACGGCCGGAATCAAGGATCTGAAAGGGAATGATCTTATTGAACCTTCACCGGTAAGTTTCACAACTGTAGAAAGAGATACTGAGCCTCCTGTAATTACCAGCACATCACCTGTAAATGAAGCAGACAGTGTTTATGTGATAACAGATATCAAGGTATCCTTCTCTGAACCGATGGATATAGAGTCGGTTAATGATAATTTTGCTCTTACATGGGAGGAGGGCACTCCTGCTGTCACAAATATAGTAGAAGGCTCAATCAGCTGGGATAACGAACGCAGGAAA
>Ga0315544_1001419_pt1 | contig 18693 bp, 18 predicted proteins | sample SalMarSW160130MG_2_FD_202543 | JGI IMG/M metagenome (GOLD analysis project Ga0315544, IMG submission 202543) | Salt marsh sediment microbial communities from the Plum Island Ecosystem LTER, Massachusetts, United States - Salt Marsh Sediment SW1601-130 ... | reverse complement strand
ACGCGCCAACGGTAAAAAGGTGTGTTTTTGACCTATTTGAAAAACCCGACTCAAAATATTAAATCACCAGATATAAAATGACCAAAACTACTGAAACTATATGAGGTAATCCGACAGACTCCTAGAGCTATCATTATGCCCTCTATATTTAGGATTCCCACTCCTCTCTTTATATATTATACTGATTTGAATCCTAATTAATCAAGGATTTTTTCCCCCTAAAACCTTCTTTGTAAGAATTCTACACACCATCTATCCCACTCTTTCCCATGTTGCTTTTGGAAAACCATGGACGTTTACCAATATGATTTTTTGAAGATTGTGGCGTAAGCCATTCCGGTGACCGCCGTCTGGCCTTGCGGCCTCCTCGCAATGATAAAGGAAAATTGGTGCTGAGCCACAACATGGCTATTAATTTATTGTGATGTGTTGTTTGTATTGCTGGGGTTAGGGTTGCGGGATTCGGTGAGCCGGTAGAGAATCAGGCCGGCGGTGAGGACGCCGACCAATACGATTAGACTGGCGCGTTTGAAAGACCAGGCATAAGTCAGGCAACTGTAAATCAGAAAGCCGCAAACAGCGCAGAAGACCAGCGTAGTGACGGGATAACCGGTAACCTTGTAAGGACGTTCGACGCGGGGTTCTTTAAAGCGCAGCACGATAACGGCCATGGCCGTACCGAGATAGAAGGCATAAACGGCGATAGCGGTATATAGAATCGTATCGATAAAAGAACCAAAGACCAGAATCAAAGTCAGCGCAATCACACCTTGTACAATCAGTGCCCATACCGGGGTGCCTGTTCGTTCGTGCCACTTGCCGAACACTTTAAATGTTTTATGCTCAGCGCCCATAGCGTATGAAATGCGTGCACCTGTGAATATCAATCCGTTAACGGCTCCCAAAGCCGAGATGCAAACGAGGGTACTGATTATCCGGCCGCCGATTTTAGGAAAGACCGTCGAGATGGCGTCATTTGCCACGGCTCCGGAGGTCGCCAGTCCCGTATAGCCGAGTGCATATAGAAACGCACTGTTGACCAGTAAGTATAAAACGATGACGCTGCCGGTGCCGAGAACTAACGCGCGAACTATATTGCGACGTGGATTTTTTACTTCCGCTGATACGTAGGCCATTTCGTTCCAGCCTCCGTAGGTGAACAGTACGAAGACCATCGCCAGACTAAGCGGCAGGGGGTCGAATTCCGCAGTGCTTGCTGGTCCCTTTGGTGCGAATGCCGCCGTACCTACGATGGCGAGAAGTCCCAAAGCCTTGACGACGGTCAATAAATTCTGCGTCCATTTGCCTTCCTTGACTCCGATGATATTAATTATAGTCAAAATGATAGTGGCAACGGCTGCGAAAAGACGCTGGCTGACAGCAGGGTGGCCTGCCAATGGATCGAAAATGGTTCTGGCATACATCGCGAACGCAAAGGCCATCACGGCGATGTCTCCGGGACGAACGACGGTTAACTGGGCCCAGCCGAACAAATAACCGGCCCACTTTCCATAGGCGCGGCTCAGATAAATATAGTCACCGCCTTCTTTGGGGTACGCCGTTGCCAATTCGGCATAACATAGGGCGCCACATAGTGACAATAGTCCCCCGGCAGTCCAGAGCAATAACACACCCGGCCAACTGCCGGCGCCCCGGGCAATATCCGGAGCCATCTGATAGATTCCGGCTCCGATGATGATTCCTACAATGATGCAGGTCGAATCGAAAAGTGACAGTTCTTTCCTGGGGGTTATCTGCATGATAGAATTCGCCGAATTCGGCGCCTCTGTTACGATAGTATAAGATTCAGGGTGTAACCATAGATAGCGTTCGGACTATTCCGTTTTCGACGAACTGGCCTGCGCCTTTAACGTTTTGCTTAACATGAATTTATTTTATTGTTTGGCTGTGTAAATTCAATCTTTTCCCGGCCGGTGCGGAGTATTTATTTCGTGAACCTGACCGATTCATACTGTCATACCCGCGAAGGCGGGTATCCATTTATAGTCTCGAAACAGTGGATTCCGCCGTAAGGTGTCCCCAACGGGACTGCTTTCGCAGGAATGACAACTTGTGGTAGGTTATTGTTACGTATTCACTTACGACGATACTTTTTTATAAATCGGTTAGTTTGAGTTCTATTAGAAATCGCAGATTTCAGTTGCTTAATTGTTCTTTGCCTCTGTTGTATTGCCCTGGCGTTTCTTCAGCGTCACAGTAACACCGAGAGTCTGGACCGTCTCCAGATTCGGATTGGTTGTAATGGCACTGATATAGTCCTGACCTGTACTGTCGATATTGTGTGAGAGTATCAGCCCGCCGGGACGTAATAACGGCAGCAGCTTGTTCAGGTAGTCGGCGTAACCCGGTTTGTCGGCATCGATGAAAATAATATCGATGGGTTCCGTGATTTTCGTGATTGTCTCGTGGGCGTCCCCCATGACAAGTGTGACGAGCTTATCGACTCCGGCCCGTTTGAAATTCTCGCGTGCCAGCGAAGCTCGGCCCTGGTCTATCTCGTGGGTAGTCAGTTTTCCTCCGGTGGTCCGCAGGGCAAGGCAGAACCATATCCCCGAATAGCCGTTTGATGTGCCGATTTCGACAACATGTTTGGCATTTGTTGCTTCGGTGAGCAGTCGAAGAACTCTGCCGTCTATCGTCGGTACGTTCATCATCCCGGCGCTTTGGTTGAGGTTCATATCTTCGAGAATGCTTAAAATCTTCTTTTCTTCTTCGCCGGCCGGAACAGGTGGAAATTGCTGATACGAAAAATTTCTTCTGCCTCTACCGCCGAAATCGCCGCGACCTGTTCTCGGCTGGGCCGTTAAGTATTGTACTGCCGTTAATAATATGACCACACCCATAACAACTAAAAAAGCTTTTCTGAACATCTTCGGTTCCTTTCAATATTTTCTTTCATTATCGTGACGTCTTAATTACCCTTCCCAATTTAATAAAGACGGATTCAGAAAGATGATTTATTGCAGTTTTTAGAAAAATCCGGCTTAATTGCAGATTACGGTCTATTTCCACAGTTTTTCTGGGAGTGTTTTATGTAAAAGTCCGGATTTTTACTTCCCGGATAAAAGCATCCTTGCTTATCAGATCTTTTCACTTAGATAAATTGGGATCGAATCCTTCGGTCTCGATATTATTTTGATCCACGTTATTTCGAATAATATTTGGTTCAGTGATAGGTTTGGATGGAGGCATGGCCGAAGGTCCCGGCCCTCGACGTAAAAGTTCCCGCTGCCTCCTGCCGCCTCGCTGTCCTGGTGCTTCGTTACCCCGGCGAGCTCCTGTCCCCGTTCCATTACGGCGGGGGCCGCCGGGACGCAGGTCCCGTTGGAGCCGGTCGAGTTCTCTTTGCCAAATATTACGCTGTCTCTCGGTGAGTATCTTAGATATCTCTTCATTCATCTGTCTTAATGTATCTTCTATTTCGAAGCGTGCATTTTCACGGAGTTCATGGAGCTTCGTCATATGCTCATCGAGTATCGGTTTGATTTTTTCTGTCTGTTCCTTTGAAAGGCCGAGATTTCGACGCAGGGGAGGTAGTACCTGTAAACTATTAAACTCCCTCCCGCGTGCCGGTCTGGTTAACCTGTGGGTCGTAAAAATCGACATTGATGCGCCGCCGATAACGATTCCTGCAATAAGAATCACAAGGCCGAAGAATGCGTTGCGCCAATAGTACGTTTTTTTTATGTGTTCGATGTTGGTATTGTCGTTCTTTTCGGTATTATTATTTGTCACATTACCCATGATATCACCTCTGATATTTCATAAAGTGGACCCACCCACATATTATGCAGTAAAACCGCCAGAACGGCGACGGCAACGGCCGCAGCGGAGGAAAGTGCCGCTATCCACATAAAAGGTCTGTTCCAAAACCGTTCCAGTTGTTTATCATCGGCGGCAAGGATTGCGATAACCTTCTCGGCTACATAAACCCGGGGAGATTCTTCCTTTTGGGCTTTGGCAATTAATGTATTGAGAAAATTGTTTTTCATACGACAACCTCCTGTTTTGGTAAGAGCTTTTGTAGTTTTCTTTTGGCCCTGAATGCCTGGACTTTTACCATACTTTTCGTCCAGCCGGTTCGATGAGCTGTTTCGACAACATCACAACCTTCGAGGTATCGTAAAGTCAATACGAGTCTGTCACGTGGAGGTAATTGCCCCAAAAGATTATGAAGCAATTCAGCGGCCCGGCTTGAGTCGATTTCTTCAGGCGATTCGGTAGTGAGCCGGTCCCATTCCTCGAAGCTGAATCTCTCGAATTTCTTTTCCCGTGCTTTTTGTTTCCAGTAGCGATAACCGACGCGAGTGGCGATTCTTGTCAGCCAATGAGTAAACGGCGCTCTCTCCTTATAGGTAGCTAAGCTGATATACGCCTCGACAAAAACATCCTGCACGAGTTCTTCGTGTACCGTTTGGTTTCGACTGAATCGCCACATTATTTTTCCGATTTCCTGCTGATGCCGTTCTATCAGCCTTTTATATGCATCCGGGTCACCCTGACGACTTAAGCGCACATCGCCGATATCCAAAGATTGTTCTATATCTGGATTTTGCTCGCCGGTACGGTCTATCATCAATTTTACCTTTTCAGATAAGATTCCCGTCAAATATAAAACAAAAGTCCATTCCGGGCTTATAACAAAACTTTTATTTATTGTAAATATGGCCATTTAAGATTAACCGATTTCAGTTACATATTCATTGAAATGTTCATTTTTTAAATCGGGCAGGCCCCACCGTTATTGCCTAGCCGGTGGGGCGTTGCTCTGTAATTACATTGTCTTAGTTCTCGATATCAGGTTCTACTTCCGGTGGGTATTCCTGCTCACCGACAGGGCCGCGTCTAAAGCCCTGACGTAAGCCGCGTCTTTGACGGGGCCCCTGGCGTCTTTCCGAGTCGATTCCGCGTTTTCCTTCACGGCCTTGTTCCATGTCCTGACCTAAGCCGCGTCTTTGACGGGGCCCCTGGCGTCTTTCCGAGTCGATTCCGCGTTTTCCTTCACGGCCTCGTTCCATGTCCTGACGTAAGCTGCGTTTTTGACCGAAACTCTCTACTTTATGAAGTCTTAATTCAGAATCACATACCGGACAACGGCAGGTATTCTGGCGTAAACCGCGCCTTTGGCCGCGACCTTCTCTTGCATTGCGACCGGATCCTCGACCTTGATCAATATCCTCTCGTAAGCCGCGCCTTTGGCGAATATTCTGTTGTCCTTCCGGAGTGTTTCTGTGTCCCTGTTCACGTCCCCGGCCTAAACCCTGGCGAGGGCCTTGTCTTTGACCTATACCTCGTTCCGCATCCGGGCCAATTCCACGACCATCTTCACGGCCTCGGCCAAGGCGCTCTTGCTGGCCCCGTCTTTGGTAGGGACGTTCTGAATTGGGGTCGAATTCAGGCCCATCAACGGAACCATATCCTAAACCCCGATGTAAACGCTGTCTTTGGCCGTACTCTTGTGGAATTTGCTGTTCCTTCTCGGTATCCATACGAGCTGCCATAACATCTCCAGCCAGAAGGAAAACTACAAATCCGATTAGAATAACCGCTGCTTTGTATTGTTTCTTTTTCATTTTCGGCTCCTTTCAATAAGCATCGAATCATCTTGATTTATGGGCTCTACTCCTGGGCCCTTCAACAGGATAGTGGAAGCCGAAAGGCAAAGGTTACACCTTGCAGGGAAATTCTTTGGAAAATTACGAAATGTAAGATATATGCTCATACTGATTGCCGTTTATTGTATTATTACCGCTGTATAAAGGTATAGACGGGCCGGAAGGAGAGTTTATTGCCCCGAATTGGGCTTGTTATAAAGGGGCTTATTTTTTGTTGTTTTTAGTTTGTGACTTTAGCAGGCCGTAGTTCTCTTTCTCGGACAGGACCACCCACGCCCGCCAGTCCTTTTTCGTGATTCGCACAGGCTCAATTGTTTTGATGTCTTTAAGCCAGACTAAGAATCCGAATCTGGATTCCATTTTACTTTGCCAGTATTCGTCACCGCCGCCGATGTCGTGGTTATATTTGTTCTTTATTTCGAGAATTTTTTCCGGCGTCAGGTATTCATAATTTTTGACCGCTTCGACCGTAGCTGTTGCGCAAACCGGCCCGGAACTTTCCTTTATATATAATTTGTCGCCGGCGAAAACCCGCCCGAAACCGTGATGTCTTGTCTTAGTCAGTCGCAATTCGATTTTTTTCCGACCTTCGAGAATTGCATTTAAATAAGACTGTTTCAGAATGACCAGATGGTAGTTTGTCATATTTGTATTAAACTTCTCGTTTTCTCAGCATCTCGGATACTGTTTTAATGTGTTCGGGAGCTGTTCCACAGCAGCCACCCACGATGTTTGCACCGGCGTTTATGCACTCTGAAATACCTGCTGCGAACGATGCCGGTGACATTTCGAATATTGTTTTATCTCCAACCAGTTTGGGCTTGCCGGCATTCGGCTGCGCAAGCAGGGGAAGTGACGTCGCGGCCCTTAAAATAGAGATTACGACCGCTATCTGAGACGGATCGAGACTGCCGCAGTTTGCCCCGACAACATCCGCACCGGCATCTGTCAGTTTTTTTGCGCACTGTTCGGCCGAATCGCCCATTATCGTTCTACTGCCTTTTTGCTCGGTATCGAATGCTATCGAGACAATTGTCGGCAGCGAGAAATTCTCTTTGCACGCTTTGAGGGCACACATTGCTTCGCGCAGGTCGAATACGGTCTCGATTAAAAAACCGTCCGCACCGGCTTCGGCCAGGATTTGGGCCTGCTCTTTGAATGCATCGTAAAACTGCGTTTCTGTAAAAGTGCCGTATGGTTCGAGCAGTTGGCCGGTCGAACTTAAATTTCCCAGTACATATTGCCCCTGGTCGGCGGCTTTTTTTGCCAGTTCGACGCCGGCTTTGTTGACATCCCGTACCGAAATATTCAGGTTGTGTTTTTCGATATATATGCGGTTCATCGTTAGGGTATTTGCGGTCAGTGCATCGCAGCCGCAGCTTGCGTATTCCCGCTGTATTTCAAGAACGATCTCCGGATTATCGAGATTATTACCCGCCCGGCCCATAATGCCGCGTTTGTCTAACTCGGTCCCTATTGCCCCGTCGAGCAGGAAAACCTCTTTATTTTTGATAGCGTCTAACAAGTTCATAATAAATTCTTTATAAATTTTAGGGCTGTGATTTCAGTCAGTTTCTCCCTAAGTACGGCTTGCTTTTACAGTTTTACAGTTGGAACAATACAAAGGTTCCGCTAATTTATCAATGCTTTTTTAATACTGTTCGGGTAACTGCTATTGTTCTTTGACGAACGACCCTGCAGAGTCTATAATCATTGGGTCTTGATAAAGGATGATCATATGGAGACTATTTTTGCCGTTGTAGTTATTGTTTTGGTTCTGGTTGTGTTGGGTCTTTTGGTTTGGCTTATTGTTTCCAATTCCGCCAATGCTCAGAAGATGGCCGGCCATCAGGCTTCGATGAGCCTTTTACAGCAGCAGTTGGATGCATTGAAGACAACTCAGGAAGACACCAAAGAGAAACTGCAAAAATCATTGCTGGACGGCCAAACCAATATCAGTCGAGGTATGCAGGCCAGCCAGGAAGTTCTCGGCCGGCTCAATAAGCAAATCGGCGAACTGCAGGGCACGAATAAGCAAATGATGCAGATTGGAAGCGAAGTCAGGCGGCTCCAGGATATTCTCAGCTCACCCAAGCTCCGCGGCCAGATGGGTGAATGGTCGCTCGAAAATCTTCTCTCGCAAATCCTGCCGAAAGACAGCTACAAACTCCAGTACACATTCAAGGACGGCAAAACAGTCGATGCGCTGATACAAATGCCCGGCTTTTCAGTCTCCGTCGATGCAAAATTTCCACTGCCGAGCTTCGAGAAAATAGTTAAGGCTGAAACCGAGGAAGAAAAACCGAAGCTTCGCAGACAGTTTATCAAGGATTGTATGACTCATATCGACAAAATCGCCGGTGATTATATACGGCCGGCCGAGGGGACGTTGGATTTTGCAATAATGTACGTACCGGCTGAAAATATCTATTATGAAACGATTGTTAAATATGCCGGCGAGACGCAGGATATTTTACAGTATTGCTTCGATAAAAAGGTAATTCCGGTTTCGCCGAACCTCTTGTATGCATATCTGATGACGGTGGCGATGGGCCTTCACGGGCTGCAGATTGAAAAACAGGCCGCTGAAATTCGCCAGAATCTAAAAAGGCTTAACGCCTCCTTTTCCGATTTCGGCGGGACATGGGATATTCTCGGCAAGCATCTGCGGAACGCCTACAGCCAGTACGATGAAGGACAGAAAAAGCTGGACCGATTCGGAATGCAGCTCGACCAGATTCAAACCGAGGAAACAAATGATTCATAAAAATAATTTATGATGAGGTTTTGCCGGGATATCGAGATAACGAAAGGGGAAAAATGGGACTTGATAAAAATAAATATATGCTGTTTGCCGTTGTTGCGATTGCAATGTCCCTTCCTATCGGGACTTTCTGTACGGCCCAGACGAACGAAAATACCGGCGCATCCGAATCGGTCATAGAATTACAAAAAGGCACGGCATTGGTTTTTGCGGGGCCGCAGCAAGCAAAGGAACGCCTGACGACAAAAGACGATTTTATTAAAAATCTTAGCCCGTTCGACCGCTCGGCGAGAATGAAGACGGACAAATCCGTATCGCAAGAAGAATACCTCAAGTTTATTGCAGAGCAGGTCCTGCCTTGGACCGCCGGTGAAAAAGACCGTATCAATGGCATGGTTGAATCTATAGCGAACCGGATTAAAAGTCTGAAATTGAATCTACCGCCGAAAATATTACTGGTAAAAACAACGGGCTGGGAAGAAGGTGGGGCCTCCTACTGCAGGCCGAATGCGATTATACTGCCCCAGGGTGCGTTGACCGCGATAAACGTCGATCTGGAAAAAGTGCTAATCCACGAGCTCTTTCACATTATATCGACAAACAACTCGAAGCTGAAAGAGGCTTTGTATGAAGTGATAAATTTTAACAATTGCAACGACATCGAGCTGCCGGAAAAAATTCGCGAAATAAAAATAACAAATCCCGACGGATTCAGGAACGACCACTACGTTGAAGTAAAGTACGAAGATGGTGTTATCCAGGTCGTCCCGATTCTGTATTCTTATTCTGAAAAATACGATGTCACTATGGGAGGCGAGTTCTTTTTCTATTTGAGGGTAAATCTGCTTGCGGTGGAAAAAACCGGTGATAAATGGCGATACAAGCGTGACGATAACGGCGAACCTGTGCTGTTGGAATTGGAGGATGTTCCGGATTACTACGATAAAATCGGCTTGAATACGGATTTCGTTATTCACCCGGACGAAATACTCGCCGAGAATTTTGTTCTCATGGTGCAGGGAACCAAGCCGGTTAAAACCGAATGGGTGATCGAAAAAATGAAAATAGTATTCCAGAAAGAGGCCGGCAAAAGCCCTGGAATCAGTTAAAATCATTCGTTCGTCTTTTATATTGGAATTCGATACAGGAGCACCTTATGTCTGATGTTTATGATTGCATTATTATCGGGGCCGGACCGGCGGGGCTTGCGGCTGCCCTTTATACCTCCCGTGACAGGCTCAAAACCATCGTCCTTGAAAAGTTCATGCCGGGCGGACAAATTAATAATACCGAAAGGATCGAAAACTATCCCGGCATCGAGCGCATCGACGGCCCCGGCCTGATTGCACAAATGCAGAAGCAGGTCGAAAATTTCGGCGCCGAAATTAAAAACGGCTGCGAAGTGACCTCGCTGGAAAAACAAAAGGATTCGAATATCGCCGTTTATTGCGACAAGGGAAAATACACCGCAAGGGCCGTTATTCTGACTCCCGGCAGTGACTATCGCAAACTCGGCGTTCAGGGCGAGGATAAGTTTCGCGGTTCGGGCGTCAGCTACTGCGGCACATGCGATGCACCGTTTTTTAAGGGCAAACATGTCGTCGCCGTCGGGGGCGGCAATACCGCCGTGGAGGAAACCCTGCACCTGACCAAATTCGCCGAGAAGGTGACGATGATTCACCGCAGGGACGAATTCAGGGCGTCGAAAATCCTGTTCGAGGAGCTTGTGGAAAAAGCCAAAGAGCCGAGCTCGAATCTGATTATCAAGTACAGCACAATAGCAACCGCCATCGAAGGGGAAAATAAGGTCGAGTCGGTCAAACTTAAAAACGTTAAAAACAATGAGCAGGAGGATTATCCCTGCGATGGAGTATTCATATTTGTCGGCATGGAGCCGAACACAGATTTTTTGAAAGGTTTTGTGGAACTGACCGACGGGGGATTTATCAGGTGCGATTGTGCATACCTTCGCACTTCTGTTCCGGGCGTGTTTGTCGCCGGCGATTGCAGGATAGGTGCTGCTATGCAGTTGGCTACGGCCGCAGGCGACGGAGTCGTCGCCGCTATGATGCTCAAACAATATTTCCGCGACCCGAACTGGTGGAACAAATCGGTAGGTGATATGCCTGGGCCGGGAGGGTGGTAAGCTAAAATACCGAAAAAAAAGAAATGTTTCGTGCTGCTTATCGGTTTTTTAGGCATGTTTCGTTGACGTGCTCGAGTAATTCGAGTATTATAGCGGCCGAATGGAACTATATGACAGCCGGAGCGAAAGTTCCGTGCAGAATATTCGTTGAAAGGATTTGATTATGGCAGGCAATGTGATTGAATTGACGGATGCTATGTTTGACAACACTGTACATAATTCTGATGTGCCGGTGCTGGTTGATTTCGGGGCGGAATGGTGCGGGCCGTGCAGAATGATAGGTCCCATCATCGAGGAAATCGCAAATGAATACGCAGGTAAAGCAAAATTCTGCAAGGTCGATACCGACGAAGCTCGCGACAGCGCTATGGAGTTTGGCATAAGTGCGATACCGACCATCATTTTATTCAAGAACGGCCAGGTGGAAAAGAAATGGGTCGGTTTAACCAGTAAAAAAGATATTTCTGCGGCGATTGACGAATTACTCTGAAATAAAAACAACTTGTTTTACATTTCTATATAATGACCTATGAAGATTTGAAAGGCAGGAAGGTTTTGGTGACCGGCTCCAGTAGTGGAATCGGTGTGGCGACAGCGATTCTGTTCGGAAAACAGGGCTGTTTTGTCGGCGTACACTATTTCCAGACGCCTGAAGGTGCAGAAAAAACTCTTGAACAGGTCAGGCAGGGCGGCGATGGTATTCTGCTTTGTGCCGATGTGCGGGACCAAAAGCAGGTCGAAGAGATGGTCGGGCAGTTTGCCGGCTGGGCCGGGGGTATAGATATTCTTGTCAATAATGCCGGCTCGCTCATTAAAAGAGAGCCTCTTGAAGCTGCGACTCTGGATTATCACGAGGATATTTTCGCCACGAACGTTCGCAGTATTTTTTTGGTTACCAGAGCGGCGCTGCCTTATCTGAAAAAAAGTAAAGGTAATATTGTCAATATAGGTTCGGTTGCCGGTCATACCGGCGGCGGTTACGGCGCCGGATTGTATGCCGGTGCAAAGGCCGCAGTTGCAACTGAGACAATAGCTATGGCGACGGAATTTGCACAATATGGAATTCGTGTCAACAGCGTCCTGCCCGGTTTTATTGAGACGCGCTTCCACCAGAGGTTCAGTGATGAGAGGCGCAGGAAAGAAGTCGCCGGTCAGACCCCGCTTGGCAGGAACGGCACCGCCGAAGATATCGCCAAAGCGGTTTTATTTCTGGCAAGCGAAGCGGCCGGTTTTATCACCGGTGAATATATTGCCGTCAACGGTGGCCTTTATATGAGGGCCTGAAAAAAACGCCTTTGAAATTGATAGTAATTTTCCGGTATATAATTCATGTATAGTGCCGATTGAAAGTGATTAACGGATAGAAGCGATAAAAACACAGGATAAAACTTAAATGCTACTTTCAGCACGGATGCAAAAAAAACAATGGGAGGTTCGGCCGCCGGACCAGCGAAGCACGCAGCTTGCCAAATCGCTGAAAATCTCGACCCTTTTGGCGCAGTTGTTGATTAATCGCGATATAACCGATACCCAACAGGCGAATGTTTTTTTGCAGCCGAAATTGAGCGGGCTCATCGATCCGTCGGAGATGCCGGGAATGAAACCGGCGGTTGACCGGTTGAAACGGGCCATCAGGAATAAGGAAAAAATCACTGTTTACGGCGATTACGATGTGGACGGTATCACAGGTGTGTCCATTCTTTGGCAGGTACTCAGGCTGCTCGGTGCCGATGTCGATTATTATATTCCCCATCGTATCGATGAAGGTTACGGTCTCAATGAAGAAGCCGTCCAGAGCCTCTCGGAAGCCGGCAGTAAACTTTTAGTTACCGTTGATTGCGGCGTTACGGCGGTAAACTCCGCTGAACTGGCCCGACAAATAGGGCTTGATCTGATAATAACAGACCATCACCAGTTCGAGGACCAACTGCCACAGGCTGCCGCGATTGTGCATCCGTCACTGGAAGAATCCTATCCGAACAAGGATTCGGCGGGGGCAATGGTTGCTTTCAAATTGGCCTGGGCGATTGCGAACGAATTCAATTCGGGCCCGAAACTCTCACCGGATGTACGGGCGTTTATGATAAACGCAACGAGCCTTGCAGCGATGGGGACAATTGCCGATGTCGTGGACCTGCGCGGCGAGAACAGGGTTTTGGCAAGCTACGGACTCAAGGCTCTGCCTGATTGCGAATTGTCCGGCATACAGGCCCTGATAGAAACGGCCGGCCTGACCGGTCACCGGCTCGATAGTTTTCACATCGGTTTCCGGCTTGCGCCGATGCTCAATGCGGCCGGACGAATGGGACATGCGAGGTTGGCCGTTGAACTGCTCACATCCGACAGCCAGGTTCGTTCGATGCAGATAGCCGAATATTTGAAAGAACAGAACGGTCAGCGCCAAAGGTGTGAGCGGAAGATATTCAAGCAGGCCTGCGAAATGATAGTTCAGCGGGATTTGAACCATCCCGACCGAAAAAGCATCGTCCTTGCAGGTGAGAACTGGCATATAGGTGTAATAGGTATTGTCGCATCGAGAATTGTGGACAAATACCATCGTCCGACGATTATGATAGGACTTCCGTTTAATAATATTTCACAGGACGATGGCCTGTCTGAATTTGGAACGGCGGAAATCGGTATGGCCCAGGGGTCGGCCCGTTCGATACCGGGATTCTGCATGCTCAGCGGGCTTCGGGCGTGCTCGGGGTATTTGAATAGTTTCGGCGGGCACAAAATGGCTGCCGGTATGACTATAAAGGCCGAGAAGATAGACCCATTCGCTCTCGAATTCGAGACCTACGCAAAACAAAACCTCAATGACGATGATATCACCACCAAGCTTCGTATCGATGCAATTGTTCCGTTGGGTCAGTTCCAAAAAGAGACGGTTCAGGAATTGCAGATGCTCGGTCCGTTCGGCGAAGGTAATCCGGAGCCGGTTTTCGCCACGAAGGGTCTGCGTCTTGCCTCGCCGCCCAAAAGGGTAGGCATAGGAGGAGAACATCTTCAGCTTATAGTCACCGATAATACGGCGACGATACGCTGTATAGGCTTTGGATTCGGCAGGCTGGAAAAAAAGATGCTCGAACACGAATTTTTCAACGCTGCTTACCAGCCTCAGTTCAATACCTACAACGGCAATACGAACGTGGAACTTGTTCTTGCCGATATTCAGTTCGAATAAAATCTGCGTTATTCGATGTCACTTGTCAACCGTGACTTTTTCAATTTTGAACCGGCCTAACGTGGTTGCCAAATTGAGAAAGTCTCCCGGTTCGCCGTTTCCAATCGCCAGAGCTATATGACCCGCATCGTAGCCGCCTCGACCGGTCCCCTTGAAAGCGGCATCGAGTCCGATCCATTTGCCGCCGATATAGACTTGAGTCCATGCGTGGCCGCCGAAGCCCCTCATACCGGCAAAATCATCTACGTAAGCAATTCCCGCCACTACCTGGGCCGGTATCCCGACAGCCCGACACAACGCAGCAGTTAGGACGGCAAATTCCGTACAGTCACCCTGTTTGCTCTGAGCTACTTCCAATGCCGATGCATAGCCGACGGACAGACTCGTGTTACTAATGTATCCGCCGACAAAAGCTTCGATCTTTTTTGCGGCCTCGGCTGCATCTTTGGTCCTGCCGACTGCCAGACGGGCAAGCTTAACGATTTGTTCATCGTCACTTTGCAGGAACCTTGTCGGTTTTGTCGCTTCGATTATTTCTGTATCTTTTCCTTTGTAGGGAAAACCAATTCCGGCGGGTGCGGCGACAGGCTCGACCGTAATAAGGACATTTCCGCCGGGGAGTTGTTGCACTTTTTGGTTGTCGTTGGATGGTATAAGAAGTTCGGCCGTTTCATCGGTGCGACTCAGTTGGTATGTAATCGATTTGGCAGAACCGACGTCTTTCAAAGGCTGCGGACTGGCAAGAAACATTTTTTCCACCACTTCAAGCACGTCATTTTCACCTAAAGCAAATTCCTTAGTGCAGGCAACCTGCTCAATGGTCATTCCCATTATGGGCATAACACTTTTCTGGAGCCGCAGATCGTTGTTGTAATATTCTGTACTGGTGATTGAGCCGATTTGTGGAAGACTCGCCGTACTGGAAACCATCGTAAGTGCCACAACCCGCCCCAACAGGTCAACGTTTTGTTTAGGACCGACCGTAACTTCAACGTCGATGGCCTGCATTGAACTCGGTTCGAATATCTTTGCACTATAGCTTGTACCTTCTTTGAGGCCGTGTTTAAGAAGCAGCAGTCGCATACCTTCGTTCATTATCGCGCCGCTGGGCCATTGGGATTCTATTTGCTGCTGACCGGCATTGATTATTAGCTTTCCCTGCTCGTCAATCGTTGCAATTGTTTTGGTCGCAATCAATCCCAGGGTTTGTTCGAGCTCAAAGCCTAAAGGTTTTCCGTTGGTGGTCTCGAAAGAAACTGCCTTGGTCTGGATGCTTACCGGTATCCCTGTTCTACTGAGAGTAATTTCAAGCTCTACGGTAGTAGTTACTTTTGAGTTTTCAACGGCACGGTCTTGTATGGCATAACCGACCTTTTTGCCTTCCAGAAACAGGGCAAAGTATTCGGTTTCCTCAGGCTGGATTTGTTCGGTTGTGGATTTCTGAGCTACTCCTGTTTGCGTTATAGATTGCTCCTGGACGGGCGGCGTTTTTTTACGGCAGCCTGTTGTATTTATTGCAGTTAATACCAGGCAAAGATAAATAAGACACCGGGTCTTCATAATCGGATTCCTTTCTTGTCAAAGTTGATTCTTACAAAGTCCTATTGTCATTCCCGCGCAAGCGGGAATCCAGATCATCGTAACCTTTTCTGGATACCTGCTTTCGCAGGTATGACATATCAAATCGGTCAGTTTGAGTAATGAACAATTTTTATTGCGGCAATTATATGCCGGATTCGCTGTTCCTGCCACAATCCTTTCGAGTAACACTGAAATATCTATAGATGGCCCTCTGTTTTTTTTCAGGATACTTGGGATTTTTGCAGGACTACATGGAGCATTATTGTATTATCATGTCCATTGGTCTAAAATAACCGTGAATCGATAATCGCAGAATGTAAATGGTCTTATTGTTTTTGCCAAATAGATACTCAATGTGAAATTATGACATTTGAAGAATTATTATCTCTGGCCTCGTCGAGTAATCCACCGCGAATCCAGACCGACTCCCGGCTTGTTCGGGATGGTGATATCTTCGTGGCAGTCGAGGGCACTGTTTACGACGGTCATGATTTTATCGACCAGGCCCTGGTGAACGGTGCCGAATATATTGTATGTGAACGCAACATGCAACATAAGGCTGTCGTCGTCCATGATTCCGCTGAAGCGGCGGCGGTTCTTGCACAAGCCGCCAGAGGCAATCCGGCTTTGCGATTAACGAACCTTGCCGTTACAGGCACAAACGGGAAAACCACGGTTGCCTTTCTTGTTCGCTCCTGTATTCAGCAGTCCGGTCAAAAGTGCGGTTTAATCGGCACTGTTCTATACGATACCTGCTCAGGCCGGGGCTGTGACGCTGCTCTGACTACGCCGGATTGCTTGACTATTGCCGCCGGGCAAGAGGAAATGGTCAAAAATGGCGCAAAATATATGGTTATTGAGGCCAGCAGCCATGCACTTTCTCAGAATCGCCTGGCACATATCGATTTCAAGGCCGCCGCCTTTACTAATCTCTCAGGCGACCATCTGGATTATCATAAGACCAAAGAAGACTATTTGGCTGCTAAAACAAGGCTTTTTTCCACTCTATCGTCAGATGCTGTGGCGGTTTTAAATATAGAATCGCCGGAGGCCGAATATATTTCTGCTCGAACTAAAGCGAAGCTCTTATGGTATGGTATTGATAAAAAGACTGACTTGATGGCTCATATCGAATCGATGGACATAGACGAAACTGTTTTTATCATGGAACATGCGGGCCAATCGATGGTAGTCAAAACGGCTCTGCCGGGCAGGTATAATGTCTGTAACCATTTGGCAGCAGCAGGGTTATGTCTTGCAGCCGGTTTCGATTTAGATACGATAGCCGCTGGTTTATCAGCCTTGCAGACGGTACCGGGCCGGTTGGAAAAAATCGACTGGAACGGCCCATTTTCGGTCATTATCGATTACGCCCATACCGACGATGCCTTAAAAAACGTACTTGCAACACTTAAGCCTTTATGTAAAGCCAAGTTGCGAGTTGTGTTCGGCTGCGGCGGGGATAGAGACAGGACAAAACGGCCCCGAATGGCGAAGGTGGTCGAAGAATTTGCTGATTTTATCATTGTTACAAGCGATAATCCACGAACCGAAGATCCAGTTGAAATTATAAATGAAATTAATGCCGGCTTTCAACGCAGAACGCACAACGCATCACGCATGACGATAGTCATCGAGCCTGACAGGGCAAAAGCTATTGAATTGGCCATAAAGACTGCCTGCAAGGATGATATTGTACTTATTGCCGGCAAAGGCCACGAAACATATCAGATAATAGGAAGGGAAAAATTCCACTTCAGCGACAAGGAAACCGCAAGACGATTTCTCGAAAAAGTCCGCCCGAAATCAGTAACAGCCGTTTCGTAACTGTCCCTATTTTTCTTTTTTTAATCGTGTTTTGAAACTTCAAAATTATATTTACATATTATGCATATCTACGCAATTTTATGCCTGATACACCAAGTCCAAGAAGGCCAAGCAGGATAGCTCCCGGAACAGGAACTACCTCCAAATCAATGTTCGTCGTCGCCATAAAGTTTGATTCAGTCGTATGTCGCTCAGCAAAGAACAAATCGAAACTATAAACATTGCCTTCTATAAGTCCCACCAGGTCGTCAAGGTCAACTAAAGCAGATTGTGCTGTGTGGACGCCACCAAGGTCTATTACGAGTTGATCATTGATAAATACCCAGACGTCATCATCCCCAGTGAAGCTGAAAATCTGTTCGGCTTGATAGGTAAAAGTGGTATGCAATTCCATTGTAAAGTGATAGTTGTGATCATTTCCCTCATTTCCGAAAAGCTGGCCGTCCAATGGGAAAAACGTACTATCAGAAAATACATAATTGCCGCTACTATCTTTTTCAAAGGTAAGGGTGCTGCCCACTGAAGACATATTCACGCCTGTAACGTCATTGTACCACTGATCAAAATATGTTTTTCCGTGAGTCGAAGGATTTCCACTCAGTCCTGCATATACTGGTTTCCCATCTGAGCCGAGTATAGTCTGGACAATCCCATGATCGGTTCCAAGGTAATTCTCAAAGTCAATATGACTCGCGTGAAAGTCCCTGTATATTACATCCAGTTCAATCATATCAGCATGTGCCGCTGGTATTAAAATCGTCATTGTCAGGCATACCGCCACTATTGTTAACAAATTTCTTCTCATCTTATTCCTTCCTCCAGCATGTAATAAAAAATATTAAATTTCTTTTTCCGTTACCCGTCAAAATATCTGAGCTAACTATTTTTACATCTTAATATTGTCTGATACGAGTTACGATTATTTAATGCGCTGAGCATGTAAATACCGATATGGTTCATAGTAGTCATTGAAAGTATCTTTAAGCATGGAGGCTATTATGAATCTAAAAGATCATCACACAACACAAGAACTGAAAACACTGTACCGCACAGAAAAGGATGCGAGGCTTGCTCGGAGAATGCACGGGTTATATCTGGCTGCCAAGGGATTAAACTGCACTCAAATCATGACTATTACAGGGGCAGCTCGACGGACGATTCAGCAGTGGATTCATAAATACAACGAGCAGGGAATAGATGGACTAAAAGACAAGCCGCGACCTGGGCAACCGACTAAATTGCCTCGCAGGGACGAACTGAGGTTTTGTAAACGAATTGAGGCCGGCCCCACCCTAAAAGATGGTGTTTCGGTGCTGAACGGGCCTGCATTAAGACGGATTCTGGAGCGTGAATTTGGTGTTCTGTATTCCCAGCAGGGATTATATGATCTGCTACATCGACTGGGATATTCTCGCCTTTGCCCTCGTCCACAGCATGAAAAGGCTGATCTTCAATTACAGCAGCAATTTAAAAAAACTTCATCTGGATGCTGGATAAAGTCAAATCAGCCCATCCAAGCCGAAAAGTAGAAGTATGGTTTCAGGATGAAGCA
>Ga0315544_1001417_pt1 | contig 18728 bp, 23 predicted proteins | sample SalMarSW160130MG_2_FD_202543 | JGI IMG/M metagenome (GOLD analysis project Ga0315544, IMG submission 202543) | Salt marsh sediment microbial communities from the Plum Island Ecosystem LTER, Massachusetts, United States - Salt Marsh Sediment SW1601-130 ... | reverse complement strand
CTAACTACTGCGCCGATGCCCCCATGTTGAAGAGTGTATACCTCGCTGTTGCCTACTCCAATGTTGCCGAAGCTTTCCATTTTCGCCGTTTCTATTATCCCGTACAGGTATCTTCCCGTCACCTATTTCACCTTCTCACTTTTGATCTTCCGATTTCTCCTACAAAGGAATAAGGCGGCCAAGGTCCAGTGAATCTGACAGCAAAACCTTCTCTCTCGTCTACCTCTCCCAGCATGTTTCCTAAGTTTTGAATCTTGTCTTTGTGCGCGAGGCAGGCGAGATTTAGGATCATTTGCTTGCCCTTCCATTTTTCGGGCACTTCCTTTTTTGTGGTATCAAGCTTCACGTCATCGACAAGTTTCTTAATCTCATTGTACAGATTCTTAGCGTACTTATCTGCTAACACCTTTCTTTCAAGCTCTAATTTTCGTTCCAATTTCTTCTGGAGTAAGTAAGCTGCTCCTTTAGGCTTGTTTTCTATCTCCTTTTTCAATTTCCAGATCTCTTCGTTTTCTTCCGGCGCCTTTTCAAAGAAATCATTCTCGACGAATACCTGAACTCCGTACTCTGCCTTTCCTTCAAGCCTTTCTAACATGGTCTTGAGTTGACGATATTCTTCACGGAGCCACTGCTGTACCGTTTCATCGTCTCCCTTGAAAAGGGTGTCGAAGGTTAGGGGAATTACAGTGCCGAATTCCTTAGTAGCCAAGTCAATTACATATTGATGCGTTAAAATCCATTCTCCCGCTTTTTCCTTGTCCTCCGTTTTGTAGGGTTTCGTCTCGCAACGGTGAACGACCGCGCCTATATCGTTAAAGGCCACAGTGTAGACGTGGCTGTCTTCGATTCCCATCTGCCCAAAATCCGCCTCTTCGCCGCTGTTAATTATGCAGTAAAGATATCTTCCTTCTGCGTGACTATTGTCTGACCTCAGTTTTTTCCATCTCCTGTTCCCATCTTTCTGGATTAGCCATAATGTCGATGGTTTGTTCCACCAATTTGTCAAGGTCAGCCCGCACAGATCTGACGATTGTGTCGAGATTGTTCTCCTTCTTTATGTGCTTAAGTGCTGCATCGAGTTCCATCAGTCCTTTTCCCAGCTGGTCGATTTCCTCATCCTTCAGTCTCCCAGACTCCATCCTTCGCATGGCTTCTCTCTCAAGCACATCCTGTATGATCTCGACTAGAGCTACGACTAGACCAAGGAGTCCGGACTTCAAGTTGTCTTCATCGATCTTTATTGGCATGATTTCTCATCCTATTTTGTTCAGTTTAACTTCTAAAATGCTGTTGTTGATGGTTTTTTCCACCATCTTTTCAACGGGATAGAAGAGGGGGACCTCCCTGTGGTACTCTTTTCCGGATATTACGAGGAAATCCTCCCTTACCTCAACCTTGACGTTCCCCTCTTGTGGAGGAAGGCATGCTATAACCCTTAAAAAGTTCTCCTCATCGATGATGTCTAGTAATCCATCATCGTATACGCCGTCCATCAATTCTTCCTTTAGCCACCAACTGAACACGATTTTTTCGCCAGTCAACGGGTCGATCTTGGAACGTTCAAACGTGATAAGATGCTCTCCTAGGGCCTCCCATGCTTTTGAGTTTATGACCTCTCTGATTCTGATCAGCACTTCCATGTCGGAAGAGGCATAAATCAGATCCGCTAGCTCCCTGATTCCTGCATGCCGTTCTCTTAAAAGGTATATTATGATCTGTCTGCTTTTCTCATCTACCGTCCTCATAAGGGAAACCATCTTTTCCGTCTTCTCTGAAATGATCAACTACAGGACCTCCACCTTTGCACCAACCTTTTTTTCCTTCATTTTCTTGGCTTTTGCGCTCTCCCATCCACACCATGGGCATCCAATGTTTACTAGCTCCTCTCTGTCAACGCGTTTGCCGCATTGTGGGCACTCCTCTTTGTCTATCATGGCTTCTCTCCAAGCCGCTGTTTCCAAGTTGGTTCCTGAAGGGAACTCTAATCCGTATCTTGCTGCTGTTTCGAAAGAAGCTAGGGCAGCCCTTATTTTGATTCCGAGTAGTTCAACGCCTGCAACGTCGATAGTGATGTCTGCGTTGATCACCAGTCCTTTGTCTAGAATCTTATCTATGACGCCCGTGAGGCCCGACTCCTCTTTTTCAGGTTTTAACGTTGTGCTTTCCATCGTTTTATTCCTCTTTTGGTCTGGAGTTCCATCCGCACCATGGGCACCCATATTTCTCAAGGTTCACTCGTATGGATTTCATGCCGCAAACCGGGCATAGCTCCATTGTTGCCAGATCTCGCCATCCCGGCGCGTCAAAATCTGTTCCTTTAGGAAAGTCTAGACCTGTTTCTGCTGCGGTTTTGAAGGAGCTAAGGATGATGTGGGCTTTTGTCTTTAGAAGGTCGATGCCGCTAAGGTCGATTCTGACGGCTGTGTCGATTGCTACTCCTTTGTCTAGGATTCTGTTGAGCAGTTCCTTCAAGCCCGTCGCTTCAGGTCTTAAAATCACCATTGACAAGAACTCCTTTGAAACAAATCACTTCCTTCCTACCTAACTTAGTAGGTCTATCCTTTGGTTAAGGTCGGTTCTATCTATTCGTTTGTTCATCTGTAGTTTGCGGTTTAATTCCTTGGCTCTCTTCTGATATTCCTCCTTTGCTATATCGCCCAGCTCGTAGAGCAACCTGTTTTCCTTGATTTTGTTGCTGATTCTCTGTTGGTTCTCCTTTTGTCTTACATCCTCAACGTAATCTTTGATGGTTTCCATTAGCCAAATCATGTCAAAAGGAGGTACAGACACACCGAGTATTCGAAAGAAAATGTCATCAATGATAAAGGGCACTTGTTTCACCTTTTTGGGCCACTTCCATGCCTCTGGTTCCAATTTTTATGTAGACAAAATTGTAAGGAGCCCACGGTCCACTATACAGCATTTTTAGCATGGGATATTTTTCCTGTAGTTGCGTCACTTCGGTTGAAAAGGCGTCTATTCTTTCTCTGTTGACGAGGAATGATGCGTTTAATAATAGTCTGTTGCTGAATAAGTCTGCTGTGACTGCTTTCTTGGCTCTGGTGTTTAGTGATTCTAAAATGTTTGAGATGCATTCCTTTCTTTCTTGGGGGTCGACAAATACGATGTCTTCTTCTAAAACTGCTTTCACTCCGAGCTCGACCATGTTGTCCACGAGTTTCAAACATTCTTTTGCAGGACCATAGGCCTTAGTCAGCAAGCGTTTCAAGATTTTTTCGTTCTTTATTACAGTGCCGAATTCTACGGGTACTACTGTGTGCTTTTCCATAACTTGCCTCAAGACGGCTTCATGTCTACGGGTGTTGTCCTCGGTCATTTCATAATCCTTCAGGGGTGAGTCGCTAACTACGGCTGCGACATCTCTGTAGGGAACGGTATAAACCTCATCGTTGTTTATACCTATTTTTCCAAAACTCTTCTCTTCGCTGAAAGGTATTAAACAGTAAAAACACTTTCCCTTTTCTTCAGCTCTTCTCAGCGACTCTGATCTCGCCTCGTTCAATAGCCTTCTAATCTCGAATGCAAGTTTGGTTGTTTTTTCATAGTCTGCCAGTTTAAAGGTCTTGTCGGCGTTTGACAGCATTTTGTTGATTTTTCTCATGATTTCTGGGACATATAGGGAGGCTTTGGTTTTTTCTTCAACTTCCTCCATTGTTGCTTTTGCGGCTATTAATGCTTCTTTTGCCTTCCGTTCTTGCTTCATTTTCAGCATTGGTTTTTCATTGATTCTCTTTCTTCTTGCTGCTTCAATCCATTTTCTTCGCCATAATGTTTCTTCCTGCTCCTTGATTCTTTTCATGGTTTTTTTGAAACGTTTTTCCCGCTCTTTCAATCTCTTCTTTCTGAGTTTTTCGTATAGGTTTTTGGTCGTTTCAACCACCTCGTTTGATTGTTAGTTCTTGTTGCAGGTAATGGTTCAAGAGATTGCGGGCTTGGATGTGTTCGTCGATTATTCGTCTTATTTCGGGTTCAGCACTCTTAGCAGCAGTGTATGTCTTTGCTTTGCCATATTTTTCAAACTGTAATAGTCCTCTTTCTTTCAGTGCTTGAAGCAGAGGATATATGGTCCCGGGACTGAGTAATACGTTGAATTGCAGATGTATTGTTCCAATTATTTCGGTACCACACATTGGTTCCTTTTGTAAGAGAGCGAGAATTATGGTTTCTAAATTGTCTTTCACCAGTTTTTCTATAGAACCCTCTGATAACTTGGATTTGTCAAAAAGATGACCGGACAGTATTGTTAGATCACTTGTTGTGAGTCGAAGTTGGTTGTGGAACATTGTCAGGTTTTTTATTATTTTAGGATTAAGTTTAGCGACATCATAGGTGCACAAACAGTTTATTGGATGTTTTCTGACTAGTTCGTTTAGGTACTTTTCTCTTTCTGTAATTTCGGCATCTTCTTGGTTAAGTATTGACCCAGCGTCTATGATGATTCGGAGTTTTTGATTTTTTATGTTTTGGATTTTCCTTATATTTTCTGTTCTGATGATTTCGAAATCAACAGTTACTGGGTTGAACTCTTGAATAAGGGATTTTGGGTTGTCCGCGGTTACATAAATTGCTTTTTCATAGTCTTCTGTAAAAGTCAAGAAGGCTTTTTGGATTATGTATTTATCCACTTTTGAAGTGTACAGATGTAGGGTGTGGTTCAAGTCGTTATCTCTTGAATTATCAATTGACTGCGGATTTGGCTGTTTCATTGCTTCATAACCTTTCATCCAGTTACTACCCACTCTTCTCCCGAAGGCATCATTCTATCGCCGCGTTTTCTGATCATCTTTTGTGTCCAGCCGACTAATTCGCCATTCTTGTTGAGTCTGATCTCGTATCTCCCCAGCATGTCTTGCGTGTCCGGTACCGCCTTTCTCTCTATTGCTTCAACTGTAACCTTCCATTCTCCCTCTTCTGTCTCTATGCCTATTACTGTTTCCGGGTCCTTGTGTATGTACTTCTTCGCTATAGTAAATGCTAGATCAGAGAGCTTCTCCACTGTTACCTTAGGTTTTTCCGCCGCCGTTCTTCATTCCTCCTACGGAAGGTAAACTTTTCAACCTAAGCATCTCCATAAGCCACGGTGATAATTTGCTTTATGAGATCGGCTTTCTTGAAAAACTCCTCTGGGCTACCTATTTTTGTTGCAAGAACATCCAGATATATCTGTTCAAGATCATTTCTCGAGTAGCCGTCCATCGCTTTCAGTCCTTGGCAGATCATTATTTCCGCCCTTGTACCCGGTTTATAAGGCTCTGGCAGTTTTTCTCTAACTGTTCTCACGACCTTGACTACCTTTTTTGCTTCTTTGATCTGCATGCCAGTGTGTGCCTGAACGATCTTTGTTTCGGTGTCGAAGTCGTAGTAGTCCATGTAAATGTCTACCATTCTGTCGAGTAGGGCATCTTGAGGTCTATGCACCCCTGCGTATTCTATGGAGTTGCTTGTGAAGATTATGTTGAAGTTTGGATGAACTTTGATGTATCTTTCTTGTCCGAACATTGTTGGGAGTTCTAGAATGCCTTCTTCTAATACAGATAGAAGGACGTTGTTTGCTTCTGGCTTGGTTCTGGAGAACTCGTTATAGATTAGAGTGTAGCCGTATTTGCATGCGAGTGTTAGGGGGTTGTCAACCCATGTGTATTTTGTTCTGTCTTTTGCTATCAGAACATTGTGAATGAATTTGTCTCTTATACTTTCGGCTTCTATCTCTGCGTATCCTCCGATTAGACCTGTTGTTGTCATTTGTTCGTCGCCGTTTATCCATACTGTGGGCATTTCTAGCTCTTTGGCTATCTGCAAAGCTAGTGTTGTTTTTCCGCAGCCTGTTGGTCCCACTATGTGTGGGGGATATCCGACTTTTGTCCAGAGTTTAACTCGGTCTTTTAATTCTCTAACCTGCTTTGTCTCAACAAAATTTTCAATTCTTGGCACCAGAAACTCAGCTTCTACGCGTTCAATCGACAATTCTACGGTACTTTCGTCTTTTTTCTGACTTGAAAGCCTTTCTTCTGCCGTTTCATGTATTCTTATTCCTCTTACTAGTCTTTTGTGTGTAGGTGTGTATCTCATCTTTCATAATCACTCTTTTCTTGGAGTGAGGTTGCGATCTGTTTATTTAAGGAATATTCAAGGATTTGATACGAGTTCTGTGTCGAAAATTGAAAACCTTGATCAAGCACACCATCCTTGGCCTAATCGACTCTTTACTGTGAACTATTACAAGAATTCTTAATCAAAAAGTATTACTTGAAATAACATTACAAAAGAAAAGAAGATGAGGCTATTCGTTTCCTGATTTCTAAACTTTCTTTTTCACAGTATCCTTGACCCATATCCTACGAATTGTCTGCGGGCGAAGAGAAATAGATAAATATTGAAACCTCTCCGTAAGTTTCCTTAACCACTTTTGTTTCTTCTCTCTTTCTCGGGCACGCATATTACTATTTGGCCTTACAACTGGTAACCTTCTCACCTCCTTCGCGAGTGAGACTAGATGTCATGTTGAAGGAAAAATGGGGTTGGAGGAAAGCAAATGGCTTGTCTTGAAGATACTTGCTCATCCATAGAAATCCTTAACATATGCTTGAGTTGTTTTCACATGATCCATGAAAGTCGAACGTAGCACTTCGATGGCTGACCACATTTGGTTAACACCTGACTGCATAGCGGCGGCTGCTTCTAAGTTTTCCTTCACCTGCTCTCCGACGGCTGTCTGCATGTCGTGAACGCCTGACTGTAAAGTAGCGGCACCTGACTGCAACATTTTGCGTGCAGCTGACTGGAACTCGGCAGCGGTCTTCTGGTATAACGCTATTTTGCCTCTAACGGTTTTCGGGCTCATTTTTCTGGGCACCTCTCTTGCTGGTATAGCGGCCCTTTGTGTTCGCTTGACTGTTGGTATCTTCGCTGGCTTAGCCACTATGCGTACGGGCTTTGCCGTCTTTTCTTTTTCAGCCATATCTGTTCATCTCCATAGAGGGCCGCATCTTATCATGTTGTCTAAGTTGCGGGCACTCCTATTGCCGCTTGCTCTATCTTCGTGATCTCTTCAGCATAGTGTAGGAAGGTGTCCACTGACGCAACTACTACTCTAGCCTCGATGGTTAACAGCTCTAGACCAACTGGTGAGATTCTAGCCCACAGATCAACGACGATTCCTTTGTCAAGTATCCTGTCAATAACTTCAGCCAAGCTCGAAACGTCTGGACTTTGTGTTACCATTTTTTTTTCACCTCTCAATTTTTTCTTTTAAGTTCTTCGACGAGTGAATTAGGGCATCTTGTTATTTAAGAAATATTCAAAACAATGAAACAACCTTCGTATCGTAAACCGATATATAAAACACATTACAGTTTCCAACATATTCCCAATTCCGAAACAAAGCCTATACACATTTTTAGCCTCGTCTCACTCGGCACAAAATCATAAAACAAAAGATATATTGCGCTCGATCACACAAGATCTGAAAGAGTATCTCCATATCGGATTCCGAACCCAGATTTGTGCCAAAAAAGGTGTACGTTCAGTGTGGTTGATCTGCCAAGCAGCCATCGGAAAAGGAAAAAACAAACTCCTAGTTAGAGGCATCGAGGGTGCTCAATGGGTCTTCTGTCCACTCATCAAAAGCACAAAAAGAGACAGAATAAGCACAGACCGATGCCAAACATGCAAACACTTCGTACGCTTTAAAGAAATCAGCGTTCCACAAACACCCACAGCAAAGAAAACACCCTTCTTCAGAACATCCGTATCAAAAAGCACTTTCCACATCAAAAAAACATCAAGATCGAAGACTGCACATCCACCGGCTACACTGTTTCCCTACATACCCAGCTTAACAAAAGAAAGACAACTCCTCGTCGACATCTTCGAAGAACAAGACCACCTAATAATCTTAGCAGAGCTACCTGGCGTAAACGAAAAAGACTTCAACATAAAAACAGACCAAGACACACTCACCATAAGCACAAACAACAAAACCCCAAAATACCTAAAAAAAGTCCAACTCCCAACAGCAATAAAAAGAGGCATAATAAAATCGACCTACAAAAACAACATTCTACAAGTAAAACTAAAAAAACTAAACACAAATAACACATGTCCAAACCACCGTTCCAAACGCGATAAAAACTTACACAGGCAGAGCAAAAGCTCACCACCCACGAACAAGCCAAACGCAAACTGATTCATTTCTTCTGCCAAACGATTGCAAACCCAAAGCTACCGACCTATCACGCTAACGGGGGAGAGTTCAACTGCACAGAAACTGAGTTCCTCATCACTCAACCTTGACGACGTTAAAACCTATCTCCTTGAAAACTTCAAGCAGAATCCCAAGTGACCATAAAAAGAAAGAGAAGGAAAAGTTGAACTGAGCTAGATCAAGCCTATCTCTTGCTTGCTAGTTGGTAAACAGCTTTTGTTGCAAGTATTATCGCAGCTGGAGCCACGAAGGATGCTATATTAAACACGATGGCATTTATCACCGTTCCAAGTGTAGCCACCGCTTCATTGATAACCAAGAACCAACCCCCAGAACTTGCAACTGTAAAAGCCACTGCTGCCATCAGAAATGGTGTAACCTCCTCTTCCGTGATAGTAGTTAAGCCCACTATCACCCCGAGAACCACCAAAGCCAACGCAACCCATCCAGCACTATACTCTGCGAAGCCAGCCGCTATTCCAGCAATGACCGCTATCACTATGCACGCCAAGAACGCGTATTCACCAAGCTTTTCAAACATCTCCATTTTTCAAACCTCATTTTTTCTGAGGAACACACCTTATTATTTAAGAAATATTCAAACCAACGTAACCACTCTCGTATCGAAAACCGAAATGTAGAACGACAAACATGGTTCAAAACATATTCTAAAGTCCTAGCACGCACTTCTCTTATCTAAGCGATGCGCCTAGCGGCGATTTCGATTGATGTTCGCTTGGAGAGATATTACGAATCTTGACAATTAGTGCGTTTGGAAATATGGATTTTATCATGGAACAGTGATGTCGAAATCGTGAGTGGATAAATGCTCAAACGGTGCTTCGGCGAGTACAATGCTTTCAACGACGAATGTGAACGTTGCCATGAGCTTGAACGTTATTGTAGAATGTGGAAGAAGAACGTGTTCAACTTCAAACGGAAGCGTAATCTGGCAACATTCATCTGCTTCCTCATCATTATAGCGTGGAATATCAAGATCGAACTCGATTTCATAAAGACCGATTCTACACTGTTCACAATTCTGGATTTCTCTGCTTTACTATTGCTCTTTCTAGCACTAAAAGCAAGCATCAAATCAAGGAAGGCAGCAATGGAAGCCTACGATACGTACATCAGATCCATTAAAGATGTTTAGCGCGTATAGCCTTGTCTCATCATGTTTTTTCACACCTTCTTTCCGCTTTTTGAGCTTTTCGCATCTTCCTCCATTTTCCTGCAAGTCGTCTACGTTGCACGAATATTTTTTCGAGGAACGCGACAGTAACAGACTGCCCATATTAGGGGTTCTCTGTTCAAATCCACAAACAAATAGCGCGCGCTAGGAGGAACGCAAAAGAGGGTGCACTAGTTGTATTTCAACGTTATGCTTCTGATGTTGAATTTGCTGATTACAGTGACCTTTCCAAGTGCAAACTGCGTATCCAGTTCCAGGTTCTGACATTCTTTTGTTGACAACTGATTTTTTGAACTCGCATTCATCTTGGAAGCGGCAATAGACGCGCGTGCATTTGGTACGAACAGTCTGCGTTCTCATCTTGTGTTTGCCTCTCTGTGCATTAATTTTTCGATTCTCGGCATAACCTGTTATAAGGATTTTTGATGGTTTTCGAATTCGAATTAGAACTCGTCCCTACTTGTACACATAGGGCTAATGCCCACCATCTGGAAACAAGCCAGATGCAAGCTGATTTATAGTCTCAGTTAACCTGCGAAGACCTGACTCTATGTCCCCTTTAGACACATGCAATACAATTTGAGCAGCCTCCTTCCTCAACGACGCAACTCTATGACAGCTCTCGCAATTCCAATTTCCCTTCTCATAATCCGCACATGTCAGAAGAGAATCCGCCGCCTCCACTAATTTCCGTGCCTTAGTCGCTTTAGTATCCACATCCTCAGCTCTGTTAATTTCCTCCGTTAAACGTTTAATTGCCCGCTCTGCCTCTATGTGCTTGGAACAACTCATCCTTTGAGGACGTCTAGCAACTCTAAAACCATTCGGATTAATCGCTATTTCGATGCCGACAGAGTCACAGATCTTGTAGTATTTTCTAGCTGCACCCAACGGATTCTTTCTCCAAAAGCTCTCTATCAGACCTGCCTTCTGGAGAAGACTGAGATGTTTGAGAATGGCTGGTTGTGTCACGTCCAGTTTTTTGGCTATTTCAGAAATATAGTGAGGCTCCTCGGAGAGAAGCGTAAGTATCTTTCTTCGGTTTTCGTTGCCGATTATTTGCAGAACTTTTTCCATTGAATTCATACGTGTGCACTTCACAAATACAGTTACTACAAAAAGGTTTATATACCTTTTGTTATAAACCTTAAGTTAGTGACCTATCGTGCCAACATCAAAACACCTAACGCTAAGTAAATTGTTCATCTGCACAGCAAAGGCACCGATAAAATGCGTATTCCGAATCCGACTGTCAAATAAAAACAATACATACGACAAATTCACACATGCTAAAAGTGACAAAGGTCAAGAGCCTAACTGACAAATACACCAATCAAGGTGAAACACTTGCCAAAACGCAAACATAAACCAAACGTCTTAACCCTCCGAGTCGCGGAAGCCTCGCACAGAGACTTCGGAAGAGGAATAGCCAGAATAGACCCTGAAGACATGAAAAAAACAGGCCTAGAAACCGGCGACGTTATCCAGATCACCGGAAAGAAAAAAGCAGCCGCCAAGGTCATGCCAGCTTACCCAGAAAACCGAGGAAAAAGCCTCATCCAAATCGACGGAATAACAAGAAACAACGCATTCACAGGAATAGACGACAATGTCCACATCGAGAAAATCGAAGCCAAAAAAGCCGAAAAAATCATTTTAGCTCCCATAGAGCAAACACAGCCACGGCTCGGAGACGCTTACGGAAAACACATCAAAAGACTCCTAGAAGGCTTACCGCTAATTGAAGGAAACCAAATTAGGCTGAACCTCTTAGGAACAAGCATCTCCTTCGTCGTAACCCAAATAGAACCAAAAAGCGCTGCTGCAATAGTCTACCCCACAACCGAAATAACCATTCAAGAAAAAGCAATAGAAACCCAACGAAAAATCGGCGTTACATACGGAGACATCGGCGGACTCGGCGAACAAATCCAACGAATAAGAGAAATGATAGAACTCCCACTACGACACCCAGAAGTATTCGACAGACTAGGCATAGAACCCCCAAAAGGCGTATTGTTGCACGGCCCCCCAGGAACAGGAAAAACCCTAATAGCCAAAGCCGTAGCAAACGAAACCTTCGCCACATTCATAAGCCTGAGCGGAGCAGAGATCCACGGCAAATTCTATGGAGAATCCGAAGCAAGAGTACGAGAAATCTTCACTGAAGCCGAACAAAACAGGCCATGCATCATTTTCATCGACGAAATCGACGCCATAGCTCCGAAAAGGGAGGAAGTACACGGCGAAGTCGAGAAAAGAGTTGTCTCTCAACTATTGGCATTAATGGACGGACTAGAACCAAGAGGACAAATAGTAGTGATCGGAGCCACAAACCGACCCAACGCCCTCGATCCAGCCATTAGAAGAGCAGGAAGATTCGACCGAGAAATCGAAATAGGAGTACCAAACAAAGCGGGAAGATACGAAATACTCCAAATCCACACCAGAGGAATGCCGCTAACTGAAGATGTAAACCTACAAAAACTCGCCGACCTAACCCACGCATTCACAGGCGCAGACATAACCGAACTCTGCAAAGAAGCAGCCATGAAAGCACTGCGAAGAGTCCTGCCCGAAATAGACTTCGACGCAGACTACATCCCAATAGAAGTACTCAACAAACTCGTAGTAACCATGAACGACTTCCTAGACGCCCTAAGATTCGTAGAGCCTTCAGCCATGAGAGAAGTACTCATCCAAACACCAAACGTCAAATGGAACGACGTAGGAGGACTCGAAGAAGCCAAACAAGCACTAAAGGAAGCTATCGAATGGCCACTGAAATATCCCAAGCTGTTTGAAGAAGCCGGAGCAAAGCCTCCAAAGGGCATACTGCTCCACGGACCTCCCGGTTCAGGCAAAACCCTCCTAGCCAAAGCAGTAGCCAACGAAAGCGGAGTAAACTTCATCAGCATTAAGGGTCCAGAACTCATGAGCAAGTTTGTGGGCGAATCAGAGAAGGGAGTAAGAAAAACATTCAAAAGAGCAAAACAAACTACGCCCTGCATCGTATTTTTCGATGAGATCGATGCTCTAGCACCTCGACGCGGAAGCGGAATCGCAGATTCCCACGTTTCCGAAAGAGTCATAAGCCAAATTCTCACGGAAATGGACGGCCTCGAAGAACTCCGCGGAGTCGTAGTTCTAGCCGCAACAAACCGAATGGACTTAATCGATCCAGCCCTGTTAAGAGCCGGAAGATTCGACCAGATCTTACATGTCCCACCCCCAAATGAAGAGGCAAGATTAGAGATCTTCAAAATCCACACCAACAAAAACCCTCTCGCCAAAAACGTTTCCTTGCAAAAACTCGCAACAGAAACTGACGGATACATGGGATCGGACATAGAAGCAATTTGCAGAGAAGCCACAATGCTGACCATTAGAAAGTACATAAAGACCCACGCAAAGAAAAAGGAAAGCGGAAAATCTCCTAAACTTCAGATAACCATGGAGGACTTCAGAAAAGCAATCGAGCGGGTTAATGAACACAGAAAGGATCAAGAATAGATAGAAGAGACGGGTTTTATGAACGACATTGAACCAATCAAAGAACAGATCAACCAAACACTCAAGAATATCCACAGAAAAATGGTAGAATCATTCAACATCAATTTCACATACTTCAAAGACATCAAAATAATCAAACAGCCAGAACTTCTCAAAAAACTAACCCAACGCATGCGAAACAACCTCAGAAAAAACGGCATGACATATAGCGACACCCAGTGGAAACAAATCTCTGAAGCCCTTTCCCGAAACCCAGTGACAGGGTTCTTCGAAAACTTCGCCTTTTACAACCCAAAAGACGAAGTCTTATACATGAATGAAAAAATGATAAAAAATTACCCAGAAAAGCTAATTCCTGTAGGCGCTCATGAACTCTCAGAAAAACTCCTCTCCGCATATCTTTCGCCACCTCGAAAAGCACCCGTACAAGCTGTAACAAAAGCATACATTGAAGCCAAAGAGACGAACAATACAGAGAAACTCTATGAACTTTTGAGCACTTATATAGACACTATTTTCAAGAGCATTTTCAAAGAAGGATGCTGTGAGGCAATAGCACTTCAAACCTTGCGTAGCATGGACTATGAAACACTAGTAACATCTTTGGAAAGAGAGTTGCAGATAGGGCACTCAAAATGCATAGACCTACTCTTTGACATAGATAACGCACAAAGAAGAGGAGACAGGGTTAAAAGAGATCAAGTGCGTTCCCGCTATGGAAGACGTAGAGTTCAGGCAATAGATGAAGAGAAACTGGTTAAAGACGTGCTCAGGAGTGCACAAGTAATTAAAGGAGTCTCCTATTACCTGGGCTATCCACTTGCAAAGGCTGTTTTTGAGAAACACGGGATTGACGGCATAAAGCTTGTTCTGGAAAAGTGCCCACCGCTTAGAGTCCAATATTTTGCCAATCCACAAACGTATCTGGCTCAGCTAGAAAAAATCACAACAGTTATTGAGCAAAGGAGGTGAAAAAATATGGCAAAAAAGAAGAAAAACGAAGTAGAAAAAAACTTAAAGGAACTCAGGAAAGAGATCGCTGAGAAAGGAAAAGAAATTGAACAACTAAAGAAAACGGTAGAAGAGATGAGAACACAAATCCAAGGAAAAGAAAAAACTGACGAAGCAGTGGAGCTAGGCAAGGTATTCGATGATGTTTCAGAACTGCTTGATGTTGGTTTCAACATATTCGGCACATCCGGCAAAATCCAAAGTGGAAAATCCAAAGGCAAAGGACTAGCAGGACTAATCAATGATCTATCCAAGCTTGCAGAAAAGTCTCAGACGTACCAAAAAAGAGTTAATTTCGGAAAAAGGGGAGTAGTTGACTTCCGTGTAAGCTCCCGTCCGATAAAAGGATCCTACACGACAAAGCCAAAGAGCCGCCTGAAGATAAGTAAGCCTAAGAGCAAAACCCCACCTACACGTACACCCAAGCCTCTACCAACTGCTTCAATAGAGGAAAAGCAACCAATCGTCGACGTCTTCGAAGAGGAAGACCACATAAAAGTGATGGCTGAGGTGCCTGGCGTTGAAGAAAAAGACATCAGACTACACGTAAAAAACAATCTCTTGATAATAAGCGTCGATACTTCAGAGAAAAAATATTACAAGGAAGTCAAGCTTCCAACATCTGTCAAAAAGAACTCTGTTGAATCCACGTATAGAAACGGCGTTCTGGAAGTCAAGGTAAGAAAAACAAAGGACACTGGAGAAAAGGATGCCTAAACGAAGTGAATATAACATATGATGCTCTTCATTTCAAAGTCAAGGACAAGCCTAAAACACAAAATCACCAATACAACAAACATCAACTTGGGAGGTGACTATGTTGAATGATGAAACAAAATACGTTCAGCTTGAAAAACTAGAAGACATTATTAAGATGCTGTCCGCGTCAATGAGGTCTCCACCGCTTCACCATAAGGAAATAAAAGATGGGCACATTTACTTTCTCCCAGCATCCTTGGCGCTAGGAAAGGCAGTCATATACTTTGTCAAGACGAAGGAAAAAGTGGAAAAAAAATACATTGTACTGGACATGATTCACGATAAGATTTCCTTCAGCGACGAACTCAGTACCAAACCAAGCCTAAAACACTTCCAAATCGTGGAAGTCAAAGCGCAGAACATCTTGCCTACGGACGTACTTTGACGCCCACACATGACGTACTACTCTGTTGATAGCACTTTTTGATGTTTCAGTATCTGACACAAACCCTGCCTCCCAGTTCTTCGACTGCGGCTCTTAGTTTTTCTATTGCTTGTCTCACTTCATTGTTTACTAGGTTTTGCCAACGTTCAGAGCGATAAGGAACTTTCACTTCAATGACACAACAGCACTTCTTATTCATTACACAGTAACTCCGGCGACCTTAGTTTGCAAAAACGTTGTTAAACCGTAGTATTTAACGTATATGAACCCAAAGTATGGATTCTCTATATTTGAAAGTCGAATTCTGAATATTACTTCTAGGCACTCTTTCCATGTGCGTGTCGAAACTTTATTCCTTTTTACAGCAAGATACTGCTGTTTGCTCAAGAAAAACAGCGGATTTGCAGCTACATTATTAGATCTCTTTATTGCGTGCTTTTTCCTTCACATTTAAAAATCTCTCAAGTGCTTTCACTTCTTTTCTAAGCATGGCTACTTCATTTTCTAACTTATGAGCACTTGCTTCAGCCTTTTCCTTGAGGCTGTCTATCTCTGCTAAAAGACCCAATTTTTCTTTCTCTAACTTCTCAATTTTCTCCCGCAGATTTCTTACTAGTTCCATAAACTTCTTCTCAGCAGGCTACTCTACCCAGTAGCTGTCGCCCTCACGATAGATGACGCAAGAATTGTTACAGTGGGGACAATTGAAACTTAATGCTTCTGTGAGAAAGCCCTTTTTCTGCAAGAGACTTTCCTTCTCCTTTTCTAACGTTTCAATTTTCTCTCGCAATTTCATCATAGTTTGAATTGATGCTTCTTCGAAGACCTCTTCTGTTGTTTTTTTCTCTGCTTTCCTTTCCTCAAGGCGTCTTGTCATTTTCTTAATCTCTTCAGGCTTTAAGGTTCCCTTGCGCATCTTCTTCGCTTTTTCCTTAAGAACTTCAGCAGCGTTCTCGAAATCTTCTGGAGTTTCTAGCTTGGGAGCTTTGGGTGCTATCGCAGGCAATACTTTTTCAGCTGCCTTAATGCGTGCTTCATCAACTCTTGCCTTAAGCTCTCTTTCACGCTTTTGAGTTATTTTTCTAGTTTCAGATACGGTCAGTTTCCTCTCAAGAATTTGATTCACAGCAAGCACTGCTTCTTTGATGTTTCTATCTATCACACTTTCCAGCGCTTTTATATGTGACATGCTGATCTGTTTAGCCCACACGGCTTTCTGAACGTCATCGGGAAACTTGAATACGCTAAGATTTGCTAAGACCCAGTGAAAATCAACATTCAGCTGTTTGCTTATATCCAACGGCGTCATGCCGTCATCTGCAAGCTTCTTGAAGTACTGTGCTTCCTCTTCAATTGTGTAGTTTTCGCGAATCTTGTTCAGCTTGTAAACTAATAACCTCGCCTTCGCGTCGTCTGCGTCGATCACTCGGACAGGTACGTTTTCCCATCCAAGTTCCTTGAGGGCCCTCCACCTTCTTTCCCCATCAATTAACTCATAAAAATCGCCCTGGCTCCGAACTACTAGATCGTTAAGAAGACCGTCTTTCTCTATCTCCCTCTTTAGATCATCCTGACCGAATATTAATCTCGGCTGGTACGGGCTTGGTCGGATTAAATCTATATCTGCTTTCACTTTAATCGATTTCTAATATTTATTCATCAAGATTTTTTATTGGTTATGGTTTACTTCGACTCCGATACTGACAACTGATTTTTTATCGTCTCGGTTTTAATGAATGTTAAGGCTTCTTCAATCTTATACATAATCTTAGTCTATTAGAAAGAACACCAAATTTGAATCTTTATAGCCTTTAGGCAGAATCTCAAGTCATTGAAAAGAGAATAGGCTTATCTCTTCCGTGCCAGCTCATAAATCGTCTTTGTTGCCAGTATTATCGCAGCCGGAGCCACGAATGATGCTATGTTGAAAACAATGGCGTTTATCACTGTTCCAAGCGTGGCCACCGCTTCATTGATAACCAAGAACCAACCCCCAGAACTTGCAACTGTAAACGCTATCGCCGCCAACAGAAACGGCGTAACTTCCTCTTCAATGACAGTAGTAAAGCCCACTATCACGCCTAGAATCACCAAAGCCAATGCAACCCATCCAGTACTAAAAGCTGCAAAACCAACCGCTATTCCAGCAACGATTGCTATCGCGATGCATGCCAGGAACGCATATTCACCTAGTTTTTCAAGCATCTCCATTTTTTAACCTCATTTCACATGGTGTGCCTTATTATTTAAGAAATATTCAATAGAATGTAACCGCCTTCATATCGGTTCCCGATATATAAAACACATTACACCCCATGGCATGTTTCAACCTCGTTATATCTAAAGAAAGTTTATCATTCATTCAAAAACCCTAACTCCAAGATAGCGAGAGATATTTTGATTTCCCTTGAAGGCGCGTCAGTAGCCATCGGTGGTTCATTCTTGGCAGAAGTTATAAAAGAAAGAGTCAAACACAAAAAAGCTAATCTCCTTACAAAATCAGCTTGATCATCATGACAACAAGCAAAACCAACGACCCCCACAAGAGCTCAGAAGTAGTAGTAACTTCTTCCTAGGACGCTGCACTACTACTTCCAACTCTATTCTAATTACCTCATTGTTAAACCTTCATGATTTGTTGTGGTTGTGAACCCCCAGGGAAGACACAACCACAAATAAGCCAATTTCCACATAACTGTCACAGAACCTCCATCACATGTCTTCTTTAGCTGGGTAAGGCTAGGCGACTACGCCCGACCTCTCAACAATTTCGGTAAATGATAAAAATCAAAAATGCCGAAGATCCTATCTGGGGACTACCCCGCCTTCTGGACTGCTTCGATCTTTCGGTTCATACTCTTTTCCAAGTCATTTTATCGCTTCAGGAGACAACCAGACCTTTTCTCCATCTTCCGTGAGTCGTGGTAACATGTTTGGAAACTTTTTCAGGAACCATTCAGCCTCTTTTTTAATCTATGGGCCATCTTTATCTTCATAAAGCTCATGCCAATCCTCAGGCTTTCCATCTCGCATTCTTGCAGCACAAACCAAAACTCCACCAAGATAGATGGTGTTCAAGTGTTCCGTAAGAGAAATAGGCGTGTTGCTAAAAAGGCTGGCGTGTTGGTTGTAACCCGTCATTATCCTTAGTAATTCTTGATTGTTTTTCTCGGTCTTTTCGGGCGGACTCCGTAGCTTTGCTATGGGTTTTTTCTCGTGGATTTTTGACTTGGGTTGCCATTTTGTTTTTCCTCCCTTAATAGAGGGGGTTTATTCAATATAAGGTTTGTGCTTGCTTTTGCTACGTGTTTTCAAACATTTTATATAATTGTTCTGTTTTTACTGCCTTATAGGTGGTTGTGTCTAACAATGTCTAAAATTAGTTTGTTCATTCGGACTAGAAAGGGCGGTCAAGGTCGTTATATTGCGTCTGTTCCTTTAAAGAAATTGGAGAAATTGTCTAAATTTCGTAAGAAGCGTTGGACATTCAAGGATGGTTGGCTGATTCTTGAAGCGTTCTGAGTATTTGTTTTCTGTTTTTGCTTTCATTATGAAGGGATTTTCTCGCGCGCGTGTCAATAGAACATTCATTCTACAACAGTGGAGTAAAATGAAACAGTTTATATTTCTTTACAGAGATT
>Ga0315544_1001411_pt1 | contig 18757 bp, 15 predicted proteins | sample SalMarSW160130MG_2_FD_202543 | JGI IMG/M metagenome (GOLD analysis project Ga0315544, IMG submission 202543) | Salt marsh sediment microbial communities from the Plum Island Ecosystem LTER, Massachusetts, United States - Salt Marsh Sediment SW1601-130 ... | reverse complement strand
TGTTCTAGAGCCAGATATCCGAGCGTATTTCCCAGACTCTGAATCTGTGAATAGGGCTTTACGTTGTTTAATTCCACTGCTGCCCAAAAAACATAGAGCAAAGGATAAGAAAGCCTGACAAGGCGCTGCACCTGACCGCCGACAGCGTGGCGGTTTTCGAAGGGACGCGCCTAGCATGTCGCTCCTCTGTTTTCCATAATTTGTTGCCCCGCAGTGTTGGCGGCAGCTTACCCCTGACGATTAGACCGATAACACATGAATGGAGGGAAAAAATGGATAAGACTGTGGAGAAAATAATAGCACAGGCTTTACAGAAGCCACCGAAAGATCGTGCTATCATCGCAGAGCGGCTTATCTCAAGTCTGGATATAGTGAGAGATTTAGATGTCGAGATTGCTTGGCAAGAAGAAATACAACGACGAGTTGCGGAAGTTGGCAAAGGGGATGTAGACTGTATCCCATGGGAGGTAGTTCGACAGCGACTAAGGGGAAATACCATTGCTGCAGATTAAGGTTCATCCTAAAGTTTATAACGAATTAGAGCAAGCCAGGTCGTGGTACGAAAATCAAGCAAAAGGTCTGGGGGCCGAATTCTTGGATGAAGTTGAACATGCCATCAATCTCATTCGACAGTTTCCAGATACATGGCCACCTTATTCTGGAGGAACTCGGCGTTTCCTTTCGCAATCGTATACCGATATGATAAGAATAAAATTCAGGTATTTGCTCTTACGCATTTACGCCGAAAACCTGGGTATTGGAAGGACAGAAAAATTTAAAGTTTGCGCTGAAGAATTGGCCTAACGGGGCGCGGGAATGAACCATCCCTCGGTTGGCCGCCACAGGTGGCCTAACCTCGGGATGGAACCGACACCGCTGCGTGGCTTCGCTTTCGCTCGCTTTCCTCTGGTCGAAAATCATGCTCTCAATGATGTCCATTACTATACTCATCGCACGCGTATCTCAATATTGCTGACCGTGGATTAGATCCCAAGCTCCGCATGGTTTTCTCCCGACGCAAAGTGCGGCTTATTCCCGCGCCCCGTTATACATATGAAAATTAATCAAAACAAGACATCATATCATGGCCTATAGGTATTCTTTTGACGATACCGATGCCGGTTTTCTTCGATTACCTAAAAGCGATTATCAATATTTGCAAGAAGGTTTCCAGTTGCTTTGTTCTCAAATTGCCCAGTGGAACGAAAAAAGTCTTGAACATGGAGCACTCTACCCACCATATGAAAATGAAATTAGAGACCTTGAGAGAATGATCAAATGGGGGGAAAGCAGATTGAAGACTGCTAGCTCCCCACATACCTCAATAGTAGTATCTGGGATTTCTATTGGAAGTATGCGGTATTGCAAGGCTGCTCTCATTTACCTTAGATACATTAAAAGAAAAGAAATTACAGATAAAGAAAAGGAGGGGTGGCCTAGTGGAGCCCTTCAGCCATTATGGGATAAAGTCAGTTATATTCAAGAAATTGAACAATTTATAGTATATCCTCCTGCGGATATTCTTGGGGAAGCTATGCCAAAACCAGATATCCAATTAACATACACTGATAATCTTTGGGATGTATTCGTAAGCCATGCATCAGAAGACAAGGAGGATTTTGTAAGTGAACTTGCACTCAAGCTTCATGAAAAAGGTATTAAGGTTTGGTTCGATAAATCTACATTGAAAGTCGGCGATAGCCTTCGGCGCTCAATTGATAAAGGACTAGCATCATCAAAATTTGGAATTGTAGTTTTGAGTCATAACTTTTTTAACAAAGAATGGCCGCAAAAGGAATTAGATGGCCTAGTTGCATTAGAGTCTGATGGGAAAAAGGTCATTCTGCCTGTTTGGCATAATATAACAGCTGAAGAAATTCGAGCACATTCTCCCATGCTGGCTGATCGTGTTGCTGTATCGTCCAAAAGTGGTCTTGATAATGTCGTTAATGAACTTATAGCGGCTATAGAAGATTGAAAAAAAGTATAACCATCGCATTCACCAGATGGCGATAAGCACGGCGGCGCTGACGCGGCAAGTTCATTGGCGCCACTGGTGATGCAGGTCGTTAGGCATCCTAGAATGAAAATTTTTGTCTTTGAAGGTGTAAAGAATTTATTTTATGGAGCTTGTTAAGACAAAGACTAACAATAAGGATTAATGGAAAAATTATTAATGATAGCAGAGTTTTTAATAAGCAAGTTAAAGACGTGAGAGCACACAATGGATATAGAAGGATTCCTCTTTGCGTCTGGATTTGCATTAATGGTGGTTTTATTGGGTTGGGCTAGTCAGATCACTTCAAAAAGCAAAGAGACAAGGGAACTTGAAGCAGATTTTTTAGAGAAGGCAAAAGTAAAAAGACCCGACTATAAGAGGATAATTAATAAGGCTGGTTCTACTGAAGATTCATTTTTTGCCTTGGTTGACTTTCTATATGCAAAGGAAAGAAAGAAAGAAGATATTGAAATCTTTGAAAAGATTAAAGTCGTAAAGAGCGACCTTGAGAAGCTTGATAAGAAATACAGTTGGAGATTCTGGGTTCTTATTTGGATGAGTATATCATTTTTTATCACTGGAATTATTGCATTCTTTCTTCCGCGGAGGGATGAGTTTTGGGCTGCTTTTCCTAATTTAATTTTTGCTGTGTTGGTTTTTGTTAACTTAATCAAAGTTCATAATCTTGAAAAACGATACACTAAAAATATTCGTGAAGCTATGGAGAAATTATAATGGGCGGTAGAAAAGGGTATTCCTTGAAAGAGGTTGTTGGCGATATTACAAAAGTTAGAACAATCAAAAAAGAGCTTCTCCAAGGAATCAAGGATAATGACCCAAAGAAAGTTGTCAGTGCAAGCTCCAGAATATTAGCTAAGAGCGACACGGCCCTGGAGTCATTAGCTCACAGTTTTCTTTTTATAAGTGGTCTCAAAGAGAGAGATTATAAGAGATTAAGCAAACAGAATATAAAAGAAAGAAGAAAAGAATTAGCTAAGAAATGGGTATCGTATCGAAAAGAGACAGGCAAGAAGTTTGATGCTGCGACCAATAGGGATGTTGTAGATTCTGCAACTAGAGTTCTGGGGGGTGAAAAGTGAGCAGCCCCCGGGAGAGAATGTTAGCAGAAGGAATTAAAAATAAGTTAATTGCGATACAGGAGTCTAAGCAAATTTTTGAAAAGCTCGCCAAGTGGAAAAGAGAAGTACTGCTCATGGACCGCAAGGAAAAAGCAGAGACTGCTAATTCGAAAGCTACAAAAGTTGAAGAATATGTCAGAAGAATAAAAGAGGAAACCGGCAATCAGCCTACGGCTCAGCAGATTATGAAGAAGATTAAAGAAGAATTGGAAAGGATCTGGTTATGAAAAAAGAGAGAGATAAATACTTTTCCTATCGTGGTGAATCGAATTTTTTAAGATACAAACAGTTCTCCCTTGAAAGGGATATCTTGAGAATCGCACTCTATTTGTTTGAAGCTGAAAAGAGATTGAAGAAAAATGGCTCGATCGACAAAATTACCATTCCTCTTTCACTCCAAACATTTGTAAGGATAAATGTAGCAAAACTGAAAGAGACATTAGAAGAATTATTCTTATTGATACTGCTTGAAGATGTGTCTGTGGATATAAAAGATATAGATGATATAACGGGCAGGGTCAAGAAGAGAAAAAGTTTTCCAGAGAAGGAAGCAATCGTGCTTTTCTCAGCAGGAGTCGATAGTTATTCTGGAATAAAGATAGCAGAAAGACAGTATAAAGATTTGCTGGGTTTGTTTGTCGCTCACAATGACCAAGGAAGAATAATAAATATAGTAGAGAAAATGAAGCCCCTTATCAATACAGAAATCCGCACTCTTTATGCCCCTGGTATGGGCTCTCAAGGTTATTCTCAGTTGAGAGGGTTTTTATACATTCTCTCAGCGGGGGTTTATGCGAATCTCTGTCATGCTGATAAGATATTGGTAACAGAATGCGGACCGACAATGTACCAACCTTTGTTCTCACCATATGATTCGATTACATATACAACCCACCCATATGTGTTAAAAGCTGCGAAAGATGTGCTGGATTTACTATTAGATTCTAAGCCCAAGGTAATAATACCTTTTGAAGATTTGACAAAAGCAGAGGTCATTGCCAATTCCGGCATTAAAGATTTCAGCCCTACACATTCCTGTATTTCCCAAAGATTTGGCGACCACGACGGAACTTGCTTTGGCTGTGTTATAAAGAGACTAGCATGCCTCGTCAGTGGGGTCAAGGATGTTCAGTATAATAAAGACGTATTTGAAGAGGGTGCTAACCAAGATAATTTGCTTAATCTGTTGATATTCAGCAATGACCTTCTTAATAATTATGACAATGTGCCCTCTTTTCAAAAAGAAAAAATAGAGGAGTTCAAGAAATATGATTTGTTCCAAAGGTATGCATTAGATAATTTGGCAGGTTTGATGCTTGGCGTGCAAAACAAACACTTCCTTTATAAAAGATTTCTAGGTACAAAGGAGAAATTATTAGAAGAAAGAATTCAACAAGTTAGAGAGAACAAAAAAACACCAGATTTTAATAAATGTGTATATTAAATGATTGGGAATGATGGTCAAGTCTTCACTTAAGAAAAATCCTAACAACTCGCTGCAGCCGACCGCCTACGGCGGCTGAGCCCTGGCGTTAGGCTTGCTTCCTCAATAGCGATACACTGATGGTTTAGAGGAGTCGTAATGAAACTGAACTTTGAGTGGGAGGAAGAAAAAGCTAAAGCGAATCTTAAAAAACACAGAGTCAGTTTTGATGAAGCCACAACAGTTTTCATCGATCCCCTCTCAATTACGATACCTGACCCTGACCACTCAGTGGATGAGCAACGGCATATTGACATCGGTAGTTCTGATAAGGGCCGTGTGCTGGTAGTGGCTTATACCGAACGCGGCTCGAATATACGTATTATCAGTTGTCGTAAAGCAACTCCATCGGAGCGGAAACTTTATGAAGAAAGCAGTGACTAAAATAGTAGTGGGAGGATAACAATATGCGCACCGAATATGATTTTAAGGATGGAGTGCGTGGTAAACATTACAAAGCCATGCAAGGTGGGTATACAATCACTATTCATAAGGCGGATGGTACAACTGTCGTTAAGGAAGTGATGCCAAAAGAGGGCGCAGTTGTTCTAGAGCCAGATATCCGAGCGTATTTCCCAGACTCTGAATCTGTGAATAGGGCTTTACGTTGTTTAATTCCACTGCTGCCCAAAAAACATAGAGCAAAGGATAAGAAAGCCTGACAAGGCGCTACACCTGACCGCTATTCCGCTGCGCTCCATAGCGGCAGGTGAGCCGTGGCCGTTAAACGGCGAAGCAACAACCTACGCGCGAGTAGGCTTCAGCAATTTAGGAAATTCCAAATTTAAAGGGGTTGAAAGAACTCAGCTCTAATATGCACAAGAAATATAAATTCACAGACTACTTTGAAAATGAACTATTGCGTAAGAGAACATACTTGAAGAAAGACAGTGGTGCATTCGTGTAGTCGAAAATCCTATTCGTGTCGAACCACAGGAAGAAAACAGGTCTTGTTCTTGGGGTGTAATAGATGAATTTGGAAAGCGTGTCTTGCTTGTCATCACGCTTTCTGACAAAGTTACCATACACAATGCCTCTCCCGATAGGAGGTTTAAGCTATGAAATCTAGCTAAGCTTCGAATTTCAAATTGAAAAATGCAAAAGTCAGAATCACCTTTACTTCCACCCTGTTAAGCCTACAATTAGGCTTTCATTTTGCTTTTTCAATCTGCAATTTACATTAAAACTTGACACAAATTTTAAGATCTTGCTTTATGAAGCCAGTTAAATACTACCCAGCCACAGATTCACTATATATTGAGCTTTCTTCAAAACCAAGCGCAGAAAGTCAAGAAGCGTCTGGTGGCATATGAATTATTCAGATTGTGTTAGGAGCCAAGTGTGTTTAACTATAAACACCCTCTACCTGATGTGGCAGAAGAGGGCTTTTACCCCTCAAGATAATCTGACCATAGAACCCTTCAGAGGAAAATTCCAACGACAAAGGTATAAGGAGTCTATATGCAAATAGAGGAGACAGTTATCTCTAAGGCCATCCTCCAGTCCTATTATCGAAAGTTCACTGAAAACCTGGAGACCCAGGTGGCCATAGTGGGAGGGGGGCCTTCGGGGCTCACCGCAGCCTATTTCCTGGCCAATAACCAGATCAAAGTTAGCATATTTGAGAGAAAGCTCAGCTTGGGAGGGGGAATGTGGGGAGGAGGGATGATGTTCAACCAGATAGTGGTGCAGAGGGAAGGAAGGGAGATTCTCGCTGGGTTTGGGGTGAGCACAGAGGAGTTCTCTCCTAACTATTGGGTGGCCGATGCGGTAGAGGCAGTCTCTACCATATGTTCTCAAACTGCTAAGGCGGGGGCAAAGATATTCAACCTGATAAGCGCTGAAGATGTGACCATCAAGGAGGGAAAGGCCACCGGATTGGTCTTAAACTGGACTGCGGTGGAGACCGCCGAACTCCATGTTGATCCCCTGTGCATCAAGGCTCAATTCATAGTGGATGCCACCGGACATCCAGCTAAATTGGCTGGGGTAATCCAAGAGAAAGTGGGCTTGAAGATCCCCTCCCAGAGGATTGTTGGGGAGGGGCCTATGTGGGCCGAGGCCGGGGAAAAGGCCGTAATAGAGAACACCCAGGAGGTATATCCCGGGGTCTTTGTGGCCGGGATGGCGGCCAATGCCGTATTTGGCGCCCCCAGAATGGGACCCATATTCGGAGGTATGCTCCTCTCCGGTAGAAGGGTAGCCGAATTGATCCAGAAGAGACTGGAGGATAACCCTTAGCACCCAACAAATAATACATCACAGAAACCACTTCTACCTGACTTTCCCGACCCGTTCCGTGTCGGGACGGGCAGTCGAGGATTCTGATTTCCCCGCACTAAAGTGCCGTCTGAGTGAAAGGTGGCTGAATCGGGGTTCTGCCACCTCACCTATGGAGCTAAGGGCCAGTCTCCCTCGTCCCCGGTCAATAGTGTTTTTTCATTCTTGATTCTACATTTTTTGCCCCGTTAAATAGTGAGCCCAACCAAAGAAAATTAGAGACGAAACAGAGTCATTAGAAAAAGGACTCAACCTCTTGATCCAAGTAAATATTTAACGGGGTGAATTTCACATTCGAAGCTTCGTCTGATTATATCGCCACATCTCGTTGGTTTGCCCGTCCCGGGCCGGGAAGGAGAAGCTTCGCTGGTTCTGTAAAGTAGGAGTAGCAATGAAGCTCAGACTTAAACTCCATCGCCTCACCCTCCGACGATCAATGGCTTCTCTCATTCTTAATTCTACATTCCTCATTTTGGTTATTTTCCTCCTGGGTGAGGCAAAGGGCGAGAAGATGATAAAGCTACCCAAACCCAAAACAAAGGGGGAGATCTCCTTAGAGGAGGCAGTAAACCGCAGGAGCTCTGTGAGGAGCTACTCTCAAAAACCTCTGAACCTTGCCCAGCTCTCCCAGCTCCTCTGGGCTGCTGGTGGCAAAAGATTTGATGCCACTACCGAGGCTTCCCGCACCATACCCTCGGCTGGTGCTCTCTATCCCCTGGAGATCTTCGTCCTAGTCGGAGAGGTGGAAGATCTGGATAAAGGCCTCTATCAATACCATTACAAAGATCATTCTCTTAAGCTCCTTAAAGAGGAAGATCTAAGGGAGGAACTCTCCAGGTCGGCCTGGGGACAGGACTTTCTGGCCCAGGCTCCAGTTGACCTGGTCGTTGCTGCCGAACCCCCCCGCACCACCGATGTGTATGGGAAGAGGGGGGAAAGGTATATCCAGATAGAGGTTGGCCACCTGGGGCAAAATGTCTACCTGCAAGCGGAGTCCCTGGGCCTCTCCACCTGTGCAGTGGGGGCCTTCGATGACGAGGAGGTGACCAGGTTTTTGGGACTTAAAAAGGGCCTTATCCCCCTCTACATCCTCCCCCTGGGTCATCGTAGGTAAGTAACCCTTACCCGGTTTGGCCGAGGGTCTATTGCTCAGAGGTGGCAGAAACCCTCTTCTGCCACCAGAAAAAGAACCGGCACGACATCTGCATTACAATTCTGCAAAATCTTGTTTTCTGAGCAAGTTTTTCAGGTTGCCTTGAGGAGAAAACTTCTACCGCACCTTAGTGTGGGACCCTGGGGTTGATTCCAGTGATCAGGCTAAAGACGGGTAGAAGAAAGCCTACCCTGAGCCGTCAGATGCCCTCATCTGACGGCCAGGAGTTAATGGACCTCAAAAAGAGAACTCGTGGTGAATAGGAACGTTTCCTTATCTATTCGTGTAGATTCGTCTATTCGTGTCATTCGTGTTCTATCAGTAAAATCTGTGGGATTCCGTGGTAAACCAGAAGCCTCGCTGAGTTAATATGTTCAAATTTTATAGTCCAAAGGTGGGACTGGCCCTTGGTGGCGGTGGCGCCAGGGGACTGGCCCATATAGGGGTCTTAAAGGTTCTACAGAGAGAAGGGATACCTATTTATGCGGTAGCCGGGACCAGTATGGGGGCCATAGTGGGTGGAGCCTTTGCCCTCAGACCGGATGCCGAGCAACTTGCCCAGCAAGCGATAGACCTCCTCCAGGATAAGAGGCTTCTCAACCTGGATAAAGTATCCGTGAGATCCATCCCCAAGAAGAGAAGGCTGGCGGTAAAGAGGCTCATTTCCTTTATCAAGGAGCTATACCTGATAAACCTGGAGGCCACCAAAAAATGGCTGGTAGATGGGGAGAAGATTAAAGCTCTGCTGGAGCTGGTAGTGGAAGAGAAAAGCTTTTCAGACCTCTGCCTCCCCTATCTGGCAGTGGTTACAGACCTGAGAACGGGAGAGGAGATCTGGCTTAAAGAGGGGAAACTCTCCGATGCCTTCCTGGCCAGCTCGGCCATCCCGGGGATATTCCCCCCTTTGGAGAAGGATAACTGGCTTCTGGTAGATGGAGGGGTTACCAGCCTGGTTCCGGTAGATGCCGCGCACAGCTTAGGGGTTGATCTGGTGATTGGAGTCAATGTAGAAGGGGAGATATATCGGAGGGATTTCCCTCATGGGATAGATATCCTTTACCAGGCGGACGATATACGGGGGCATGAGCTAACCAAACTCAAGCTGGCCAGGGCCGATCTGGTCATCAGGCCACATCTAAATGGGATAAACTGGTCTCACTTTACCAAGGTCCAACTGTGTATAGAGAAAGGGGAGAAGGCAACTTATGAAGCTCTCCCCCTAATAAGGGAGAAGCTAAAAGCCAAAAGGAGAAGGCTAATTTGGCAAAAGCTAGTTCACAGAAAGGGAGGAAAAAACAGCTATACCTTCAAGGTTAAACCCAATAGTAATAATTCACCACGGACAACCACGGACTGGCCCAGAAAATCAAGGGTCAGGAATAGCCAGCATAAGCCTCATTCTTAATTCTCAATTCTTAATTGCTTTTCCCCGTGGGATTCCGTGGTGAATTGTTAAGTCCGATATTCCCCTCTTGACAAGTCATCTCCACTTTTGTAAATTTAGAGCAAACAAGGAGGCAATATGAAAAGCAGACTTTTCTTGATGGGTCTTCTTTCGGCTCTCCTTCTATTCCTCTCCTCCGCTGGTTTCGGGGAAGCTTTATCCCCTTTCCAAGCCCTCGAGGGCCGATCAGAGGCCGATAATCTCGGCGTCTCTGTGGCCAATGCCGGAGATGTTAACGGTGATGGTTATGATGATATCATAGTCGGTGGCTTCCGCTATCAACACCCTAAGCCAAAGGCTGGCCCTGTCTATATTTACTTTGGGGGGCAAAAGGCAGACAATCTCCCTGATGTTAGCTTGAGAGATAAGGGTGAAGGGGGATTATTCGGCTGGTCAGTGGCTGGAGCTGGAGACCTCAACGGAGATGGATATGACGATGTCATCGTTGGTGTGCGCAGGAGCTATGCCAGAGGGGAAAGTGGTGGTCGAGTCTATATCTACTATGGTGGCCTCAATATGGACGATGCGCCTGCTCTCACTTTAACAACCGGTGAGACCTTCGACGGGTTTGGAGAGTCTATCGCCGGTGTGAGTGACCTCAACGGGGATGGCTTTGCAGATGTAGCCATTGGTGCTTACCGCGGCAAGAAGAGAGGAGACCCGGGAAAGGCCTACATCTACTTCGGCGGCAAGGATATGGACAACTTGCCCGATCTTGTCCTCTCGGCCAAAAGCAGATTCGACTGGTTTGGAAAATCCCTGGCCGGGGCCGGGGATGTCAATGGGGACGGACTTGCCGACATCATTATCGGAGCTCCCTGCCATAGAGTGGACCGCAGGGTAGTGGGGCAAGGTTATATCTACTTTGGGTCCCCCCAAATGGACGATTTGCCCGATGTCATCTTGAAGAGCAACTCCCTCAGGGAACGCCTTGGTTGGTCAGTGGCTGGAGCTGGAGACCTCAACGGAGACGGATACGACGATGTCATCGTTGGAACTATGAAGGGCAGAAGGAGGAGGAGAGAGGGGTTGGTTCAGGTCTACTTTGGCGGTCCCCAGATGGATAGCCGCTCTGATGTCACCTTAAATGGCCAAGGTGCTATCACCTGGTTTACTAACTCTATAGCCGGAGTTGGGGATGTAAATGGAGACGGCTCCGCCGATGTCCTTGTTGGTTCTTACTGCAATCCAAAGGTTACCCAAAGCCCTGGGCTGGCCTATCTCTACTTTGGAGGCTCCCAGATGGCCTCTCTTCCGGATGTGATCTTAACTAAAAAAGAGGTTTCCGGCTGGTTTGGTTGGGTCGTGGCTGGAGGGGGGGACATCAATGGAGATGGAAAGGCAGATGTCGTCATCGGAGCTTTAAAGGTTGGCCGGGGGGGTATCCGCCAAACTTATGTTTACACTACTAAGGGGCTTTCCAGTCAAAATGGGGCTTCAACCTCTCCCCTACCCTCAACCTTCGATCTGGGCCAGAACTACCCTAACCCTTTTAACCCCAGAACGACAATTCCCTTCCAGATACCGGGTGTTGGAGGCCAGATGTCAGTTCCCACCATCCTCAAAATCTACAATGCCAACGGACAGGTGGTTCGCACCCTGGTTGATGGAGAGAAAGGGCCTGGTTCCTATCTGGCCATTTGGGATGGAAGGAACAATTTCGGTGAGCAGGTCTCCTCAGGCATGTACTTCTATCGACTGGTAGCCGGAGATTTCATCGATTCCAAGAAGATGGCCCTTCTCAGGTAGGCTTCCTATAGGAATCTCCATTTTGGTCTACAACCTGAGCAGAGTTTTAAAAAAAATGTTGACAGGCCAACTCCAAAGTAGTATATTTATCTTGTGTATTTTGTCCATTTTTAGAGAGGGGATACAAATTGCTCAAAGCCATGGCTTTAATTGGATACACTATAAGAAGTCTTATGAGTTTCCCTTCATAAGGCTGAGCTGGGGATTTTTTTACCTACGGCCCAGCCTTTTTTAGTTTTTATATACTGTTCTCCTCTGGCGAGCGGAGACGAGGATAAAGAGAATGGAAAGGAGGTGATGCAGCCGACAGAATCGCCAAAACCTTTATCCCAAAAGGGGGTGATAATATATGCTGTGGGAATTCCGGGCATGAATTAACCAAAACATTTAATCCATAAGGAGAAAGAAAATGAATAAGTTAAAATTTGTTTGGCTATTGGTTTTCGTTGGGGTCATTTTTTCCCTGGTCATATCCGCCAGCACAGTAGTTCTGGCAGACTGGGTGCCTGACGACGGCCACAAAATGCATTTCCCGCAACTGCCGGATGAGGCTGGATGGGATGTGAGTGCCACCGTGCCCTTGGTTCTGGCAGACGACTGGGGGTGTACCGAAACCGGCTGGGTCAAGGACATCCACTTCTGGGGCTCTTGGATGAACGGCTACACAGGCATAGTCGACAGTTTCGCCCTCAGCATCCACTCCAATGACCCCGGTCCACCCAGTATGCCAGGGGTGACATTACAGGATTGGATAACCAGTGACTTCATCGTTGTTCCCTTCACCTCGACTACCCCGGAAGGGTGGTATGATCCCCCTACTGGCCTGTACTTCTCCGACGACCATTATGAGTACTTCCAGTACAACATTTTTCTCCCGGAGAGTTTATGGTTCTGGCAGGAAGAGGGAACCATCTACTGGTTGAACATCTCTGCTTTCGTTCACGATCCGTATGAAACACAGTGGGGCTGGAAGTCAACGCTGGATCATTGGATGGATGACGCCGTGTGGGCCTTCTGGGGCGAGTTGAACTGGATACCCATGCTTGAACCGCCGGAGTTCATAGAGACGCTCGACCTGGCGTTTGTGATCACAGGCGGGCCTGAGGAGGCGGAGATCTTGATTAACGAGTTCGTTCCTAAAGGAACCGAATGGATAGAGCTCTACAACTATGGGGCTTCCCCGGTGACTATGACCGGTTGGTATGTGCAGGACGGCAGCGGAGCGGACAACTCCATTAGTGGCGTCACGATACCCGCTGGTGGCTACTACTCCTGGAACACCAGCCTCGGCCTTGTTAGCGACGGGGACTACATAGAGCTCTACGACGGTAGCGGGGCTCTCATTGACCGGGTGGCCTACGGCAACCTGGGTGGGTGCCCAGTGCCGCATAACATCCCTGCGAATCTCTCGGCCTGCCGGGCCCCCAACGGATCGGATACAGACGACGATGCCAGGGACTGGACCTTAGACCGTTCCTCCACCCGGGATGCGGCCAACGATGCCCCTGCACCCCAGTTGGGCTCCTCGCTGATCATCAATGAGATTGATCCCTATCCTGCTGCCAATGGCGACTCCTTGGAGCTCTACAACCCAGACCCAACCGGTTTACCCGTGGATATCACCGACTGGTGGTTTTCCGATGGGGACGGCATCGTTGACCTCCCCAGCGGAGGAACAGTCCCGTCTCTGGGATGGTTAGTCTTAGTCGAGGGCTCGGGCGATTGGCCAGATGGTGTGTGCGATTTCGCCAGTGGTGATGTGGCCTATCTATTTAATGCCAGCGATGTGAGGGTTGACCAGCTCGGTTGGTATGGGGAATTCAACGACCACTCCTTCCAGAGATGTTCAGATGGGGCTGGACCCAATGACGGATATGATTGGACATCCTCCGGCGGAGACATAACCCTGTTTGATACCGCCGCCACCTGGGGAGCATCCAACAACTGCCCCTATCCTGAGGCTGAATGGTACTTCAAGGCCTGCTATGATTCCAACTACGCCCCCGCCGGTATGCCGGACTTCGACCAGAAGCAGGATAATTGGGTGAATCCCACCTCCGAAAGCTGGTCCTTCTGTGGACCAACAGCCTTAGCCAACTGCTTATGGTGGCTCGATTCCAGGTTTGAGCACTGGCTGGCCAGGGTTAATGGAGGTCCAATCGGACTTCCTGGCGACCAATACGATAGGTTCCCGCTGGTGAGGGACTACACCGATAATCTGGCTCAGACCTATATCCCACCCAATCCACCCCCAGGCACCAACAACGACGATCATGCTGCGGACAATGTGGATAACCCTGCCACCATGTGGCAACCGGCAGGTGCTCCTGCTGGGCCATATAGCCCATTCGCGCCGGGTCTTCAGCCAGTCCCCCAATATCCGCAGTGGGGTGAGCTTATTGAGAGGCTGGCTTGGTGTTGTAACTGTGACGGAGCCCAAGTTGGAGGTGGTTGGGAGGGGACATTTGTCACGGATATGCAATGGTGCATAGATAACTGGCTGATCGCTGAAGATCTGGATACCCTTCTCTACGAACACACAATAGAGGCTTTTTGTGACTATGAGTTCGATTCGTTCATCCGGGAACAGATCTACAAGAGCCAGGACGTGATCCTTCTTATCGGCTACTGGTACTTCGATGGCTATGAGTGGTGGAGGGAAGGTGGTCACTATGTGACCGTTGCTGGGGTGGGCATAGATCAACTAGGTGGGACGATCCTCGCCGTATCTGACCCGTTTTATGACAATGCTGAGCCTCCTCCACAGGGAACCGGAGGTCCCGGCTGTGTCCACAACTCTATCTATCAGGGACATCCAACCCCTCATGCTGCTTCTCTCCACAATGATGCCGGCAATGCCTCACACGATTGGTATAATATGGTGCCCACCGTGCCTGAACATTGGGCTTATCACTTCATGTTGGAGGGTTATCCTTCTGGATACAAGAAGGAATTCCTGGACAATTTCTACGGGCAGAATGTTCCCAAGGGGCTGGAGAAATATCAGGATATGAGGAGAGAACACAAAGGCAAACAATTATTTTATACGCTCATCGAATTTGCCGTGGTCGTCTCTCCATATCCTGACTGGCACGATGCTCCAGCTCCCTATGATTCCGCCCATCACTCCGACTGGACTGAGGAATGGCTGGGAGAATCAGTAAGTGCAGATACACTACCCAGACTGGTTAATCTGGATACCTATGATGATGGAGTCACCTTCTTCACTCCTCTTGATCCGGGAGCAGAGGAGAGCCTGAAGGTAACCATCTCGGTGAGGGACAGGTTCGCCTGTGAAGCCCACGGCGGTCGCTATGACGATACCCACCTGCTCTACCTGCATGGCTGGATAGACTGGAACAACGATGGTGACTGGTATGATGCTAATGAAAACATCTTCTGTGGCGTTTCATTTGACCCCTCAACCTGGAGCTCTAACAGCTATACCTACACTCATATTTTCGACGTCCCCCCCGATGCCGAGCTTGGCAACACCTGGGCCAGATTCAGGCTGGACTACAACCAGAATCTCAATGATCCGGCAGGACAGGCCTATTGTGGTGAGGTAGAGGATTACTATGATGAGGTTGTCGTCTCCGTTCCCGGACAACGGGGAGATCTGACCCTGCCTCAGACCTTTGAGCTTGCCCAGAACTATCCTAACCCATTCAACCTACGGACGGCGATTAGATATCAGATACCTGAGGACTGCCGGGTGACCCTGGAGATCCACAACCTGCTTGGTCAGAAGGTGAGGACACTGGTCAATGTGGATCAGAAAGCCAACTACTACACCGCTTACTGGGATGGAAAGAATGCAGATGGCAAGGGAGTCAGCAGCGGAATCTACTTCTACACCTTAAGAGCTGGCAACTTCACCCAGACCAGAAGGATGGTAATCCTCAAGTAGAGGTCTACCAAAAAAGGGAGGGAGGATATATCCTCCCTCCCTTTTCCATTTTGGGAGCATCCTACAACTACCTTACTGAGATCAAGACTCCCTGGTCCAAGAAGATAGCATTTTGAACATCATCGAATTTGAAACCTTTGGACCTGGTGGCCCCTGCGATTGCCTCTGCTGTTTTGACCTCTCAGTCCCCATCGTTGGACTGGCCCCAGGCAGCTATTTAATCAAAGTTTAGAATGATGATCGGTCTATCCTATATAGAGAGATCTGGGTCACAGTTGAAGGCTCTGAGAAAGGTAGTATCCTTAGTGACTTGGTCCAGAGTGGATGTTATGATACTTTGGGAATATCAAATGTCCTACCCTTCTCCTCCCTTCCTCAAACCTTCCACCTGAGCCAGAATTACCCCAACCCATTCAATTCCACTGCCCTCATCCGCTACCAGTTGTCGGCGGACGGCGGTCACCCTAGGGGTCTACAACATCCTGGGGCAGAAGGTGGCGACTTTGGTAGATGAGGAGCAAACTGCTGGATACAAGACGGTAACCTGGAATGCAATCGGAATGGCCTCTGGCATCTATTTTTACCGCATTCAGGCTGACAAGTTCACCCAGACCAGGAAGATGATTCTTTTGAGGCAATCTATAACCTTTAAACTTGAAAGGTAGAGAGAAAATGATAAAGAGGATATTCACTTCGGTTTTAACCCTTGTGGGGATTCTTTTAATCCTCCAGTTGTCTGCCCAGGCCAAGCTCTTGGTGAGGGTCTACACGGGGGATCTAACTGTGGCCAGCACCATTTTCAAAAGCTTAGATATCGCCGGTTTCCAAAGGGGAGAGTGGTTTGATCTGGTTGTCACTGATGAGGGGTGGAGCAAGTTGAGGGGCTTAGGCTGGAGGACTGAGGTAATCTTACCGGACATTGAGAAGTATGAGAAGCAAGTTAAGGGAGAGTATCATACCTATGACCAGGTAGTGGGTAGCCTCCAGGCCCTAGCCATAAATCATCCGGGCATCGCCTCCTTAGACAGCTTGGGCTGCACCTATGAGGGAAGGGAAATCATAGCCCTAAAGATATCTGACAATGTGGAAGTGGAGGAGGATGAGCCGGAACTGCTCTTTATGGGCCTACACCATGCCCGGGAATGGCCTGCCTTGGAGATACCCCTCTTCTCCGCCGATACACTGATCAGGGGTTATGGCTCAGATTCCCACATCACCAAGATCGTCAACGAGAGGCAGATATGGATACTACCCTGTTTAAACCCGGATGGATACTACTATTGCTACGATTTAGGACATGACTGGAGAAAGAATCGCAGACCTGTTCCTGGGGGCATTGGCATAGACCTGAACAGGAACTATGATGGGAGCTGCAATGGGGACCCAAGAGGTGAGTGGGGCAGCATACCGGGAGGCGCAACCACGCATTGGCCAAGCTATTCAGTCTATGATGGCCCCTTCCCCTTTTCCGAGGCTGAGACCCAGGCAGTAAGGGATCTGGTGGCCACCCACAATTTCGTCTTTACCGTCTCCTATCATACCTATGCTGAGTGTGTGATGTGGCCCTGGGGCTATTCCATTGGGGTTCAGGTTCCGGATGATGACCTCATATCGAGTATAGGGGAAGAGATGGCCTCCCACATAACCAAGCAGAGTGGCAGTGGCACCTATGATGCCTTCCAATCCGCCGGCCCGGGGATGTATCCCACCACCGGGGATATGACGGATTGGGTATATGGGTTTATGCTCTTTGTGGCTGGAGGGAATTCCCTTCCCTATACAGTTGAGGCCTGTAACGAATTTCATCCCTCTGAGTCCGCCTTAGATCAGGTGGTGAGGGAAAACTTTGATGGTGCCCTCTATCTCTGCGATGTAGCTGACAGCGCGGCTGGGCTTTTGACCCCGATGGTTATGCCCCCGGTTATGGCATGTCCTGATAGCATTATTGATGGTAGCTATAGCCTGAGATGGTCAGCCCAAAACCCCTCTGCAGGGGATGACCGATACCAACTTGATGAGCTCTCTGGCCTTTCCATAGTTATAGATGATGGCCAAGGGGGAGATAGTCTCTGGGATATGAATGGCTTCTCGCTTAGCATCTCGAGATCCTATAGTTCAACCCACAGCTACTACTCAACTACTCAATCGAGCAATGATGTGACCACAATGACTACAGTGGAACCCATTCCAATTTCCTCAGGCGATTCCCTAAGTTTCTGGTGCTGGTATAACATCGAGGATGGTTGGGATTACGCCTATGTAGAGGTATCCACCGGTGGGAGACAGTGGCATATACTCGATCAGTTCACTGGAGATCACCAGAGCTGGACCAAGAGATCTTACAGCTTGGAGGAATATGTCGGCGGCTCCATATTCTTGCGGTTCAGATACATCACTGATGACTGGGAGGAAGAGGAAGGTTTTTATGTTGACGATATCCATCCTGTAGCCTGCTTCGCCCACTTTGACACCCTCTCTGATGCCATAACGGATACCTTCTATCAGGTGGAGGGAAAGCCTGCTGGTAGCTACTATTACCGGGTCAAGGGACATAACCAGGCGAGAGGGTGGGGCGATTTCAGCCAACTTAAGCCCGTAGAAGTTAGCGAAGGCATAAAGGACCAGATTGCTTCCACAGATACCCCATCCAGATTTAGACTTTCTCAGAATTACCCCAATCCATTTAATTCCACTACCCTCATCCGCTACCAATTGTCGGCGGTCGGCGGTCCGCGAACGGCGGTCAGTTTAGAGGTTTACAACATCCTGGGAGAGAAGGTGACCACTTTAGTGGATGAGAAGCAAGCAACTGGATATAAGACTGTTAGTTGGGATGCAACGGATATGGCCTCGGGCATCTACTTCTACCGGCTCAAGGCTGGTGAATTTACCTCCATCAAGAGGATGGTTCTCTTGAAATAGTCGAAGTAGAGGCTTTGGAACACAAATGACACGAATAAACAAATCTACACGAATGGATAAGAAGATTATTCATAAAGAGCCGTTTTTCACCATTTAGGGGGGTATCAAATCAATTAGATATGGTTCAGGATTTGTGCTATTTGTATATTTGTGCAATTCGTGTTCAAGGCTTTTCTACCATAGAGTACTCCAAAAAATTTGAAAAAAAATCCTTGACAGCCGCTCCAAAAAGTACTATATTAGATCGTAGTTAAAAATCTTAGCCATCCCTTGAGGAGGTGATGGAAAATGAAAAAATCGTAAGGCTCTCTTTTTGCCCTTTCGGGCAATGGGGGGCCTTTTTTGCTTAAAAATGGGGGTGAACCCACCGAGCGGTTAGATGCTCTAGCTGAATCCCGAGCTTTTAGATCCCCCCATCTGACAGCAAAAAGACAGTGGCAGAACAGGGTTCTGCCGCCTCAGGGAAAGGAGGTGATAAGAAAATTCAAATCTTCTATGAGAACTTAGAAAGGAGGTGGCTTATGTCAAATTCAATACCTTAGGTTCGTCGGTTGTCAGGTTAACCCTTTAAACAGTTTTTGGAGGAATGGAAAATGAATAAGAAGGCATTATTGACAGTTGGCTTAAGCTTTGTTCTTCTGCTTGGTTTGGTAGCTCTGAGTTGGGCTGCTGTGCGTC
>Ga0315544_1001403_pt1 | contig 18877 bp, 13 predicted proteins | sample SalMarSW160130MG_2_FD_202543 | JGI IMG/M metagenome (GOLD analysis project Ga0315544, IMG submission 202543) | Salt marsh sediment microbial communities from the Plum Island Ecosystem LTER, Massachusetts, United States - Salt Marsh Sediment SW1601-130 ... | reverse complement strand
ACCTCCCTCCTTTCAGGTTCACAATGTGTCCGCAGGGCTGCGCACACCTCGACCGCCTCTGCTCAGCACATGCGTGTAAATCATCGTCGTTCGGATATCCTTGTGCCCGAGAAGTTCCTGAACGGTACGAATATCATACCCGGCCTCGAGCAGGCGGGTGGCGAAGGAGTGACGGAAAGTGTGACACCCGACATGCTTCACAACTCCAGCCTTCCGGGCCGCTTCTTTAACGGCTCGCTGAAGAATGGTTTCATGGACGTAGTGGCAGATTCCTCGCCGGTCTTTGTACTCTTCCACCGTTTCTCCTGAGGGAACACCCATTGCCACCGCCAGTCCTTCAGCGCGTTAGGATACTTGCGGTCCAGGGCGTCGGGCAGCCGGGCGCGGCTTTAGACGCGTCCGGTTGAACGACTGGTTAGGCTGCGATTTGCGACCGTTTGAATTGTCTCTTCTAGTAACTGGCACACAACTTCCTTGCTTGATTTAAGGTCGCCGGACACCACTGGGCAATTATTTCTTCTTCTTTTCTTTTTTCAATTTTCGTTTTTCCTTTGGAGTAAGCTGGGACTTTTTCTGTTGTTCCCTTTTGCCTTTATCTTTTTTCCCCTTATCACCCATATCTATTTCTCCTTGCTTGAAAATGACTTGCGCCGGACTGTGGCGGCGAAAACCCATCTTCGGTCGTAAAGGTTAGCAGATGAGATCGTTTGGCGTCACCGCCAAAGGAAATGGGGAGCGTCCATAAAATTATAAAAACCTATTTATCCAACAGTTCAAATCCTTTTCCTTTGGCTATTTTCTCCTCCCCTTCACTTCACTTCACAGGAATGCTTACCGCAAGCTGGGAGAGCCTCAGCTTCTTAGCAAGAGCTGCTACACTCACCCCAAGCTCCCTCACCACTCAATAGCAAAATAACCCAGAACCTGCACTATTCGTGAGTACTTCCCGCGTCAATGCGTGTTTTGCATAGAATCAATTGACAACGGCATTGTCAATTAGTATTTAGAGGTGACCCCCATTACCGTAGTCCGCCCGATCGGAGTTGGCTCGATTGAGCAGTTCGGCGGCGCGGAGTGGCCGATGAACGATTGAACTAAGCTGCCGACGAAACAAAGAATCAAGACTTCCAATTGAAACAAAAATCTGACAAATGAACAAGTTAAGAAGGCCGCAAGAATAAGCCGGTCAGCTTGAGTGTGTTGTTAGGTTTTTTATACCTATCTGTTTTCCTTATCTGTGGTCATTAAAATACGGTCCAGTTTTTCTTCAAGAACTGTATTACATGCACCAACTAAGTATAATACAGCAAAGTAGTTCACAAGCGGAATAATCCCCAGAATAGTCCATAACGAAACATTTCTGCTCTTCTCTTTAGCCAGCCGATGACAGATGAAAATAAGTGGAATCGTCATAATGAGAAGTGGTATAAAAGCTGCGAATCTAGATCCCTCCATTTTGTTACCTCCTTTGTATTGTTGTAAATCTTCCGTATCCTATTTTACAATTTGCTTACTAAAACCATATCAAGTCTACTATGACAGCAGATATAAACCTAACGATCTCGGCTTCAGCCGCCGCAGGGATTGAGCGCACAGGACTTTCGGATTTAATCTTAACTACCGAGAATGCTCCGGACGTTCCGTTTTCGCCAGAGCCCCTGCGGTCGGCTGCAAACCGTTGTTAGGCAAGATGTTTTGCTCATACCTCCAATATACCCTCACTAAAGTCTATTTTTAATTTAAGCTCAACCAACGATTTTACTCCGAGTAACCCATCCACATAGCTTTTTGGCGGAAGGTCATGGACAACAGCCTCAACCCCTTCTATCCTCTTCCGCAAAACAACTATAGACTTCAAGGTGACCAAAGGAGCCTTTTCCACTCCACTAGCAGTAATTATTTCCATTCTCTCTTTGGATAGCTCTGGTTCTAACCCTAAAATATCAGCAGTTTTCCATGGAATCATGGTATAGGTTGCCCCTGTATCAAGAGCCATCCTTATCTTTTGCTTGGAGTTACCTTTACCCTCCAATAGGATAGTTAGCATAATTACTGGTGCTTTGGTGTTAAATCTAAATTTTGACATAGAATGCAACCGCATATCCTTCTTTGGGGATCTTTCCTGTATAGAAATGGTAGGAGTATTTACCTTTTACCTTTTTCATTGCGTCATAGGTGTCATCTCTATTTTTGGAATGGGCTATTACCTTTAACTCTGTTGGTTCCCCTGACTTATCCTCTTTCAATACTTCGGCTAACACCCATTCATCTCTGTATTTTTCTTCTACCTCTTTCAATTTCATCTCTACATCCTCCTCCTTCTTCGATTGCCTAACTATACATTTCGGAATTTCTAAGAAATTCCGAAATGTTGGGGGTTGTTTGAAGGGGGTAGGCCCCCTTCAAGGGTGACAGCGGAGCAATCCGAGCAAGCGGAGGATTGCGGAGCGCCAGAGGGTCGAGAGACCCTATGGAGAAGTTAGCGACCGAAGGAGCTAAATTCTGTTTATATGGTTTCCAGGTAAGACCGCTTTCCGGTTTTCCTTCCGTATAAAACGCTACAAGGAAATTCCGCCAAGCTGTTCCGTTTCAAAGCCTTGTGACCGCACCGGAGTCGTTCCAGACCCCAGCTTTGAAATAAACGCTGAGGAGCTTTCGCTCTGTGCCTCCCGATTCTCCCCACCCCACTTCGCTTTGCGAGGAAGACGAGATTTTCCATCATCGGGACTTTTACTTGAAGATAGAAGCTCAAGCTTGTTCTGTCAAGACTTTTTTCTCTGCAGGCAAGAATTGCAGAGGATAGCCCCACTAAATTCCGAAGGGGAGGTGGCAGAACCCTGTTCTGCCGCCTCTTGCCGTCAGGTGCGAGCACCTGACGGCTCGGCAGGAACAAAGCAACTTCCCATAGGTTCAAAATCTAAAGGAGGTTTAGACCTCCCTCCTGCAGGAGGGTAGGCGCAATCTTGCTCTATGTTACGGATTACGCAGACTGAAGTCTGCGACTACCAGATTGAAAATAGTTAGAAAAAGGGTGATTCACCCTGCACTGAAGTGTCGCAGAAGCTACCATCAAAAAGCATTTGACTGAAACCAAAGAAAAGATTAGATTGGAAGCTGTATTCTTCGCTGTTTGTTAGAACAGAGGATCGCAGATTTTCAGAAATCATCGCGGGAATTAAGGTCAGGAGATGAAAGATGTTGCCAAAAACATTGGAATGGAAGGATGATCGGCTGATGATACTGGACCAAACGAAGCTGCCCCACCAGGTGACCTACATTCAATGCAGGGATCATCGGGATGTAGCCGAAGCAATAAGGAGCATGAGGGTAAGGGGGGCACCTGCCATAGGCGTAGCGGCCGCCTTTGGCCTCTACCTTGGTTCAGTTGACTCAGAGGCAAAGAGTTACCGCGATTTTTTTAAGGAATTTGCCGAGGCAGAAAAGGAACTTTCTCTGACACGGCCCACAGCCAGGAATCTCTTCTGGGCCTTGGAGAGGATGAAAAACCTATTGGAGAAAAATCGGGATGAGCCTCCAGAGAAGTTGAAGATGCTCCTCTTGAGGGAAGCCAAAATGATCTTGAGGGAAGATCAAGATCTCTGCCGAAAGATCGGTGAGAATGGAGCCGCTCTGATAGAGGACGGGGATAGAATCCTTACCCACTGTAACGCCGGTAGTTTGGCCACGGTCGGAATCGGGACCGCCTTGGGGATCATCTACACAGCCCTGGACGAGGGTAAAAAAGTAAAAGTTTACGCAGATGAAACCAGGCCTGCCCTGCAGGGAGCCAGGCTAACGGTATGGGAGCTCATCCAGGCTGGGGTAGATACTACCCTGATCTGCGATTCAGCAGCAGGCATCTTGATGAGAGGGAAAATGATAGACATCGTGTTGGTGGGGGCAGACAGGATTGCAGCCAACGGCGATTTTGCCAATAAGATCGGAACCTACAACTTGGCTATTCTGGCCAAGGAGCACGGAATCCCCTTTTTTGTAGCGGCCCCATACTCAACGATTGATCCGGCCCTCAACTCAGGAAATGATATTCAGATAGAGGAGAGAGAGGCAAGGGAGGTGACTCACATCTCTGGCCAGAGAATTGCGCCAGATGGGGTAACGGTCTACAATCCAGTCTTCGATGTAACCCCGCATCAATATGTGGATGGAATAATCACCGATCGGGGTTTTTTTAAGCCGAACTCAGAGGGGAAGAATTATTGGTATGGAGAGCAAAAAATCTCTTGACAAATGGCCGGGTTGGCTTTATATTTAAGGACAGAAAATTTACAGATCACAAAACCACGGTTTTCTACTTATAGCCCGAATTATTCATTCATAAGAACCCATACATTGGCTTCAAATCACCAATAGCTGAGCGGTCAGATCCCCTGATCTAACCTGGCAGAATAAAGATTTTGCCACCTCGATTTTTGCAAGCAATAGTTTCTTTCATTCTTAATTCTACATTCTCAATTTTACATTCAAAACCTCTGTGAGGTGAGATAAAATGAATAGAAAATTATGGGTTGGTTTGCTGGTTTTGACCTTTATGCTGGGTTCTGTGAGTGGCTTCTGGTCAAAGCCAGCATCGGCTAATACGGGGTCGGAACGTCTGCTCTGCGCCGCCGAGCCGTGGAATAACGATTTATGTCAATCAGGCAATCCTTCTCCTCCTGATACTTCGGGATTGAGCAATATCGGAAATCAAGCCAGACTGCAAAACACTCAACAGAATGCTACCCCTAAGAGGGCTGAGTCCGGAGCCAGCAACCTCTTTCACCGTCTCCTTCATATTCTCTGGGGAGTGATCTTCCCCGAATCCTTCTGAGAGAAGCCTGCGATGAAAAGGGAAAGTCACGAATTTAAGGAACTGCTGAAGCCAGCCGATGAGCTCTTTCAGTTAGGCAACTTTGCTCAGGCTTTGGAGGGCTATCAGAGGGTAAGGGAGATATATGGCTCCTCAATCAGTGCCGACACCTTAAATTCACTGAAGAGGAAGGAGCTTGAGTGTCTGCACAGGCTGGGCCGATATGAAGAGTCCCTGAAGGCGATTGAGGAACTGAGACCCCTCTATGAGTCAGGAGGAGATACAAGGCAGTTAGGCTCGTTGCTCTTTGTAGAAGCATTTTGTCTTCTGCAATTATCCAGGTTAGAAGAAGGGAGGAAAACAGGTCAGGAGGCGAAGGCGCTTCTGGAGAATACAGTCTATAATCTGGAGTATGGCCTCGCGTTAAAAACTTTGGGGAACATCAAAATAAGTCTGGGTGATTTAAAAGAGGCCAAGAAGCTATTGATGTATAGCATCTCTGCCTTTGAGAGGGTTTCCCCTTTTTCTCAGAGGGAAGTTATTAGCTCGCAGAACCTTCTGGGCCAGGTATGTTTTATGAGAGGAGAGACTAAGGAAGCGATTGAGCATCTCACAGAGGCCCTTGATCTCTGCCATCAGAATAAAGGGGATAAAAGCCAGGAAGCAATGCTGAGGGGCAATTTGGGTAGTATCTACCGGAGGGTAGGAGAGTGGCCAAAGGCGGAGGGTTGCCTGAGGTCAAATCTCCAGCTTTGTGAAGAGATAAACAATACCTTATTCCTCTCTCATGGCTATGTTTCTTTAGCTCGCCTGCTCATTATGCGCAGGGATTTTGATGAGGCTGAGGAGCTATTGCAGAGGGCCGGATCCTTGAGTCAGGAGTTTCCAAGGGAGTTGGCAATGACCTGTGAATCACTTGGTGATCTGGCCGCCGAGAGGGGCCAATTACTAAAGGCGAAGGAGTATTATCAGAGGACGCTGGAGATAGGGAGGAGACTGGCTCCCCAGGGCGATCTGGTCAATCAGGTGCAGAGGAGGAGAGCAGACCTTCTTATAACTGAGGGGAAAGACCTTGACGAGGCTTCAGAATGCGTCCAGGAGGCCCTGAGAATCTCCCAATCCTTGGGTGACAAATTTGAGGAAGGTTGCTGTTATCGCACAATGGGCAAGCTCTCCCAGGCCAAGGGTGACTCTAAATCTGCCCAGGCCAACTTTGAGAAGGCAGTTAAGGTCTTACGCTCCATTGAGGACAGGATTGAGCTGGCGAATACCCTTCGGGCCCAGGGTGCGTCCAGCGGCAGGCTTGACATTTTGAGGGAAGCTCATACCCTGTTTGCCCAAATTCAAGGGGCGGAATTCCATCAGGCCCTGGCCCTGCTCCAGATCGCCAGGGTGGAATCCTCCTCTAATGGTGCTGTTGACTCGTTAAAGGAGGCCGAAGAGATATTTCGAGCCAGAGGAGAGGCTGAGAGGCTCAAAGAGGTTGCTGTCCTAAAGTTTGAACTCAACCAAAGGTTGAAGAGCTTTCAGGACCAAAAGTATCGGGTCTTGCAAGGATTGTCGTCTGAGGATTTGGGATCGGTCTTTGGCAAGTTGCTTGAGGAGGTGGGAGCAGACAGAGGATTTTTGGCCTATGGAAGGGATGGAAAGAAGAAGATGGAGATAGGGGCAAGCCATAACCTCAGCGAGGAGGAGACCAAGGAATTCCTCTCCCTGTTGGCAGATGGGAATAGCTTTGAGGTTGGCCGGCCCTCTATCCTCTATGATGCCTCTCTGGATAAGCGGTTCTCCTCCACAGGGGCATACAGCATAATGTTGACCCCCTTGGGGAATGGGGAGAGAATAGAGGGTTACCTCTATGTGGATCGGCGAAAGGGTAAGGAGCCTTTCTTAGAGAGGGAACTTGATCTATTCTCCTATCTCTCCGAGAGGGTGGCCAAGGCAGTCTCAGAGCAGAGGCAGAAGGAATTGGAGAGGGCAAACCTGGGTTTAAGGCAAAGGCTGGCCGTGCAGGGGATAGTTCCTGAGGAGATAATCACCCAGAATGAGGAGATGCTGGAGATATTGAGGAAAGTAGCTAGGAGCAAGGACTACAAAACCACTGTGCTCATCAAAGGTGAGTCAGGGACGGGGAAGGAGTTGGTAGCTCGGAGGCTCCACTTTACCAGCCTGAGAAACACCAAGAGGTTTGTCCCCATAGATTGTGGGGCCATACCAGATGATTTATTTGAGGCAGAGGTCTTCGGTTGCGAGAAAGGGGCATTTACCGGAGCTGTGCCGAGGAAAGGGTTAATTGAGTGGGCCGATGGGGGCACTCTTTTCCTGGACGAGGTGGGGAATTTGAGCCCCAGCCACCAGGCCAAGCTTTTGAGGGTGCTGGAGGATGGGAAGCTTCGCCGATTGGGGGGGAACAGGGAAAGGGAGTTGGATGTGCGGCTAATAGCGGCCACTAACAAGGATCTGGCAGAGGAGATAAAGAAGGGGAGGTTCAGGGCGGATTTCTACTACAGGCTCAAACAGATGGAGATAGAGCTTCCCCCTTTGAGGGAGAGGAGGGATGACATCAGACTTCTGGCCCACCATTTCTTGGAGGTTCACTCCCGGCAATGCAAGAAAGGGCTAAGGGGGATTACCGAAGAGGCCCTCCAGCTCTTACAGGAATACTCCTGGCCAGGGAATGTGCGGGAACTGAAGAACGAGATGGAGAGGGCAATGATCCTGGCCAAGGATGGCTGGATCACCCCAGAGCTATTGTCAGGAGGGATAAGGGCTCAAAAACCGAGGCTATCTGAGGAGATGTGGAACTTACGGGAACTACCTCAGGGGGGTTCCTCTCAAGAGGTGCTTGAGAACCTCAAGAGGCAGATGACTGAAGAGGCCCTCAAGAGGTGTAAGGGGAACAGGACCAGGGCAGCCAGCCTATTAGGGATTACCAGGGAGGGACTGGTTCGGAGATTAAAGAGATACCAATCGATGAGGAAATAACCGTGATGTTAAGTCACAAGTGTGATATTAGTATGCAGAAAAGGTTGATTCCTTGTTTACCCAGATCTTACGCCAATTTAAGCGTGATGTGAGGTCACTATTTTTATGAGCTGACAGCATGAGCAAAGATTAAAAACTCTAGGGTTTCAATAAAAATTTAGTGAAGACTTATTATATGACAGCCACTTAGAAGAAAGTCTAAGTGGCTGTCATTTTTTGGGCACAAAAGTTGCTGTACATTGTAGATGTATGTGCAGGCGAAGGGCTACGCCTTCTCCCTTTGTCTGCTACTTTCCTCCAAAAGATGGGTGGGGTAGGGCTTCTGCCCTGCCCCACCCCGGGTGGGAAACAGAAGTGCTCTTCTACCTGGTTTTAGCCCCTTTGGAGTGCTGTGATTCCTGTCACAACACTCCATAGTAACCCTGCACCAAAGTGCGGTAGAAGCCCTGCGCTCTTTGTGCTGGCATGGCTCCTGTCCTGAGGGAGAATAAAATGAGATGGCAAAATCCTTTATTCATTCTTAATTCTCCATTCTTCATTCTTCATTTTAAAACTTCGGTGGGTGAGTAAGCTTCCGTATTTCTCCCGTGGCTTTGTGCGGAGGTGGAAAGCCCACCTAATGAGGAGGCAGAACCCTGTTCTGCCTCCCCACGCTCTTTGTGGATGTTATCATCCACAAAAGGCTTCTTCCGTCAAGGCAGTGGCCCTGACGGCACAGGGGGAAGGGAGGACCCCCTATAACCTATTGACCTTTCTCCTATAACCCTCAGTTTGACAAGGAGTTTGCCTTATGGAATCTGACCACAAAGAACCGAAGCCAAGGTTGAGCCTTGAGCTTGACCAGGAGGAGCCCCCGAAGAAGACCCTCTGGCAAAAAATCAAAGACTTTTTCACTCAGGAACCTGAGGGAAAAGGCTCCGAAGACTGGAGGAGCAGGGATCCGAGTGACTGGTGAGCATAGCTTCAACAGAAAACGCTTGACTTGAGGATGGTAGGAATAGTAGAGTTCTGGAATGAGTCCACTATTGGATGTGACTTGAATCTTAAACGGGGAGACAAAAGATGAAGGCAACTGTTTTAAGTAAATTGGGGGTGCTTCTGGTCCCCTTGCTTCTGGTGGGTATGATCCCCCAGATGGGAAGGGCTCAGGAGGATACCACCATTGTCACTGATACCCTTTACAGTACCCCGGAGATAGATGGAGATATTGGTTATTCAGAGTATTATTCGAGACTGTTTGTTTGCACTACCTCCCCAGGGTATTCTCCTGGAGATGGCTGGGATTTAATTGTTGTTGGTGAAAACTATGTGAGATCCTACCTTAGCTTTGATTTGTCACCCCTACCTGATAGCATCATAGTTATAGAGGCTACGGTAAATCTCTACCAATTTCATAGTATTGGAAATGATACGCTTGGGAGGTTTCCCGTCTGGGATGTGCCAGGGGGAGATACGCTCTTCTGTATTATGGATCACATAAACTACGGCGCTTACTTAGATACATCGGATTGGGGGGCAGGGGATCCAGGGAACCCCAGGACCTTAACCTTCAACATTGGGGTTATCTCTGATGATACCACTATTGAATACAAGACCTTAGATGTTGCCCCGTATGTGCAGGCAGATATTGATGCTGGAAGAAGAAGATCGCAGTTCAGGGTCAGGTTCCCCATTGATACAGACCATGATGAGAGGGGGGACTGGTTGGATTTCTACTCGTCCTCCCACTATCCTCCCCTTAGGCCCTATATGCCTGTGAGATATAAAAAACATAATGCGGTAAAGGAATGGGGGGATTATAGCCTCCCTGTGGAGTTCAGGTTAGAGCAGAATTGGCCGAATCCCTTTAACGCAACCACAGCTATCAGCTATCAGTTGTCAGCGGTTAGCCCGCTCCGTACCACCCTCAAAATTTACAACATGTTGGGGCAAGAGGTGAGAATGTTAGTGGACGAAAAGCAGGAACCTGGCTTTTACTGGGTGGTCTGGGATGGGAGGGATAGCAGGGGTAAGCCGGTAGCAAGTGGTGTATACCTATGCAGGTTAGAGGTAAAAGGGCTGAAAGCTGAAATGACAAGGAAAATGTTACTTTTGCGGTAAAGCCGAAGGGCGAAAAATAGACTCAACGACTCAACAAACTCAAGGAACTGAGTGAACTCAATAAACTCCAAAGGAGGTAAAAGATGAAGGCAACTGTTTTAGTGAGATTGGGGGTTCTTCTGGCCTGCTTGGTTCTGGTGGGTATAAGCCCACAGATAGCAAAGACTCAGGTGGATACCACCATTGTTACAGATACTCTTTACAGCACCTCGGGGATAGATGGAAGCATCTGGTATTCTGAGTTTTATTCAACCCTGTTTGTTGTCACTACCGCCGATGAATATAGCGCTGGAGATGCTCTGGGTTGGGATATGTTCGTTGGCGGTGAGAACTATACCAGGTCTTACCTCTGCTTTGATCTATCTTCCCTGCCTGATAGCATCATAGTTGTAGAGGCCTCGGTAAATCTCTACCAATGGCTCAGTATTGGAAATGATACGCGTGGAGTTTTCCCCATCTGGGATGTTCCAGGAGGAGATACCCTCTTCTGCATTATGGATCACATAAACTATGGGGCTTATTTAGATACATTGGATTGGGGGGCAGGCGATCCAGGGAACCCCAAGACCTTGACCTCCAACATTGGGGTTCTCTCCGATGATGCCACTATTGAATACAAAACCTTAGATGTTACCAGGTATGTCCAGGCGGACATTGATGCTGAAAGGAGAAGGTCTCAGTTCAGAATCAGGTTTCCCATTGATACAGACCATGATGAGAGAGGGGATTGGTTAGATTTCTACTCATCGAGCAGCGCGCACTACCCTCCCCTTCACCCCTATATGCCTGTCAGATACAAGAAGCATAATGCGGTAGAAGAATGGGGGGATTATAGCCTTCCGGTGAAGTTCAGGCTGGAGCAGAACTTTCCCAACCCCTTCAATGTCGCCACCACCATTCGCTACCACCTCCCAGCGGTCAGCAGTCGGTTGTCAGCGGTCAGCTTAAAGATTTACAACATTCTGGGAAAGGAGGTGATAACCTTAGTAGATAAGAAACAGAAAGCGGGCAGTTACAGGGTAGTGTGGGATGGGAGGGATAACCAGGGAAAGGAGGTGAGTTCAGGTGTGTATCTCTGCAGGTTAGAGGTGAGAGGTGATGGGTTAAAGGTGGCAGGGACGAGGAAGATGGTGCTTTTGAAGTGAGTCTTTCTACCCTCGGTTGGAACTGTCAGGACGGAAGTCCTGACAGCACGGGGGATGCGTCAGAATCGGGGTTCTGACGTCTCGATAAGGGCGGGTCGGATGAATCCGACCCTTACAAAGAAGAAACTGTCAGGGCAGGAGCCCTGACAGCACAAGAGGAGGGAGGTGAAAGATGAAGGCAACTGTTTTAGTGAGATTGGGGATACTCCTGGACTGCTTGCTTCTGGTAGGGATAACCCCTCAGATGGCAAAGGCTCAGGAGGATACCACTACCATCACCGATACCCTTTACAGCACCCCGGAGATTGACGGAGATATCTATTATTCTGAGTATTATTCGACTCTGTTTGTAGGTACCATCTCAGATGCATATCCCGCTGGAGATGGTTGGGATTTGATTGTTGGTGGTGAAAACTATGTGAGATCCTACCTTAGCTTTGATTTGTCATCCCTGCCCGATAGCATCATAGTGATAGAGGCCAGGGTAAACCTCTACCAATGTTATTGTGCTGGAAATGATACCGCTCGCTACCCTATTTGGGATGTGCCCGGAGGAGATACCCTCTTCTGTATTATGGATCACATAGATTATAGGGCTTATTTAGATACATCAGACTGGGGGGCAGGCGACCCAGGACACCCCAAGACCTTGACCTCCAATATAGGGGTTCTCTCCGATGATGCCACTATTGAATACAAAACCTTAGATGTTACCAGGTATGTCCAGGCGGACATTGATGCTGGGAGAAAAAGGTCCCAGTTCAGGGTCAGATTTCCCATTGATACCGACCATGACGGTAGAAATGCCGAGTTAACTTTCTACTCCAGTAGCACCCCTACTCTTTTTGAACCCTATATGCTCATCAGATATAAGGAACATAATGCGGTAAAAGAATGGGGGAACTATAGCCTGCCGGTGGAGTTCAGGTTGGTGCAGAATTTCCCCAACCCATTCAACGCCGCTACCACCATTCGCTACCACCTCCCAGCTATCAGCAATCAGTTGTCAGCAGTCAGCAGTCAGCGATCAGCTTAAAGATTTACAACATCTTGGGGCAAGAAGTGAGGACGGTAGTGGACGAAAAGCAGGGACCTGGCTTTTACCGGGTGGTTTGGGATGGAAAAGATAGCGAGAGGAGAGAGATTAGTAGTGGCGTTTACTTCTGCAGGTTAGAGGTGAGAGGGCTGAAAGCCGAAATGACGAGGAGAATGGTTTTACTTAGGTGATAGGTTTAAGGTAAGAAGGACTGAAAGGGGGCGGGTCGGATGAATCCGACCCCTACAAGAATTCGGTTGGAACTGTGAGGACGGAAGTCCTGACAGCACGGGGGATGCGTCAGAATCGGGGTTCTGACGTCTCTGTAGGAGACCAAAAGCCCTAATGACAAAGGACGAAAGGAAGGAGGGAGGAAAAAGTGGACTCAATGACTCAACAAACTCAACGACTCAATAGACTCTTTTATGCAGGAGGGAGGTGAAAAATGAAGGTAATAGTTTTAGTGAGATTGGGAATGTTTCTGGGCTGTTTGGTTCTGGTGGGTTTAATCCCACAGATGGCAAGGGCTCAGGGGGATACCACCATTGTTACAGATACCCTCAGAAGCACCCCGGGGATAGATGGGAACATATGGTATTCTGAGTATTATTCAACTCTATTTGTCGTCATTAATTCTCCAGGACATTCCGTTGGAGATTGTTGGGATATGTTCGTTGGCGGTGAAAACTATGGGAGATCCTATCTTAGCTTTGATCTGTCTCCCCTGCCCGATAGCATCACAGTGATAGAGGCCAGGGTAAACCTTTACCAATTTCGTTGTATTGGAAACGATGGCGTTCGCTATCCCATCTGGGATGTGCCAGGGGGAGATACCCTCTTCTGCCTTATGGACCACATAAACTATGGAGCTTATCTTGATACATCGGATTGGGGGGCAGGTGATCCCGGTGATCCCAAGACCTTAACCTCCAATATTGGGGTTATCTCTGATGATACCACTATAGGATACAAAACCTTGGATGTTACCAGGTATATCCAGGCAGATATTGATGCTGAAAGGAGAAGGTCTCAGTTCAGGATTAGGTTCCCCATTGATACCGACCATGATGAGAGAGGTGATTGGTTGGATTTCTACTCGTCCGCCCACTATCCTCCCCTTCGACCGTATATGCCTGTTAGGTATAAAAAACATAATGCGGTAAAAGAATGGGGGGATTATGGCCTTCCTTTGAAGTTTAAGTTGGAGCAGAACTTTCCCAACCCATTCAATGTCGCCACCACCATTCGCTACCACCTCCCAGCGGTCAGCGGTCAGCAATCAGCGATCAGCTTAAAGATTTACAACATCTTGGGGCAGGAGGTGAGAATTCTGGTAGATGAAGTGCAGAGAGCGGGGAGGTATGAGGTGGTGTGGGATGGGAAGGGCGATCAGGGCAAGGATTTAGCCAGCGGAGTCTATTTTTGCAAGCTTGAGTGTGGCGGTTTTATAGCTGTCCGAAAGCTTATCTTATTGAGGTAAACCTGGGCAAAGGAGGTGATAAAGATGTCTGTTTAAAAGGTTTTCTCTCAGTAAACTTCCAACCTTAAGAAGGAGGCTCAAAATGTAGGAGGCAAAGAGTGGTTTAGCCCGGATTATTCATAAACTAATAAGGGATGGAGGTGATCCCTTGAGATCGGTTAGATTCTGTATTGTCGTGTAGGAACAGACCTTCAGGTCTGTCCGCTCCCTTGGACAAGTCTAAAGACTTGTCCCTACGATTAGAAGTTCCTAACGACTCAAGATGTTACTACAAATTTATGAATAGATCGGGTTAGAGGTGAAGTAGTATGGTGAGAGGAGGGGAGCTGTCAGGGCGGGAGCCCTGAGAGCACAGAAACTTTTAGAAAAGAAAGGAAGGTGAACAAAGATGGGACGGAAGGGGATTATTCTTGGCATAATAGCAGCTACAATGCTGTTATTCCCCTGTCTGGGGTGGGCTCAGGGGTCTGATACCACCTATGTGGCGGGAGAGGCCCTGATCAAGGTTCATTCGCCATTTGAGCAAGTCACCAAGGAGGATAGCTTAGTGAAGACAGGGGTAAGCTGGTTTGATACCTTGAGCCAGCAGTATGGTATCTATGAGCTATCTGATGTCTTCAGAAGCTCCCAGCCCAGATTCCAGGGCTACTACAAGCTGGAGTTTCCTACCACGGTTGATGTTATGGCACTCTGCTCCGATTTTGCATCGCAATCTGAGGTGGAGTACGCCGAGCCTAATTACATCTATCGGTTTTTCGGTCTTCCTGACGATTCCCTGTATGTCAACCAGTGGGCGTTACGCAGGATACAGGCCTTAGAGGCGTGGGATGTGACCACAGGGAGCGAAGAGGTTATCCTGGCCATCGTGGACTCAGGCAGCGACACATCACATCCGGACCTGAAAAGCAACCTGTGGAGGAATCCCGGAGAGATTCCCGACAATGGTATTGACGATGATGGAAATGGCTATGTTGACGACTACTATGGATACGATTTTTACAACAATTACCATGATCCCACAGATAAGAACGGCCACGGCACCCATGTGGCCGGCATTGCTGCGGCGGTGACCAACAACACAAGCGGGATTGCCGGCTTGGCCGGTGGCTGGTATCCACTGGTAGGGGTGAAGATTATGTCAGTGAAATGCAGCGGCTATTTCGCGCCCGGTGATGAAAACGTATTGGCCGAGGCCATCCGCTATGCGGCTGACCCTGATGATGATCCCACTATTCAAGATGGGGCAGGAGTGATCAATATGAGCTGGGGAGGCAGGGGATTCAGCCTCACAATTTATAGGGCCATCACCTATGCCGACTCCCAGGATGTGGTCCTTGTCGCCTCCGCCGGAAATGACTGTGGGGATATGTCGGATAGGCCCAACTACCCCGCGGCCTGGGATGAATGCATCAGTGTGGCCTCCATCGACTCCAATGACATAATGTCCTCCTTCTCCACCTGTGCAGATTGGGTTGATGTCTCCGCACCTGGAGGGGCAAGCGGGCTCTATGTCCCCGATAGTCTGAATATCCTCTCTACCACACCTACCTATCCAGATTTTACCCTTCACTATAACTACCCTTTTCTCCCTATGAACTACGGCTACCTGAGGGGCACCTCAATGGCCTCCCCCTATGTGGCCGGCCTGGCTGCTCTGATCAGGTCTCTTTATCCCAATTTGAGCAATAGAGATGTCAGGGGGCATATCCTGGGAACAGCCGATGAGCTCTATCCCGACAATGAGGATTATGTGGCCAGATTGGGAGCGGGGAGGATCAATGCCTACAGGGCTTTAACTGAGGCTCCTCATCCCTCTCTGGTCTATTGGGGACAGCAGATTGACGATTCAGAGGGCAGCAATGACGGGGCGGTGAATGTGGGGGAGACTGTTGATTTTACAGTCGAGCTGAAGAACTTCTGGATAGAAGGGATAGGGATAAGCGGAAGGCTGGCTACCTCTGATCCGGGGATAGTCATCAACAAGAACCTGGGCTCCTTTGGCACAATCGGCAACGAGAGAACAGGGGATAATTCAGCCGATCCCTTTAACTTCACCGTGGCTTTAGGAAGCTCACCGCGGAAAGCCCTCTTCAACCTCCACCTCTGGACCCAAGACAGCACTCATTATATGGATGTCACCGTTCCGGTGGATATAGGGGCTTCCCTGGTAGGCAACTTCCCCTTTCGCATAGGCTCTGGGTCTCAGTCTTCACCTATGGTCATAGACCTTGATGGGGACGGAAGTAAGGAGATAGTTGTGGGTGCCGATGATGGAAAGCTTTATGTGGTATCTCACGATGGGGAACTGGAGGAGACCTTTCAGACCGGTGGAGCGATAAGGTCATCACCAGCAATCGCTGATCTGGATGGAGATGGAGACTTAGAGTTGATTGTGGGATCAGATGATCAAAAGGTCTATGCCTGGCATCACACCAATCCAACAAATCCTATCTTCGCCTTCAATACCGGAGGAATCGTTCGCTCCTCACCGGCCATAGGTGATGTCAATGGAGATGGAGGCTTAGAGATCGTCATAGGCTCGGTAGATACAATCGGGGCCGACCTCTATGTGCTCTCCCCATCAGGATCAGTGGTTTGGAGCTTCTCCACTGGAAGGGGGGTAGAGGCTTCTCCTGGACTGGCTGATGTCACCGGAGACGGAGTTCCTGATGTGATAGCCTTTACTATGGCTAAGACACAAGAGGATACAGCCAGGGTCTATGCTTTTGATGTAAAGGGGGATTCGGTCATCTGGAGTAGAGGAATTGAGGTCACCGGTATTGCTATGGAGATTATCGGGTCGCCGGTAATTGCTGATATAGATGAGGATGGTAGTTTAGAGATCCTCTTCTATGCGGTCAACATTAAACCTGGCCAGTATTACGGCTCTGATTTTGCCCTCAATGCCCAGGATGGCTCAGATTTCTGGACAGATTTGGATCAAAGGCTCAGGGATAACTACTACTGGGGCAAATCTTTTGTGGTAGGAGACATATTCCCTGACCAGCCCGGGCTGGAATCCAGTGGGCCGAGTGGATACTGGTATGGAGATGAGGTGGATATCTTGGCCAGCACAGGAGAGGTGCTGTTCATCAACCATGACTATGGGAGAACTGGTATACCGGTTATTGCCGATGTAGACAACAACGGCCATCCGGAGATGGTTTACCCTGCTTTGGGCCGGAGACCGACTGACAAGGGTGTAGGCGAGATCTGTGCACTGGATAAGGACAATCAAATGCTGAGTGGCTGGCCAGCAGTGGTAGGGGATACGGTGTCCTCATCACTGGCTGTGGATGACCTGGATGGTGATGGCCTCACCGATATAGTCTTCGTTACTCAGAACGGGAATGTCTATGCCTTGGATACGGGTCTGCCTTTCAATAAGGACGGCGTAGAGTGGGGTATGTATCAGCACGACAGGTGGCATACCGGGCTATATGGGGCCCAGCTTACCAGAAGGGTCAGCGGCCATATCACAAAAAATACCACCTGGTCGGACGAGGTGGTTGTCCTTGGTGATGTGACAGTGGATAGCGGGGTGGTATTGACGGTTCAACCAGGGACAGATGTGATATTTATGCCTAATCAGGACAATGAGAAAACCGGTGTGGATACCTCCCGCTGTGAACTCATTATAGAGGGGGAGCTAATTATCTCCGGTGCTGGGGCAGACTCTGTCGCTCTCAGCTCTCCGGTCAGTGGTGGCTGGTATGGGGTAAGGTTCAATCCGGAGTGCCAGGGCCAGATCCAAAGGGCCATATTGGAGAACGGACACTGTGGTATCTTTCTGGACACAGCCAGTGTGGTGACCATAGAGGGAAGCAGCATAAGGGGTAACCAGCTTTGTGGCATCTGCTGTGAGCACGCGGACTCAGCTACGGCTATCTCAAGCAACACCATCTCTGGGAATCATTCCTATGGGGTCTATGCCGAGGGTTGTTCCCCCTCCATAATCGGGAATAACTTTTCCTATCCTAACCAGGATTATGCTATAAAGGCCATCGGGAGTTCCCCAGATAGGGAAATGGTAATCAGAGGCAACACCATCCTTATGCCGGTTTTGGCGTGTGAGCCACCGAGAGGAGGAGATACCACATCAACTACCGGGATATACATTGAGGATGCCTCAGCCCAGATTGAGGACAACTACATAGGTGGAGGCTATTACGGCATACAGGGGGTGGGCCTGGACTCAACCTCCGCCATCAGGGGTAGTAGCCCATTAGGGCAGGTGCTGGATAAAAATCTTGTAGGGATAGCCCTTTATGCGGATGCCAGACCATCGGTCTCTAACAACAAGATTTTCGAATATAGAGACATAGGTGTGGCCTGTTATGAGAGCTACCCCCTTCTGGGTGATTCCCTCATCCCCGGAACGGGCAACAACAGCATCACCCCAGGCTCCTGTTCACCTCAATATGCGGTATATTGTGAGGGGGTAACTGATACGATAAAGGCGGAGGTGAACTTCTGGGGTGGGTCACCACCAGATCCGTCCTGGTTCTTAGGGCCGGTTGACTATGACCCCTGGCTAACAGCTCCTCCAGTAGGGGTGGAAGCAACTACCCAGCCATCTTTACCCAACCACTTCTCCCTTTCCCAGAACTACCCCAACCCCTTCAACCCTATAACTCAGATCAGGTATGCCTTACCCAGGGATTGCTGGGTGAGGCTGGAGATTTACAACATCCTGGGACAAAGGGTGGCCAAACTATTAGATGAGAGACAGCGGGCTGGATACAAGACGGCTAGATGGGATGCCAGTGGGGTGGCCAGTGGGGTATACATATACCGGATTCAGGCAGGAGACTTCGCACAAACCAGGAGAATGATTCTCCTCAAGTAGCCCCCTGACCCGAATCCGGCATCAAGCGGAGGTCGCCAGCAGTGGTGGCCTCTGCTTTTTTAAAAATAAAGTAAGCTATTCGATTTGTCAAGATCTAAGTTGAACAAGTATGGGTTCAATGGCCTGAGGTATCCTCTGTATTCCATAAAAGCTATGGGCTAAGACGAGGTCAGGTAAGATCAGACCTGGGGAGCTTATGCTCATATATGGATCCATAGGGTGGTGATTCCCGAGGGTGGTAACCTTGTGGAGCTCTCAGTCAACAGAGGAGAAGAATTTCCTTGACAGAGAGGTATAATGTAATTATTTTAAAGGCCAACAAATTAAAAATTGGATGGAGAAATGAAAACCTATACGCTGAAAAAAGGAGAAATTCAGAGAAAATGGTATCTGGTAGATGCTAAGGACAAGGTCCTGGGCAGGTTATCATCCCAGATAGCCACTATTCTGCGAGGGAAGCATAAACCCAATTACT
>Ga0315544_1001401_pt1 | contig 18925 bp, 17 predicted proteins | sample SalMarSW160130MG_2_FD_202543 | JGI IMG/M metagenome (GOLD analysis project Ga0315544, IMG submission 202543) | Salt marsh sediment microbial communities from the Plum Island Ecosystem LTER, Massachusetts, United States - Salt Marsh Sediment SW1601-130 ... | reverse complement strand
TAGAAACAGTCGTCAAATTGTTTCAAAAATGCACTCAATTTCTTGCCAATGTTTTTGATTTCTTTTGCGTACATGTCGATAATCCTCCAAATAAAGTTATCCAAAGGAGTTATCGACTGAGTATATTCAAATTCTTGAGCCTTTATGGCGCTGTAGTATTAAGACACCCAATAGATTATACAGGGGATCTCCTTTTGACACCTCGCGCACTTAAAGTGGCCTTGCGAAGAACATGGCATGCGTGGAGTGCTTTACACGGAGAGATAGACTTTGATGATTTGCTAATAAGCAACGTTCTGCGTACTGGTGCACCTGAGGCGTTCCTTTTCATAAATAAGAATGAAAATCTTCTGAAGTCGATTAGTGAACGAGCAGATATGCAAGCAGGTAGAGAAAGGGTTACAAAGAGCCAGACAGAACTCAATAAGCTATTCGAAGAAACAACTAAAGATGTTAAATGGGATATTGTAGGAGCAAGGGCGTTGATTGAGTTTCTCTTTCCTGGCTTAAATGAGCAGATGTGGGCAAAAGTTATCGAAGCCCCACAAGGAATCAACGCTCACGAACCAGCGGATTGCTGGAGTAGGTTGAACAAAGAAGATTTAGAACCAGGCGAGATTAGAGATCAAGATGTATTACATGCAATTTCAGAATGGAAATTCTCTCATAGCACGAACGAAGGTGGGAATCCGAACGAAAGAATAACCGGGACCGAATCAGAATTAGCCAAGTTGATTTGTGAAAAATATAGGTTCGCTGAGAAAGTGGAACAATTCGGTTGTATGATTGAAGGATGGGATGTTCGATGTTTGGCAAGTGAAGTATTCGCGAAAATTCTGAGAGAGAAAAAATCTGCAAGTCAAGGCAAAGATCAAGAAGCGTTCATCAGTTTATGGCGTCTTTCACTAGATAAAAATATTAGGGTAGATGAGCACGAGGAATGGGTCGCAAAAGAGATAAAAAAGGCCTTTTCAGTCAGCTTAGGGTTTGCAAATGACATTTACTATTACTGGAGAAACCAAGACAGAGAGGTGGTAGGGCACGGGTCACCGACTTTGGAGTTGCGTAAGAAGGTAATCGACTTAGCTAAGAAAATATTCCATGGGAACGGAGATATTTTTGCAAAAGTACTCGACGTATCTTATCTCTACAGCATATATAATCTTGTTGTGCTATTTGGACAGAGAGACTACTGCGGGCCTGGTTTCGAGAATGAAGATTGGAGTTGGATCGGCCCACTATTAACAGAAGGATGCAAGAAAAAACCGAATGGGTTTATTCCATCAGTAACCTTGCTAACAGGCGATGGGACATCCTCGTTCAGGGGAGGAACATTTGAACATCATTTTGAGTTGCAACCGGATAGAATTAAGAAAATCTTTGGTGATGAAACAAAATCGTTGATGCAACTATTGACAACCAAGGTTGATCTAACACACCTTGATCCACAGACAAAACTAACTCTGGAAGATGCCAGACAGAAGATTGCCAATTGGGCTTCTGAAAATCAAGATGTCTGAAATTGGCTTTGAACATGTCGAACAGAGAAGTTAAACCAATTTCTCCTTCGGCGGAGAAGACGAAATTGATTTTTTTGAGAGGAATAATCCCAAATGAATGGAAGACCCCCCACCGCAAGGGTGGGGGCTAAACGTGGATTGCCGAGTCCCCGATTACGACATTAGAGGGCAGGCAAGTTCATAATGACACAAAAATAAAAATTTCGAAAACTTTTGGCGAAAGAGTTTGCAATAGCCGATTTTATTGGTATAATGTGGTTAATGAGTGAAAATCAAACAATTCGTTCTTTCTTCAACGGCCTACTCGGCCTTAGCACACTCTTGCTGCGCCGCTGAGGCGCAGATAACCATTTCCTTACAACTAAAAGTACCGTTTTTTCTGCAAATTCATGGCCTTTTTGCGCCTTTTTGGCCATAATCAGGCCCAATTAGTTTCTAAATTTGGAGATATACAAATGTCTGAAGATAAAGTTTTAATATTTGATACGACCTTACGCGACGGCGAGCAGTCGCCTGGTGCCTCTCTTTCAATTGCTCAAAAGCTGGAGATAGCTCAGCAGCTCGCTGTCCTGGGCGTGGACGTTATCGAGGCGGGTTTTCCGGTCTCTTCACCAGCGCAGTTTGAAGCGACCAGGCTGATCGCTGAACAGATCGCCGGGCCGGTGATAGCCGGGCTTGCGCGGGCACATGAAGCTGACATCGAAGCAGCGGGCAAAGCTATCGCACAAGCTAAGAAAAAACGCATCCATACCTTCATTGCGACTTCGCCAATACACATGAAGTACAAGCTCAAAAAGAGCAGCGACGAAGTTCTGAGGATGGCTGTGGCAGCGGTCAAACAAGCCAAGAGCTTTGTCGATGACGTGGAATTTTCGCCGGAAGATGCCTGCCGAAGTGACATTGAATTTCTTATCGAGATTCTCTCGGCGGTGATAGAGGTCGGTGCCACAACGCTGAATATACCGGATACGGTTGGTTATGTGATTCCTTATGAATACGGAAGATTGATTGCGAAATTAAAAGCAGATGTGCCGGGGATAGATAAGTGCATAATAAGTACGCACTGTCACAATGACCTTGGTATGGCGGTGGCGAATTCGCTAACCGGCGTAAGAAATGGTGCCCGTCAGGTAGAGTGTACGGTCAATGGGCTGGGTGAACGCGCGGGCAACGCTGCGCTTGAAGAAATTGTAATGGCAATTCATACAAGGGCGGACTTCTTCTCGCAAGGCGAAATGCGATCGCTGCGCACCAACATTGATACAAAAGAAATTTATCGTACCAGTCAGTTAGTGTCACAATTGACGGGGTTTGTTATTCAGCCCAACAAGGCTGTCGTTGGTGCTAACGCCTTTGCGCATGAAGCCGGCGTTCACGTTGATGGAATACTGAAAGAACGAACGACTTACGAAATTATGAAGCCGGAGATGATCGGACTTGGCGGCTCGCGGATGGTGCTGGGAAGGCATACCGGCCGACATGGATTCGTAGACAGGTGTAAGCAGCTTGGATATAAGCTCACTCAGCAGGAAATCGAGTATGCTTACCAGAGGTTTCTGGAGATAGCCGATAAGAAAAAAGAAGTATTTGATGACGACATCGCGGCGATAATCAATGATGAGATTCGCGTTGTTGTTGAGCACATTTATAAGCTGGAGTATCTACACGTTGCCAGCGGGACAGGGACATTGCCGACCGCAAGCGTGAAGATGCGCATTAAGGATGAGACGAAGCAGGCTGCTGCCTGCGGCGATGGGCCGGTCGATGCGGCATACGAAGCGATAAGAGAAGCGACTGGAATTTTGCCGAAGTTGGAGAACTATTCGATACGAGCGGTTACCGGTGGCAAAGAAGCGCTCGGCGAAGCTACGGTGCGAATAAGCCAGAACGACAGGACCTTTATTGGTAGAGGTATCTCGACCGACATTATCGAGGCCAGCGCAAAGGCTTACGTTGATGCGATTAACCGAATGGTCGCAGCCACAGGCGAACAGCCGGAAGTAAAGGTCGAGCTGTAAGAAAATCCGAATATCTAAATCCGAAACCCGAAACAAGCTTAAATGACAGAAATACAAAATTCAAAACACAGAGGCGAAAAAGAATGGGTATGACGATTACTGAAAAGATTTTAGCGAAGGCATCGGGGCAGAAAGAAGTTAGGCCAGGTGAGCTTATCGATGCGAAACTTGACGTTGTGCTTTTTATCGATGTGACCGGGCCGCCGGCTGTTTCTATGCTAACTGAGCACGGGATAGATAAGGTTTTCGATCGAGAGAAAATCGTAGTAACACCGGACCATTTTCAGCCTGCCAAAGATATAAAAAGCGCAGAACTGCACAAGCGTCTCGACGAATGGGCAAGACGACACAAGATTAAATACTATTACAAGATCGGCAGAGCCGGGGTATGTCACGCGCTGCTGCCGGAGCAGGGACACATTCGGCCTGGTGAAGTAATTATTGGACCTGACTCACATACCTGCACTTACGGGGCGTTTGGTGCGTTTAGCACTGGAGTTGGCTCGACGGATCTGGCGGCGGCGATTGCTACAGGTAAGCTATGGTTCAGAGTGCCTGCCTCGATGAAGTTTGTGCTGAATGGCTCGCTGCCAGCGGGCGTTTATAGCAAGGATGTTATCCTTGCAGTTATAGCAAGGATAGGCACTGATGGTGCACTCTATAAGGCGATGGAGTTTACAGGAACTGCCCTATCTGAAATGTCGATGGAAGCACGAATGACAATGACGAATATGGCTATCGAGGCTGGTGCAAAGAATGGAATAATCGGCTTTGATAATGTAGCCAAGAAATATCTATACGAGCATCTGAAAGAAAAGAAAGAATACACAGTTTTTGAATCTGACGTGGATGCTGAATATGTTGCTGTCGAAGAATTTGACTGCTCGAAATTAGAGCCGATGGTGGCGCTTCCGCATCTGCCGAGTAACGGTGTGCCGATAGGCCAGTGTGCGGGTAAGGCTATGGATCAGGCGTATATCGGTAGCTGTACGAATGGGCGGATTGAGGATTTAAGAATTGCAGCGAAAATCATGAATGCTAAGCAGGTTGCGATTCGGACGATTGTTGTGCCGGCGACGCCAAGCATTTGGAAACAGGCAAAGGACGAAGGATTGTTCGATATATTTTACGATGCCGGCTGTGTGATTGCTGCGCCGACGTGTGGAGCGTGTCTTGGTGGGTTTATGGGTGTATTAGCCGAAGGCGAGAGATGCGTGAGTACGACAAACCGTAATTTCGTCGGCAGAATGGGACATCCCAAGAGTGAAGTATATTTAGTTAGTCCAGCTACGGCGGCAGCAAGTGCAGTTGAAGGGAAGTTAGCTGATCCGAGGAAATAACTCTAAAAAATCAAATCTTAAAAATCAAAATGCAAAACGAAAAAGCAAAACTCAAAAAGGATTTCAAAAAGAGGCTGTATAAATTTACGCTGAGTCTCATTGAGTTCATAGATAAGCTCCCAAAAGACAGCGTATCGAAATGGCTTGGTGACCAACTTATGCGCAGTGGAACGAGCATCATTGCTAATTATATTGAGGGACAGTCTGCGAGTAGCAAGAAAGATTTTACAAACTTTTTCAATACTTCTCTAAAATCTGCCAATGAGAGCAAGTTGTGGTTGGCACTTCTTCGTGACACTAGGCGTGCCAAACCCAAAGAGATAGAATGGTTTATTAGTGAATTGGACGAGATTGCAAATATTTTTGCATCCAGTATTTTGACACTTAAGGGAAGGAAATGACTTTTTAATTTTTGAGATGTAATTTTGATTTTTAAGATTTAATATTTAATTTCACGTTATTTAGGATTTAGAGATTAGGATTTAGGATTTGAATTAAATGGAAAAGACTATAGCAATAGCTAAGAGCCAACTTTGTTCAAGACAGTAAACGTATGAAAAGCAAGATAATGCCACCTACTGTGTTTTTGATTTTTTTATTAGCCCAGATAGGGGTGCATTTTGTTGTTCCTGTTATGAAAGTGGTAACTGCTCCATACAGGTATCTCGGCATAATACCGATTTTATTTGGGATAGTCTTGAATATCTGGGCTGATGCGCTTTTTAAGAAGAAGGCTACTACGGTTAAGCCATACGAAGACCCGTCAAAGCTGGAATTCTCAGGGCCTTTTCGTATCAGTAGGCATCCCATGTATTTAGGAATGGCTGCAATACTTTTCGGTACGGCGGTCGCGCTGGGTTCTTTGACTGCCTTTGTGGTGCCGATGATTTATGTAATAATCACAGACTTCATATTCATTCGCTTCGAGGAAAAGAACCTTGAAAGGATTTTCGACAGCGAATATCTCAAGTACAAAAGAAAAGTAAGACGATGGATATAGAGAAGTTCATCACTTTATCAAAAATTGAGGAAGGACAGGAACCATGGCACGAGCTTTCGTCTATAAGAGAGACCATATAAATACGGATGAGATAATACCAGCCAGGTACTTAACCACCGACAACGAAGCGGAACTGGCCAAGCATTGCCTTGAAGACCTTGATACGGACTTCGTGAAAAAGGTTCATAAGGGCGATGTAGTTGTTGCGGGCGGGGATTTCGGCTGTGGCTCAAGTAGAGAGCACGCGGTATGGGCATTGCGAGGGGCAGGAGTGCAGACGGTTATTGCCAAGAGCTTTGCACGGATTTTCTATCGCAATGCCATTAATAACGGATTTTACCTAATCGAATCAAATCAAGCTCCTGACAAGATTAACGAAGGTGACGAATTGGAGATCGATTACAAAGCCGGCTTGATAAAAGATAAAACCGCTGGTATAGATATTAAATTTAACCCCCTGCCGGACTTTGCACTGGAAATAATCAACGATGGCGGATTGCTTGAACATATTAAAAAGGGATCAGGGATCGGGGATCAGGGATCAGAGGTTAGGAAAAAAGATGGAAATTAAGAGCTATCAAGACCTTGAAGTTTGGCAGAAAGCAATGGATTTAGTAGTGATGTGCTATCAAACAACTAATAATTTTCCAAGAAGCGAAGTATATGGTCTTGCGAGTCAGTTACAGCGAGCCGCTGTTTCTATCCCGGCAAATATAGCTGAAGGGCGAGCGAGGAAATACAGCAAAGAATTCGCCCAGCATCTATCCATAGCTTATAGCTCTCTTGCAGAGTTGGAAACACATATTAAGATAGCGCAGAGATTGAACTACATAAATTCCGACAAGACAAAACAATTGTTAGAAGAAACTGCAGAAATTGGTCGTATGATAAACGGTTTACGAAACTCTATTGTAAAACGAGTTTCTGTTAAGCCTGATTCCTGAACCCTGAACCCTGATCCCTGAACCCTGATCCCTGATCCCTGAGCCCTAATAAGTGAAAGGATATTGAAAGTATGTACAAAATTGCAGTGATACCTGGTGATGGTACTGGTCCGGAAGTAACGGTCGAAGCGGTGAAGGTGTTAAAGGTTGCTGCGGACAAATTTCGGTTCAAAATCGACTTGACTGAGCTTGACTTCGGTGGCGAGAGATACAAAAGGACAGGTGAGACTTTGCCGGATAGTGCCGTCGAAGAGCTGCGCAAATTCGATGCGATTCTGCTGGGCGCAATTGGTCATCCGGATGTTGCGCCGGGGATTCTGGAAAAGGGGATTCTTCTTAAGGCGCGATTTGAGCTGGATCAATATATAAACTTAAGGCCAGTTAAGCTGTATCCGGGCGTTTATACGCCACTGAAGGATAAAGGGCCGGAGGAGATTGATTTTGTTGTGGTGCGTGAGAATACGGGCGACCTTTATACGGGCACGGGTGGTTTCACTATGAAAGGGACGCCAAACGAAGTAGCGGTGCAGTCGGCGGTGTATAACCGGTTTCAGGTGGACCGATGTTTGAGGTATGCGTTTGAGTACGCTCGCAAATACGGCAAAAAAACACGCGGTAAGAGTGACACAAATACGCTTGCTCTTTGCGGCAAGACCAATGTGTTGACATACATCTACGATTTGTGGGAGCGAGCTTTTCACGAGATGGGCAAGAAGGAATATCCCGACATAAAGAGGGAATATTATCACGTGGATGCGACGTGTATGTGGATGGTTAAGAATCCGGAGTGGTTCGACGTTATTGTCACGGGCAACATGTTCGGCGATATCATTACCGACCTTGGTGCGATGGTGCAGGGCGGAATGGGTATTGCAGCAGGTGGGAATATCAATCCCGAAGGGGTGAGCATGTTTGAGCCGATAGGAGGAAGCGCACCAAAATATACGGGACAAGGCAAAATCAATCCGTTAGCTGCAATATGCGCGGCCCAGATGATGCTGGCGACGTTAGGTGAAGAAAAGGCAGCGGATGCAGTTGAAAAGGCTGTGATGTATGTCACAGCCAACAAGATTAAATCTCTTCAGGCTGGCAAAATGGGATACTCCACGAGCGAAGTTGGCGACTTGGTAGCTGAGGAGCTTGTTAGATGATCTAATCCTCGGAAAAGAATACCAAGTCTATTCTTGTCTTTATAAAAAGCCTATAGTAAACTTATTATTAAATCATATAGCAACGCATCGAGTCTTTTTTTTACGGGCGATTAACGCTCAATGTTGGGTCTTTTTCGAAAGGAGCGGTGCAATGATGCTTACCCTCAGGTTCAATCAGTTAGTCTCAGTAATATTTTTTACAGTACTTTTGTCTTTGGCCAACACACAGGCGGAGTCAATAACGGTGGTTAATCCAGGCTTTGAGCAGCCGGATGAAGGTAAGATTCAAGACGATTTCAGCAGGATTCCGGGTTGGAGTCAGGATTTTACGACTGACTCTGGTGTTGAAACTCTTTATCCACCCGTGGGCGAGTATCACGGTTTCGGCAAGACGTCGGATGGCAATATCTACCAACTGTTAGATGCACCAATAAATGCCGGGAATACCTACGCACTTACGTTTCTGGGACGTAGTACATGGGAAGCTTTGTCAATAATTTCGGAATTCTATTACTTAACAAATCCCAGCAATCCGAGGTCGCGGGCAGTGATTGCCGATGAGACGTTTTATGTTACAGATACATGGATTGAATACACACTAAAATTCGCTGCTGAAGCGGGTGAGCCTTATATTGGTAAAAACATTGGGATTCAGTTCAGCGGCGCATCATCGGGAACGGGCTGGTATGGGCTGGATGAGGTGCATGTGACAGTTGAAGAAACGAAGGTCGAGGTAAAAGCCACAAATCCGTCACCTTATAATGGCGAGATATATGTTGACCCGGAAGGTGTCTTGAAGTGGGATGCACCACCTGAGTCGCTTATTACAAATCCTGAATACGAGGTTTATCTTGGGCTGACGCCAGAGCTCAGCGCTGCAGCTCACAAACGAGTTACCGAAGAGTCATATCAGCCACCTTGGTCGTTGGCCAAGGATACTACCTATTATTGGCGCGTTGATGTAGTCGGTGGTGAACAGGGATACGTATGGAGTTTTACAACCGGAGGAGCAGATTGGGAAAATCCGAAAGTAACTGGTCGAAATAAGACACCACGACATTGTACGCTGATGCCTTATCCAGACCGCTCAAGCGCGGTCGAAGGGTCGAAGGTACGCGGGAGGCGTCGATGTATCATCAGTCGTTAAATGGGAGCTGGAAGTTTAACTGGTCGCCGAAGCCAGAGGATCGGCCGGTCAATTTCTATGAGTTAAGTTACGATGTAAGTGACTGGGATTAGATAACAGTACCGAGTAACTGGCAGATGCAAGGCTACGGGATTCCAATCTATACAAATATGACATATCCATTTGAGGTGGACCCTCCCAGGGTTACCAGCACGCCGCCGAGCGGCTATACATCTAATACGCTGAGAAATCCCGTTGGCTCGTATCGGACAGAGTTTATAATACCGGCGGAATGGGCAGGTAGAAAAGTGTTTATACACTTCGATTGAGTCAAAAGCGCATTTTACCTTTGGATTAATGGGCAAAAGGTTGGTTACAGCCAGGACAGTATGACACCGGCTGAATGGGATATTACCGACTATCTTGTAGAGGGGATAAATGTATTAGCTGCTGAAGTGTATCGCTGGTCGGACGGCAGTTATCTCGAAGATCAAGATATGTGGCGATTCAGCGGGATTTACAGGGATGTGTACTTGTTCTCGACGCCACAGGTGCACCTGCGTGATTTCTGGGTGCGTTGTGATCTTGACAGTCAATATGAAGATGCGACGTTGTACGTTACAGCGAACGTAAAAAATTACAACGATTCGGCTGCCGGCGCAAACAGCGTGGAAGTGACACTACTTGATGATGATGGGGCGGTAGTAAGGACGGACCCTCTAATAACAGGGTCTATAGGTAGTCTCGATGCCCAGGCTGAAGGTGTGATTGAAATGCAGGCTGAGGTAAGCAATCCCTACAAATGGACAGCAGAGACTCCTTATCTGTATCAGGTCCTGCTGACTCTTAAAGATTCACACGGTTCTGTAATTGAAGTTGAGCAGTGCAAGTTCGGTTTTCGCAAGATTGAGATTGTAGATGCCCAGCTTCACGCCTTTCTCTGTTGCCTGAGGCTCGAATGATACTAATTCAATAGAAACCGTCTCAATTTTTTCGAGGTCGAGGTCATATTGTTTTTTATCTTCCGGTTCGAATCCTATGATTAGTCGCTCCTCTCTGTATCCTTCTTTTTTAGCTATGATTTCGTATTGCTTGCTCTTATCGTAAAATCGCAGAGTCTTTGTTAAAGGCGTGATTCCACGTTCAACGCCGTCTATATAGATAGTGGCCATGTTGGGATTGGTGCCGATTCTCACAGTCTTTTCGATCTTTTCCAGGACGATATGATATTCTGTTTCCTCTTTGGGTTCGAGACGTATCGTTGCTTCTCCGTCTCTGTATGATGGCCCCTTTTTAGCTATAACTTGATACAGTTGGAGCTTATCATCGAACCGCAGCTTCTTTGTCAGCGGCGTGATTCCGCTTTCCTCACCGTTTACATAGACTACGGCCATGTTGGGGTCAGTTGTGATTGAGACCATCTTGTACCGGGCGCATCCAGCGAAGCAGAAAATTATCACAGGCACAAAAAGCATTACCGGTATTAATTTCCCTATTTTATCCATCGTTCTTGCACCTCCTGTTTTTTTAGGATAATTGCTTACGATATACTCTCGCTTAAGTTCCAATGATAATCAATCCGCTTTTCTTTGGATAGAAAAAGAGCTATAACTCCAAGCGATAGAAGATAAGTGTTGTGTATTACCTGTCAAGCGGTTTTTTTGAAAAAATGGGCTAATCCAGAAATGGCTTGCAGCTTTCCGAGATAAAACGATATGATTGTGAATTCTTTTAAGGGGGTGATAAAGTATTGTACAGTGCGTCCTGGAATGCGCAAGCATCGAGATACACCTCACGAGTTACGATTGACGCGATACAACATACGCGATTTGTCCTGAGCACGGTCGAAGGATACGAAATTGTCCGAACCATCTTGCTTCGCACAAGGCTACGCAGGATAAACCGGCTGCATACAAACGACATATACGTGGCGCCGGGAAACTGCTACATAAGAGGACTTAAAGAAAGAAGATAACAGATGATACGAAAGATGACAGCCATTGTCGTTTTGATGCTGACAAGTGCCATACTCACTGGCTGTGCCAGTCAGCAGGAGCTTGCTTTCAAATCAATCGAAGGCAAAGATCACTCCGCCGTCACACCTGTGAAGCAGACCGTTGATTGGGCTGTCCAATGGTGGGGCCCACGTCATGACGCCGTTAATGAACGGCTGAGAAAGGGAAATGTCGATTTGCTCTCCATCGGCGATTCCATTACCCATGGCTGGGAAAACGTGGGCAAGGAAATCTGGGATGCCTATTATGCACCACGAAACGCGGTCAATATGGGTTTTAGTGGAGACCGTACACAGCATGTGTTGTGGCGGCTGGATCATTCGGACCTGGAAGGTATCTGTCCAAAACTCGCGGTGCTTATGATTGGTACGAACAATTCAAATGGTGAGGACAACACAGCCGAAGAGATAGCCGATGGAATCATCGCCATCTGTCAAAGACTGCGAACTAAGCTGCCCAGGACTAAGATACTGCTATTGGCGATATTCCCGCGCAACCCCAAACCGTCGGCTCAGCGTCAGAAAAATGTCACAGCCAATCTGTTGGCTTCAAGGATAGCTGATGGCAAAATGATTTATTACATTGATATCAATAGTAGCTTTCTGACGGAGGATGGGATATTAAGTAAGGACATCATGCCGGACTACCTGCATCCCAATAAAGCTGGGTACAAGATATGGGCCGAAGCTATGGAGCCTAAAGTTGCCCAACTAATGGGCGAGCATAAATAGTCGGAGGATCCTTGACGAAACGATGGATTAGTAGAGTAGATTTGACACACCGTTCCTCTTGGGTTAGCCCCCAACTTTACGTTGGGGGATTATGAAGAATTGTAGGGTGTGCTCTGCACACCAAAGTTTTTTAAATTCAGAATTAAAACGTGATGTGCTTCACGGAATGCGAGATATGGTAATCGATTGGGTGGCATGCCCAAACTTGTTTGAGCGTGGTCACCGCATCAACGCCTTTACTCATCGACTCATTCACACATCTGGCGAGGCACGGATCACGAGCGACGGATTTTTTATTGCTTTTCCCGACAATCCCGCTCATAATATTTTTTAACGTGAGCGAGATCGACTCCCTCGATGAGGCAAACAGCCGCAACCAACTATGTACTATAAACTGAAAACTAATATTGCCGAACCATCCTTGCTTCGCACGACGCTATGCAGGATAAACCGGCTGCATTCGGACGCCGCATACGCGGCGCCGGTGAGCTTCATTTTAGGAGCAGATTATGGAAGATATACTGAAAATCATTGAACAGAATCCCAATGTTGCATCGACATTCACTGCTTTTATCGCCGTCATTATATCTTTCATCTCAATCCTTTTGGCGATCATATCTTTATGGATTCAACGGAGACACAACTTCAAATCGGTGACTCCTATCGCAAATATTGATTTATCTGATTATGAAAATCTAATAGAAGTTAGAATTATGAATTCGGGAACTGGGCCACTTATTATTTCGCAAGTCACTGCTGAGACTACAACTGGACAGCGGGCTCAAGATCTCATAAGTCTTATGCCGTGTATTGCACAATATTGGGATACTTATTATCAGCGTTTGGAAAATGTTTCCATCGTACCATCAAAATATATAACAATATTAAAGCTTTGTGGAGATGATAATGATCCTGAATTCTGCAAAACGCGTGAAAATATAAGAAGACATTTGAGCAAAATCACTGTGACCCTGAAGTACAAAGATATTTATGGAAGAAAAATGCCTGAATATCATAGGGTATTGGATTGGTTTGGTCGACACCTTGAGGAGACAGAAAAAAGGAAAAGGGCAAATTCCTATTAATGGCTGGTGACAATGCACAAATAGAATGGTGGGATGACTCGGGCTACGTAGAGACCCGTCCTCCGCAGCGGCTACAAAGGCCCGAAGCTTAGCTATGGAGGGTGAAAGCTACTCCATTCTCCGCCCCTTAGGGGCTGCGAAGGATGAATTCGCAGAGTAGTAAGCCCACCCAACACTACTTGGTATTACGAAGGAAAAATAAATGTATTAGTCATAATGCCTAAGATACTTAGGTATTCTTGATATCTAAGGGATTCTTATTTGAATAAGAGCCTATCTGAATGATCCTGAATAACGAAACGTAATTATAACATAGACAGGATGAAGTTATGCATGCTGGGGCTTCCAACTCCGGCTTGGCCTTCTCGACTCTGCGTAGCGCTTCGCCGGAGCAGGCTGCCGAGATGAGTGTCCTACCAAAATTATAAGCCGGAGGTTCGCAAAAATATCCATTTCTGTTTGGTGGACTAACTCGTGCTACATAGCGACCCGTCCTCCGCAGTAGCTTAGCTACGGAGGGTGGAAGCTACTCCATTCTCCGCAGCGGCGCTGCTGCGAAGGATGAATTCGCAGAGTAGTAAGCCTATCCTGCCTGACTGAAAGTAGTCGAGGGGACAAAGTTCATGAAGCGTATCTCGTCGATTGAAGCTTTTGGGCTCTGCGGCTTTATTCTGTATTCCTTCTAAAAATGCTGTTACTCTATGGTTAGTTTTTGGCCCACAGTGGGTATATATTTAGCTATGAATGACTGTCGAGGTATCCGGTTTTGCGTGAAGCTGGCTCTCCAATTTATAAGCCTCAGACTTATTGATACGGAGTGGATTGGCTTGAACCTATGCGTTTTCTTTGTCACCCCGAGCTTGTCGAGGGGTCTGGCCACGGGATTAAAACGGCACGCGCCACAGAGCAGATGTCTCGACTGCGCTTTGCCTCCGGTTTCGCTCCGCTCGACATGACAGGTGGCTGGTGCTGGATAGCACCTGGCTAAACACGTACCACAGCGGAGCTGTGGGCGAAGTGAGAAGGGATGCGTAATGAGCCAAAGAAGTTTCTTTTTTGCCGGTGGAGGAACAGGGGGGCACATCTATCCTGCAATAGCTGTAGCAGAAAAGATTGTTGAGCTTGAGCCAACAGCTAAAATCCATTTTTTCTGTAGCGAGCGCAATATCGACAGCCAAATCCTTGATAAAGCTAAATTCGAATATACAAAGCTGCCAGCCAAAGGCTTTTCGGGTCGGCCGGGCAGGCTCATTAGTTTCTGCCTTCCTTTCGTAAGTAGTTATCGAACTGCAAAAAGGTTGATCGGGTGCAGCGATAGTCCTGTGATTGTCGGTGTTGGTGGGTACGTTGCAGCTCCAGTCTGCCTGGCGGGACATCGGCTCAAGATTCCTGTTACGCTAATAAATGTAGATATTGTGCCTGGCCGGGCAAATAAAATGATAGCTCGCTGGGCTGATGAAATCTTCGTTCAGTTCGAGCAAACACCTCAATACCTTCATAAGTGCAAGGGCAGAATCGAGGCTGTTGGCTGTCCCCTAAGAAGCGGCTTTGAAAATCCAAGGCAGGATGAAGCTATAAAACAATTGGATCTTGATAAGGATAAACGTACGCTGCTTGTGACAGGGGCATCGAGCGGCTCGGCGAATATCAATGATGCAGTTTGTGCGTTGCTGGAAAGGCTGAATGATTTTGCCGACAGTTGGCAGATTGTGCATCTGACCGGCACCTTTAATTTTGAAAAGGTCGAGCAAGCATATCTAAGCGCAAGAATCAAGCACAAACTTCTCCCGTATTATGATGATATGGCTAACCTTTTAGCTGTTGCAGATCTGGTCATAGGCAGAAGCGGTGCGGTGAGCATCGCGGAGTATGCTGCTGCTGGAGTGCCGAGCATTTGTATACCGTATCCGTACCATAAAGACCGGCACCAGTATAAAAATGCGAGCAAGCTAACCGAGGTTGGGGCGGCTGTAATCGTTGATGACGTTTCTGATATGAGGCAGCGATCAAAAATACTTTGGACGAAGCTAAAAGAATTGATGGAAGATGAAAAGAAACGCCAACAAATGGCTAAGCGGTGCAAGGCAGTGGCTGAGTTTGATGCAAGTTTGAAAATTGCGGAAAGATTGTTAAAGATTGGTTAATCCGGAAAATTTTTTTGTATGCTTTCGTATAAGAGCCCTAAAGAGTGACTGCTTATGGAATTTTCTACGAATCTTGGATCGAAGATATATAGCATGCCGGTTTGGATTCCGTTGGCAATTCGCTTGACAGGGTCTCTCGATCAGCAAATAATATGAGCCAGGTCACCTGTTAGGAGGGGCTAATTTGGGGCATTGAATATGCTCTGCACGAAATCAAAAATGAATATGTTATGTTGTTTTCTCAAACTGACCGATTTACTAACATTATTATTGATAAGTCTTTTATTTGCAAAGACATATATCGCCTTGTCATTCTGAGCGAAACGAAGTGAAGCGAAGAATCTGGCCAGAGAAAATATGGATTTTCTTTTGCTAAAGCCGGATGCTTCGCCTTTCGGCTCAGCATGACAATAAAAACGGTCAGTTTGAGTTATTTTGTTAAATCATAATCAGGACAAGAGAAACGGATGAGCAGGATATGTAAAGCACGCAGGGATTTTCTTAAGCGGTCGATATATTTTGGTGCTGCTGCATTTGGTTTTAAGTCGTGGTCCAAAGTGCTTGCAGTTGCGCCGGCTGAATCGGGTATTAAGATTACGGAGGTTGGAGATAAGCTGCGCGTCGAAATCGGTGGCAAGCTGTTCACAGAATACAACTTTAAGGATGTGCCGCGTCCCTATTTTTATCCGGTGATTGGGCCAACCGATGTGTGTATCACCCGGCACTGGCCGATGAAGGAAGGTCAGGATGAAGAACATGACCATCCTCACCACCGTTCGTTGTGGTTCACGCATGGCGAAGTTAATGGGTATGACCTCTGGAGTGAGGTCGAGAAAGCAGGTAAAATTATCCACGATAAATTCATCGGTGTCACCTCTAATCCGGAAGTCGGCGTTATCAAATCACAAAATAAGTGGGTCTCGAACGATGGCGAGATTATTTGTACAGATACGCGAACGCATAGGTTTTATAATCGTGCTGATGGGCAAATCATGGACTTTGAGGTCACAATTCACGCCTCGCATGGCGAAGTAACAATGGGTGACACCAAGGAAGGCTCAATGGCGATTCGAGTGGAGCCGACAATGCGAGTGGAAGGAAAAGTCGGCAAGGGACATATTGTCAACAGCGAAGGTCACCGCGATTCTCAGGCTTGGGGCAAACGTGCGGCGTGGTGTGATTATTATGGCCCATTAAACGCTGAGATTGTCGGGGTGGCTATTTTCGACCATCCGGATAATCCAAAGCATCCGACCTGGTGGCACGTCCGAACTTATGGTCTGTTCGCCGCAAATCCGTTTGGCGTGCATTACTTCGAAGGCAAACCCAAAGGCACCGGAGATATTACTATTGCCGCAGGTGAAAGCTTGACATTTAGGTACAGATTATACTTTCATAAAGGTGACACTGAGCAGGCAAAGGTTGCTGAACATTACCGCGAATACACATCAGGAAAAAATCAAGTATAAGCTATTTTAAGATGACCGTTATAAAGCTTAAACGAAAGGAATAATCATGAAGAACATAACTCGTCGGGACTTTCTTAAAAATTCAATGGCTGCTGGTGCAGCGATTACGCTGGCGATGCCCTTTTCCCGTGTACGCGGCGCAAATGATGACATCCATGTAGCCGTGATTGGCGTCGGAGGTCAGGGAGGCAGCCACATGAAATACTTCAACCGTCTCTCAGGAGTCCGTGTTGTGGCAATATGCGATGCGGACAGAACGCGTTTACAGAATCGAGCGGACGAATTTGAGAAAAAATACGAGCAGAAGGTCGATACTTACACCGACCTTCGTAAGCTGCTGGAAGACAAAAGTATTGATGTGATCACGTCGGCGACGCCGAACCACTGGCATTCATTAGTGACGGTGTTGGCGTGCCAGGCAGGCAAGGACGTCTATATTGAAAAGCCGGTCTCGCACGCAATCTGGGAAGGCCGAAAAATGGTCGAGGCTGCCCGAAAGTACAATCGCATCGTCCAGGCTGGCACGCAGCAGCGTTCGTGCCCGGCGGTTAAGGAAGCGGCACGTGACATTCAGGCAGGCAGGTATGGTAAGGTTCTCTGGGTGCACTGCTCCAAGCTGGGCACCGACAATAGAGGCCCGATCGGAAAGGTGACTACTCCTCAGCCCGTGCCGGATTATATAGACTATAACCTCTGGGCTGGTCCTGCGCCGATGACGCCGGTTATGAGGAAATCATTCCATTATGATTGGCATTGGCAGTGGAACTGGGGCGATGGCGAAATGGCCAATTGGGGAGTTCACTATCTTGATGATATGCGTCATCTTTTGGGCTGGAATGACGTCCCCACAAAGGTAGTCGCTGCGGGCAATCGTTTTGCCTGGGATGACAATGGCCAGACGCCCAACATGCACATGGCACTGCTTGATTATGATGGGTTGCCGATTGTCGTTGATATTCGGAATCTGCCGGACCCGAAGCGACCCGGCGGCAGCGAGGGGGCTGTGTATCTCAAATCTCGCGGCGGCAACTATATTCAGTGTGAGGATGCTTCCATTCGCATTTCACGCGGCGGAGGTGGCGCGTATGATAAAGATGGTGAGCGAATCCATCAATACAAAGGAGACGGCGGAGCAGGACATGCCCAGAATTTCATCGACGCCGTGCGCAGCCGTCGGCGAGAAGACCTGGCTGCCGAGATCGAGGTTGGTCATCTCAGCACAGTGGTATGCCATCAGGCAAACGTTTGTTGGCGGGTCGGTTCCGAGGCCACTGTAGAGGAGGTTCGTCAGAGTATGAAGTCGCACGAGGATGCCTTGAATACGCTTAGTGACATACTGGAACAGCTCGATGGCAACGAAATCGATCTGGCCAAACAGCCCTTTATTCTGGGGCCGATGTTGACCTACGACCGCAAACAGGAACGCTTTGTTGGTGAAAACGCCGACCAGGCTAACAAGTTAGTCAAGTGCTCATACCGTGAGCCTTTTGTGGTTCCTGAGCATGTCTGATGAAGTTTGCCCGGGCAATGAGATTCCAAGGCTAACCGACAGCATGACTACGAAATCACGACAGTATAAGAGTTAGCGGCAGAAACTTGAAAATCCGGTGGATAGATTGCCGAAGGTTATCGACGTTTCGGTTAATTGGCAGAAACAGATGGGTGGTAAAAAAGTGTTGGTACCGACGCCGCTTCTTGTGGATGATTTGATGCGAAAAGTGCCAAAGCGTAAGCTGATAACTACCGGCCAGATAAGAAAACAGCTCGCCAAAAAATTCAAAGCGGATTCAACATGTCCTATGACTCTGGGTATTTTCTTGAGAATATCGGCAGAGACGGCGGAGGAAGACCTTCTAAATGGCAAAAACATGTCCCGAGCGCGGTCGAGGGAGCGCATAACACCATATTGGCGGGTTGTAAAAGATGACGTCAGTTTGAATCCGAAGTTCCCAGGAGGTGCCGAAGCCCAATCTAAAAGGCTTCGACAAGAAGGACACTCAATTGCCGCCAGCAAGGGCAAAAAACCACCGAAGGTAAAGGATTTCGATAAAGCACTTGTATAGTTCGTATTGCGCATCGCGTCCCCTCGACGGAGTTTACCCTGAGTGGAATTGAATGGGCTCGGGACAGGCGTGCGTATTGTGTATCGCGTCGCGCGTGGAGCGACAAAGCATACTTCCGCTTGTTTAGCCCCCGCCTTTATGACGGGGGTTTTACTGCCTTACAACCGAATATCGAGAATCCAGCATCCGGTATCGAACTGAGTATTCCTGCTCGTCAACGTTGTCACCTATAAAGAGCAAGAAGTCAAAAAAACAAATTCTCTGTTACTCAAAACATTTTCTTCTTGAGCATCCTACCCACGGCTATTATGGTTCGTTA
>Ga0315544_1001399_pt1 | contig 18952 bp, 13 predicted proteins | sample SalMarSW160130MG_2_FD_202543 | JGI IMG/M metagenome (GOLD analysis project Ga0315544, IMG submission 202543) | Salt marsh sediment microbial communities from the Plum Island Ecosystem LTER, Massachusetts, United States - Salt Marsh Sediment SW1601-130 ... | reverse complement strand
CGCAGGCGCATGAAGGCGATACCATCACCTACACCTATACCATAACAAACCCCGGCAATACGCCTCTATCTGCCATCTCAGTAACCGATGATAAGGCCGGGAACATTACCTATGAAGGTGGTTATCAGAGCGGCGATACCAATGGAGATGAAATCCTTGACGTTGATGAGACCTGGGTATTTACGGCAACCTACACTATAATTACCGCCGACGTTAGCCCCCTGGTCAATACCGCTATTGTCTCCGGCACCGATGCTCTGTCCCAGTTAGTAGAATCTGAAGAAGATACCGCCAGTGTTGATATCCTGCGACCGGCCGTAGTGAGATTCCCTGACGAAGGGACTGCTTATATTGGCTATGAGGACCAGGAAGGCGGTGATTTCGACTACAATGACTTCGGCATGAAGATGTTCATTGAAGAGGTCTACGTTGACGATTGCCTCACAGAGATTAGCATGGAGTTTGAGTCAGTGGCTAAACTGGCCGGCGGCAGTCACGATATTCATATCCTGAGAACACTGTCTGATAGTACTGTTTACAACTACACAATAACAAGAAGCACATCAGCTCAGGGGACAGAGACACCAGCAGTGACGAGTGCGTCAGATCAAGGCAACCTTAATATAATTCTCTTTGACACTGCCTATTTCACGTCAGGTGATACTGTCACAATACACATTGAAATCACCGATGGTTGTCAGCCATATGACCCGACACCAGTACCACCACGGTGGGACCTCGCTCCTATCTGGGCTCACTATGACCCTTACATGAACTATCGGGCAATCACCACTGAACGTCACATTGGAGACTGGCAGCCGGCTGTCTCACCATTGCCGACTACAGGATACAACGTCCCCTACATCCTGGTTGTTCCTGTGACCGGCTGGTCAGCACCACCAGAGAGTACTACTATTACAGATATATACCCATACTTCGATGACTACTACGATACAGGGTCGCCAGAAAACTGGTACGAATAGTGGTCCTCACTTATGTTGATTCCTAACTTGTTTCAGACCCATAACAAGAAATGGGTAGAAGATTAGGATAATCATTGGTGGCAATTAATCCCTTATATAAGCATAGAATAACTAGACGCCAACGCAAGCGCCTTTATCATACTTTAGTACTCATAGGGGTGGGCTGCGTCTTTACGCTTGTGGCTTTATTGGTTCAACCATTCTATAGTCTCAATCTGTGGTTTTCAGACCAGCTTTTCACCTCTGAACCTCCTTCTCCTAATATCGTTATCGCTGGTATCGATGACAATACCCTTGAAGCTTATGGGCGGTGGGCAGAGTGGCCGCGCAGTCTCCATGCCCAAGCTATCGATAACTTAAGCCAAGCTGGAGCCAAGGTAATCGGCTTTGATGTCATCTTCACCGATAGTTCCCCAGATGATGAAATGTTGGCGACAGCAATGGCCAAAGCGGACAATGTCTGCCTAGCCGCCGTTGGCACTGAACTTATATCCCAGGCCGGAGCTGAGATTACCTATGATAATTTTCTGCTGCCCATAGCTTCTCTAGAACAGGCCGCCAGTAGTATTGGAAATGCCAATGTGGTTCCCGATGGCGATGGTACGGTGAGGCGACTACCGCTGATTGTTAAGTCAAGCTCGGGACAAGTCTATCCCGCATTGACCTTGGCTGTACTTCACAGGCTGTTCTCCTCCATGCCTCTCCCGCAAGAATATCCACTCGAAAATGGCGCCGTTAATTTGTTCGCCCGTGATATTCCGGTTGATACCTCATACTGTCTACGCATCAACTTTACTGCCGATAATGAAAGACGGCCGTACGTCTCCTACGGTGATATTATCGGCGGCAACTTTGACCAGTCGCTAGTCAAGAACAAGATAGTATTGATCGGGATGACTGCTACGGGTGAGCCCGACACTTGGGCAATCCCCACCTCAGCCAGTAAAATCCCCGGAGTTTTTATACACGCTGCTGCCATGGATACCATTCTCACAGCACGTTTCTTGATAGAGCCTGGCAGCGTCATCACGTTAATGATTATGCTGCTGCTAGTTGGCATCACTGCCTTTGCCTTGCCCCGATGTGGGACATGGTACTGGACGGATATAGCTAAGGGGGTGGGAATAACCGGAGGCTTATTTGTTGCTTGCCTAGTAGCCGGCTTCTTTGTTTTCGATAAAGGATATAGCCTAGACCTACTTTATCCCTTGTTGTTACTACCAGTAGTCTATGTCGGTAACATTCTCTACATGGTTGTTACTGAGCAGAGGGATAAAAGGTTTGTCAAAGAGCTTTTCGGTCGATACATTTCGCCCCAAATAGCCAAGGTGATAGTTAGTCAAGCTGATGTTGGAGAACTCCGTCTCGGAGGCGAGCAAAGGGAGGTAAGTGTGCTCTTTGCTGATATCCGTAACTTTACCCAGATAAGCGAGCAGTTGTCTCCTGAAGATATAGTGAAAATACTCAATACTTACTTATCAGCTGTGGCCGATGCAGTAGTACAACATGACGGTATAATTAACAAGTTTGGCGGCGATAATATCATGGCAATATGGAACGCGCCGCAATCTCAGCCAGAGCATGCATTGCTGGCAGTAAAGGCAGCGTGGGAAGCACAGCGGAAAGTTGCTGAACTACAACACCGCGATAGCCGGCTGTTCCCAGTACAATTTGGTATTGGCATTAACACTGGTACAGCATTAGCCGGCAATATAGGCTCGGTTGGACGCACCGAATATACCGTTATCGGAGATTCCATTAACACTGCTTCACGCATCTGTAGCAGCGCCCCCGGCGGTGACGTCTGGATTGGTGCTGAGACGTATAATCAAACAAAAGATTATATAGAAACCGAGGAACTCGAGCCACAGAGTCTTAGGGGGAAAGCAGCACCCGTTATGGTATATCGAGTAACTGCGTGGCGCCCTATGACCCCTCAGAATAAAAGTAGGCCCTCAACCTTTTAATATCCACTTTTGCCTTTAAAGAAAGTCTCCCGGATAAGCCTCTCTAGGTCATCCAGGTCAACTGGCTTTATTAGATAATCAAAAGTCGTGAAACAGCAAACGTGCTCACTTGCGTTTCTTAAGCGTAATCTTCATCCAAATATCTGTTAGCGCCATCTGGTGGTTACCTTTGAATTCTGTTTGCTCTAGCATACCCTTAATTTCGGTCTGGTATTCTTCCCTGCTGAAACCATGTAGTGTAGAGACTCTGTGTCCGAGTCGGCTAACCAGGAACCCATATTTCTCGTTAATCTTTCTTCTATCAGCCCGGTTGTTGAAAACCTCAGGACACCCATCGTATATCCAGGCTTCCTTGCCGGTTTTTAGGACACGATAGCACTCATCAAAAACCATGAGTGGTGTCTTCCAGTGGTGCGAAGCGCCCGTACTAACCACAAGGTCTATCGAATTATTCTTGAAAGGTAGTTTAGCTGCATTGCCAAACACAAATCGAGCATTATCAACGCCTTTTGCATGGCGTCTTGCTATCTTGACCATTTGCCTGCTGAGATCGATGCCATAGACCTGTAGGCCAGGTGACCTCTTGGCAATCTCTATTGACAAATAGCCTGTTCCCGAACCCAAATCAAGAATGGTCCCGTTTCCCATCTTTGCCACTATATCATTAGCTATCTTTGTTTCAGGCTTTCGAAGAACTTTTGTCACTGTCGCATTGTAGAATATGGCACCCGGGGTTGGGATTGCTTCAGGCTTCCTCAGTACATCCTTGATGAATCTTGTTAGAGACATGCTCATTCCTCGAGCAAGATGTCGCTGAAATCACGCCACGATGGGAGGTCCACTTCGCCCATCTTAACATATCATTTGGTATTCTGGGTACATAATCCTAATTTGTAGTAGGCCTAATTGATATGGTGCCCTTGCAATTCCGGTAGGGCGAGATTTTGAAATGAACATTCCATCAGAATGTGATATTACGGATGTTTGTTAGCTTGCTCAACAAAATACTATAAGGTGATATAACAAAATTTCTTTTTATTACAAAACAAAGCTAAACAATGAATTGCTGTATTAAACAATTCACACCAGAATGTAAATATACCAGAAAGCTAGGTTTTACTTATGAGAAATCGCAGCAGCATATCCACTAGCTGGATTCCCGTGATTAATCACCACACCGGGACCCGCTATGTTAATGGCAAATGGTTATTATCCAGCTATTATGGAATTAATACCTACCACAGTTTCCCTGCAGTTTTAATTTGATTTGCCCAAACATCCCAGTTGGGTACCTGTAGATCCTCAGGCACATCAAAAATACCCAAAGGCTTTCCCTTAGGCTTTTCTACATCTGGCCACTTTTCTACCTGTTGAGCGATCTTTTCTATATAGTGGTCGGTATCACCCAAATAAAGCTGGCATACTTTGCCTCGCTTAGTATGAAGGGGTAAAACACCGTCCTGCGTAATGAAACCAACGCCAGCCAGCACCTGGTGAACTTGCCAATGGGCATCCACGCAAGCTTCGTTAGCCCTGGCTTTGGTCATTGCCACTTCAAGATCACAAGGCATACCTTGACTGAGCATCCAAGCAGCTTCATAGACCAGATTCCTGGTACCCTGAACATCGGCAAAAGCCATAATGCAATACTCTTGAACCCAGTTGTGAATACCGATTGGCATATCGAACTGTATCCTGGTTTTTGCATGGTCTACGGCTAGTTCCATAGCCTTCTCTGCAGAACCAACCATTTGAGCACTTAATAAGACAGCCCCCACTTTCACAACTTTCTCCAGTATCGCCCAGCCGCCGTGCAGTTTACCAATTATGTTTTCGCCAGGAACTTCTACATTATTAAAAACCACCTCGCTTTGACGATTATCCCCAATGGTGGTTCGAAGTGTGGTATAAGTTATTCCCGGGCTCTTTGCATCAACCAAGAAAACTGTCACGTTGTTCTCTGTCTTTTCTCCTTTTTGGGTCTTAGCCGCAACCAGTAAATAATCAGCAATGCGAGCATCATGGATAAACAATTTTGTGCCGCTGATTACATATTTATCACCCTGAGCAACAGCTGGCACAGTCACTCCTTCAGCCAGCCAACCTTTACCATCCCACATTGCCTCAGGTTCGGTCAGGGCAAGAGCCAGAATCATCTCTCCCTTGACTATCTTAGGCAATATATCAGCTTTCTGTTTCTCGTTGCCTGCCTCCAGAATAGTAAGTCCTCCAAGGATTACTGCAGAAAGATGCGGACTGGGAAAAAGAGCCCGGCCCATTTCCTCGTAGAGAATAGCCATATCTAGGATACTCATTTCACTACCGCCGTACGTCTCCGGATAGATCAGTCCCAACCAGCCTAGGTCAGCTGCTTTTTTCCACAATTCCGGAGAATAACCAGAATCGCTATCCTCGGTTTCTCTCACCACACGCTCAGGGCACTCGTTCTCTAGAAATTCACGGGCGGCTTGCTTGAGCATCTGTTGTTCTTCACTAAGCTCAAAGTTCATATTCTTTTGCTCCTTTCAATCAATAATTCACGAAATAAGTGTATCCGTCAGGCAATTTATTTCTCTTGTAAGGTCTTCGTTATGGTCGTATTCAGCTTGGCTGGTATTCTAGGTAAGCCAAGCACCCTACCCGCCAGCACTATCTTAATTGCCTCTATGGTACCAGCGTAGTGCATACTTCGGGTAATCTGCCACGCGCGCTCTAGAGAGCCGGCCAGTTTGGCATACTTTGAACCCATTCGGAGCTGACCATAGGCACCAAGAATATTCATCCTCATTGTCGGGTGAGACATACCATTCAGCCGGCTGGAAAGTCCGGTCAGGTCAAAGTCAAGTGGCCCTAGCCGCTTCCTTTCGCCAAATCTCCAGGCAGTGCGCCAAGCAGACAGTCTCAGCACTTCAATATCAATAGCCATCTTGGCTATTGCCTTTCGTACTGACGGGTCTTTAACGAGTGGCTGTCCGTTGCGCTTGGTCTCACGGCAGAACTGGACCAGTTCCTGCAATTCTCGCTTGGCTCGGATGGCCCCACCAGTACTGGACCTTTCAAACTCAAATGTAGCCATTACATGATAGAATCCTCGATTTACCTCTCCGACGATAGCATCGTCTGCTACCTTGACATCATCAAAGTAGAATATGTTTGCCCGGTATCCACCCATGCATGGCAATGCAGTAACACTTATCCCAGGAGTATCTGCCTTGATACAGAAAAGGGTAAGTCCTCGATGCTTGGGGATAGTGTCGGCTGTTCTAGCCTCGACATAAACCCAGTCCGGCTTGTAGCCGCCGGTGATATATATTTTCTGACCATTAATGACCCACTCATCACCTTGTTTTACGGCACGCGTTTGCTGGTTAGCTTCATCCGTGCCCGCTTCTGGTTCAGTGAAACACTCGTACCAGATTTTTTCGCCGCTGGATATCTCGGGCAAAAACCTCTTCTTTTGTTCTTCGGTGCCGAAGAGATGTAAACCAGGACCGCAGATATGCAGTCCGATAGCGTCGGGCCACGCTATGCCCCAGTACGCCTCTACTTCATTGGCAACCCCGACTTCTATATGACCAAGCCCCAAACCACCAGTTTCTTTAGGCCACCCCGGAGTAAGATAGCCTTTTTTCCCAGCTTTCTTTTGGAGGTCCATCCAAAAATTCTGTAACTCCTTGCTTAAGGCAGGAACACCAGAGATATCTTGTGGAAGTTCGTTAGCATAAAAGTCATGTAGCTCTTTTCTAAGCTTTTCTTGCTCCTCAGTAAAACCAAACTCCATATTTAACACTCCTTATTTATAGAATCGTTTTTGTTGAATCGGTCCGTAATTTCACATACTAACTAGTAGTGAGCCGGCCTCGTCTGCGTACAGTATTTATGTCGATGAAATACACATCATATCCGGTTGTTAAACCCTCCTTACGTGGAGTCAACGAAGTACTCTATGCGGTTTTCAGACTCCAAAGAATATGCCACGGCTTGACAATACCATACGCGGAGATTTGATCTGATGCACTAGGTTTTCATTAGTCTATCATCCTTTCTTTTGTATATTTTGTGCTAATAAATCCTGCCCCGATCTGTTACATAAAGCAGCATTGCGTCGGGATTTAAGCCTGATTATATGTCGGGAACTTATTATAATACCTAGATTTTATCTGTCAACTTCTTAACTTATGAATCCCAAAAAGGTAGGGGTACAAATCAGCCAGCTCTTCAATTAGCACTCGATGCCTAAATGTTGAATAATGAAGCTGGAAATAAAAGACGCACCTTAGAAACTGGATAAGACGTGTCCACAGCTTCGCCTTATAGCTGGAGATAACAAAGTCCGGCTCTATGAGGTTATTATAGGGGACTGCTGTTCTTGGAACGGATGAATCCTCAGGACCAGCGAGAAAAGGTAGGGATACTTCGATTTCAAGTGCTGAACATAGTCTAACCATTCACTAGCCAGGTGGTCATACAGTCTCCGGATATCACCAGCAAGGTGCTCCAGGTCTTTATCAGGAAGACCAATAAGCGATGTTCTTGCCTCAAGCTCTTCATCCAGGTGGGTAACTGCCCAGAGCAGGTCGGTAAACCGGTCATGCTCCAGCAAGTTAGGGTTCTCGAGCAGTGTCAACAAGAACTCTCGCTTTTGTGCCAGGAAGGCTTTGAGCTTGCCGAGGTCTATATTTCGGCAGTCAACCTCGACTTCGAGGTGGTGCGCAAAGTCGACAGCTTTTTGGAAATCTTTCTTTGTCCAGTTATCAGTAATGTTCAGGTGACTGGAAATCTCCAGGCGGTTATCGAAATGTTTGAGGAGGTCTTGAAGGAGGCGGTTGCCCAGTTCGCTGAAGAAAGCTCCCACCACCATATTTAGTTTCTCCAGTTTAGCTTGCGTCTCTCGGCGGGTCAGGAGGCGCTCGATGATAACCACCACTAATAGAACCTCGAGGGGCAGAAAGGCAAGATCACCGACCATATAGATAAATATATGGTGAATATCACGAAAAATGAGGTAATGAATGGAATATGCAATTGCGGAAAGGGCCACAAATGCAATAGCTAAGTAGATAACAAATGAGAAACGCCTTCGCATGTTAGTTACCGGTACTTCGAGTAGTAAATATGTACAACATAGTCTAGTTTTGCTTGAATATTATAGTGACATAGCCGCCACCGGGCAACAGGATGGGTTTCAGAACGTCTAAAGCCAATTGCGACGTCCCTGCAGTATTCGGTGTATTGGGTGCACGATTGAACATAAAGCCAGACTGTTAAGCTACGACATATCCTAGGATAGTGAATAGTATCGGTCTGGACAAGATGTTTCTACTCTCTCTGGTAGAAAACGAGGTCTGAACGCTCAAAGCCTACAGCCGTTAAGAAATTCCTGAGCCTTTCGTCACTCTCTCTAACGATACCCCCCATAACTGCATCACGGCGCTTGCATTCTTCATCAAACGCTTCGACCAAAGCTCGGCCTATCCCCATATGTTGATACCCGAGGTCGATGCCAATCATGTCGATCCACCCGACCTTGCGGTGCCGAGGGGGACGGTCTATCGTGTGCCTCAAGCTAGTGATGGACTGACTGTGTTCCTCTTCTACCATGGTCCCCACTATGAAGCCTGCCACCCTGCCTCCTGCTTCAGCAACAAAACTTAGTTCAGGGTGATACAATGCCCAATAAGATTCAAATGAAAACGGCCAACTAGGTACTCGCTCTTCACCAAAAAGCAAGTTGTCTATCTCATTCACTCGTGGCAAGTCGAACTCAACCATTCTTCGGATCTTAACATCTCCCTTCTTTCCAGCCATGCTCACCTCCTTACACCATGGTGGCAACCATTCTATAACACTCTTGTGGCATGCGCAACTACCTTCAGGGGCTATTTCAACTAATCGATGACTATCAGAAAACATAATATTTAATGTTGTTATAATTAAGTATTGACAATATATAATATACAGAGGCAGTATTGGAGCTTGGAAGGAGGCATGCGGTCTCTGCCTTTTTTCGAGACTAAATGGGGTTCGGGTGGCCGGAGGTTCAAATCCTCTCACCCCGACAACGTGCACTTAAGAATTGTTTTATTGAGCTTCTTCTAGTTGCCCCTGATATTCACTGTAGTAAAGCAAGTTCTATAGAAAGTGATCTTTGCCCATCATTCGGTTCTTAACTTATAATGAAACTATGAAATGTCCGAATGACAATACCGAGATGTATCAGGTAAAAATCGAAGGTCATTACAGTCAGCCAATCTTGCTTGAACAATGCAAAGAATGTGGTGGGATTTGGTTTGATGAGATGGAATTATTTAGTGCAAGACATGGTGAGGCAGAAAAAATCGAGGTATTTGATTCGAAAAGTCTATGGACTCCTACAAATATAGAAAAGCTAATCCGTAAATGTCCATTAGATCAATCGGAGCTTTTCCGGTTTAAAGACCGGTACTTTCTTAAAGGCATTATTTTGGAGCGCTGCCCTTCGTGTAATGGAATCTGGCTAAACCGAGGTGACTTCACAAAATTTCAACAGGTCCGGCAAGAGCTAAAGCGACCCAAAGAAAGAAGCTCTAAAGATAAGAGGTTGGAAGAGGATATTAAGCGCATATTGTCAATGCATCGTACTGAAGCCGCTAGTAATACATTAGAAAAACTTGGCAGATTTCTGTCTATGCCAATTGATCGAGCCACCTTGCTACCATTGGAGTATTCAGAGAAGCAGTTGGGACAAGGAAAAACCGGCAATTTAATTTTAGATGTCTTGATGTTGATATTGATGGCTCTTATTCGTAGAAGATAGAAAAGCTCAAAAATATAGCGGATAACAAGATGAGTTTTTGTGCAATTCGGCAAATCGCACAAAAGTCAGAAAAGTGCAATCCCTTCTTGACAGTAGATTTCAAAGGAGATTGCAATCCACCTCAAGAAAGGAGGCAAGCGGCCTCTGCCTTTTTTATTATTTACATGGGGTACTAGGTAGCAAGTCCCGCCGCTTTCAGGATATCCGGAACCACCTCTTCCCGGCCTATGGCCATGACATGGACTCCATCGCATATGGATTCTTTTTCCAGAGTGGCAATCATCCGACCCGCGATTTCTATACCCTTATTGATTGCCTCGCCTTTGGGGGCAGCCGCTAATTCATCAATCAAGTTTTGGGGCACAAAGACGCCCGGGACATTTTCATTCATATACTTCGCCATTCTTGCTGACACAAGTAGGATGATGCCGGCCAGTATCTTGACCGGGAATTGGCGGGCATATTCCATAAACTTAGCAAATTTTTCCAGGTCATAGATGGCTTGAGTCTGAAAGAATTCGGCACCGGCTTCAATCTTCTTTTCAAACTTGATTAACTGAGGCTCAATCGGGTTTGCTTCAGGTGTGACTATAGCTCCGGCACAGAACTCAACAGTCCCATCGAGCTCATTTTCTCCCAGGTCTTTGCCCGATTCCATCTGCCGAATTGTCCTCAATAATTGGGCTGAATCCAGGTCGAAAACGCCCTTGGCGGCCTTGTGGTCGCCAACTACAACAGCATCTCCAGTCAGGCAGAGGACATTTCTTATACCCCGGGTGTACGCGAAGAGAAGTTCAGCTTGAAGGGCAAGGCGGTTACGATCGCGGCAAGTCATCTGCAATATGGGCTCGCCTCCTTGTTCCTTAATGGCCAGGCAGCCGCCAATGGAGGGAAAGCGCATAACGGAACTCTGGTGGTCGGTAACGTTCAGCGCATCTACCTTATCCTTGAGAAGGTCAATATGATGGAGCATCTTCTCAATGTTTGTCCCCTTCGGTGGACCGATTTCGCTGGTTATCACAAATTTGTCAGATTTAAGAACTTCCCTAAAACTCTGCGCCATAGCTCCTCCTTCACGTAATCCTGATCGTTCGCGGCCTGAGGACAGCGTTGTAATCTCTGGGGGCATGATACTTACGCATCAAATCAAGCCGGCCCTGTGCTTCCAGTCGCTGATATATCAGAGTCCAGGCACAATCCTTTTCCTTATCCACCTCGCACTTACCATTGTCGGTGCCACCACATGGACCGTTCAGCAAACCTTTGTGGCATGCCGTCAGGGGACAGATGCCAGCAGTTTGCCCCAAGATACACTGACCACACTGGGCACAAACCTCCTGAAAACAGCCCGGACTATCCTCGACACCTATGAAAAGAGTATCCAGGGCTGGAATGACTGGCTTGTCAATATAGGTACTCAGCTTATGCACTCCTAAAGCACAAGCCATGACCAGAATACAGTTGGCATTCTGAATGGCTCCATTATTTTCTTTAACAGCTACTTCGGTCATCTCATCACAAGCGGTAGGGATAACTGTCCAGCCGGTGACTAGCTTGCCCAGCTCTTGTAGACGTTCCCTCATTTCCAAAACCTCTTCCCTCCCACCAGTTTTAGTCATTGTGGCGCATGTGCCACAACCAGCAATATACACCCGGTCAAACCCGTCTAACTGCTGCTCGATTTCCTCAAAAGTCTTTTGTTTAGTAATAGATTTCATGCCTAACCTCCCACAAATTAAATCCTAAATTCTAATTTCTAAGCCCTAAACAAATTCTAAATTCCAATGTTCTAAACTCAAATCTTTGACCCACTGGGATTTTGGTCATTTGATATTGTTTAGGATTTAGTATTTGGGATTTGGTATTTTCTATTTTTCTAAGTCGCATCTTAAGCAACGCTTAGCCTCCTGTCTCGCCTTCTCCTCAGAAAAACTCAGCTCTATCTCTTTAAAGCTACCTTTCCTCTCCTGGAGAGGGAGAAGCGGCGTTTCTGGCCTGAATTGTTGTTCCCAGCTTTCTTCTTCTTGGGAGGGGACAAGACCCTCCCCTACAATAACGCTGGGCTTCAGGTCATACATCTCGACCCGCGAGGTATCGCCCTGGAGATATTTGTCTATTGCGATGGCCCCTCTCCGGCCGGCCGCAATAGCTTCTATAACCATGCCTGGCCCGGAGACAAAATCCCCCCCGGCAAAGACCCCAGGAACATTAGTAGCTAGTCTGTTTTCATCAACCGCCAGCCTTTCCCAGCGAGTACGCTCAAGAGCACTATCCCGGGGTAAAAACGACAGGTCCGGAGCCTGCCCTACAGCAGCAATGACGGTATCCGCTGGAGCCAAAAACTCTGAGCCAGGAATGGGAATTGGGCGACGGCGTCCGCTGGCATCAGGCTCACCCAGCTTCATGTGGACACACTGTAAACCGGTTACCTTCCAATCATCGCTTACTATGCGGGTGGGACTGGCAAGGAAATTGACTTGGACGCCTTCAGCCAGAGTCTCATCATACTCTAACTCGGTTACTGGCATCTCTTCCCGCGACCGACGGTAGAAGATACTCACCTCATCGGCGCCAAGACGAAGAGCTGTGCGAGAGGAGTCAAGGGCCACATTACCACCCCCGATAACAGCTATCCTGCGTCCAATTTTGATAGGCTTGCCAACCTTTACATCTCTGAGGAATCTCAAACCATAATAGAAGCCCTCGATATCCTCCAATTCCCCGGGTATGCCAATGTTCTGGCTCCTTTGCGCTCCGGCAGCGATGAAAACAGCCTCAAAGCCACTGTGTCTGATATCCTCTATGGTGAAATTTATGTTTACTGGTGTATTGTATTTTATCTCCACTCCGCACTTGGCGATATAATTTATCTCGTTTTCAATAACCTCCCGCGGCAAGCGAAAGTCGGGTATGGCTACCGAGAGCATGCCCCCGCCTACAGGGAGGGCTTCGAAGACCGTGACAGGATAACCAGTTTGAGCCAGGAAGTAGGCGCAGGACAACCCGGTAGGTCCCGCCCCTACCACCGCTACTTTTTGGCTGTGAGTCTGAGGGAAAGGTTCTGGTTCAGCTAATTCATTAACATGGTCAAAATACCAGTCGGCAGCAAATCGCTTGAGCGCCCTGATTGCTACCGGCTCATCCAGTTCCCCGCGGCGGCATCTTCCCTCGCAAGGGTGATGGCAGATGCGGCCACAAATAGCAGGGAAGGGATTACGCTCCCTGATGGTGTTGACAGCCTCCAGGTATTCACCATCGGCAATTTGAGCCACATATTTAGGAATATTGATTCCTACCGGGCAGGTATGCTGACACGGTGATATCATGAGGGCATCGCATACAGCGGCCGGGCACCTCTTCTCTTGTATGTGGGTTTCATATTCATCTCTGAAGTACTCAAGGGTGGTGAGTACGGGATTGGGACAAGTCTGGCCCAGACCACAGAGCGAGCATTCCTTAACCGTCCTGGCTATGGTAAGCAGAGTATCCATATCCTCTTCACGCCCTTTGCCCTGACTGATTCTGGTCAGTATCTCCAGCATTTGTTTAGTTCCCAGGCGGCAAGGGACACACTTCCCACAGGACTCCGCTTGAGTGAAGCTCAAGAAATACTTGGCCACGTCCACTATACAGGTAGTCTCGTCCAGCACCACCATGCCGCCGGAACCCATAATCGAGCCTAATTGAGCCAATGTTTCATAGTCCACAGGGGAATCGAGAAATCGGGCAGGGATGCAGCCACCGGAAGGACCACCTGTCTGCACCGCCTTAAACCGCTTGCCCCGGGGAATGCCACCCCCGATATCAAATATAATGGTGGATAGGGGAGTGCCCATAGGTACCTCAACTAAGCCACTGTTGGCAATCTTCCCCGTGAGGGCAAAGACAGCTGTCCCTTTGCTCTTTTCAGTACCGATGCTGGCAAACCAATCAGCCCCGCGGTCAAGAATGATGGGAATGGAAGCCAGACTCTTTACATTATTGATATTGGTAGGCTTTCCTCCCAGACCTGATTGGGCGGGGAATGGGGGGCGGGGACGAGGCATGCCCCGTCGGCTCTCGATAGAAGCCATCAGGGCTGTTTCTTCACCGCAAACAAAGGCCCCGGCGCCTTCTTTGACGTGCACCACAAAATCAAAGCCCGAGCCGAGAATATCTTTGCCCAAAAAGCCTTTTTGTTGGGCTTGCTCTAAAGCAGTGTGAACTCGCTTTACTGCTAAGGGATACTCAGCACGGACATAGATGTAGCCTTCATTGGCACCTATGGCATATCCAGCAATGGTCAACCCTTCAACAACGGCGTGGGGGTCTGCTTCCAAGATGGAGCGGTCCATAAAAGCACCGGGGTCACCTTCATCGGCATTGCAGATGACATATTTCTTATCTCCGGAAGCATTGCGGCAAAACTCCCACTTGCGACCGGTGGGAAAACCAGCGCCACCTCGCCCGCGAAGGCCAGATTTCTTGATCTCCTCAATAACCTGGTCGGGAGTCATCAAAAGAGCTTTTCTCAACGCCCGATAACCTCCTCGATCAATGTAGTGCTCGATTTTTTCCGGGTTGATTTGCCCGCAATTTCGCAGGATGATACGCTGCTGTTTTTTGTAGAAGTTTATCTCTGCATAATTAGGTATGGCTTCGCCAGTTACCGGGTCGTGGTAGAAAAGGCGTTCCACAGGCTTGCCATCTCGAAGATGAGAGGTGACAATTTCTGGAGCATCCTCGGCCTGGACATGGGTATAAAAAATACCTTCAGGTTCAATGACTACATTGGGACCCTGCTCGCAGAAACCGTGACAACCAGTGAAATCCACCTCGGCATGGCTTATCCCTTGCCGGCTTATTTCTTCCTTAAGCGCCTCATAGACAGCTTCAGAGCCGCTGGAGAGGCATCCTGTTCCCTGACAAACAAAAATGGTGCAATGGTTTTCCATATTACTTTTCACCCTCTTGATTCTTAAACAGCTGGTCCACTTTTTTAGGGTTCATATGACCGTGGACATGGTCACTAACGACTATATTAGGCGCGAGGGCACAAACACCGATGCAAGCTACGGTTTCCAGTGTATATTCCAAATCAGGGGTAGTCTCACCTTCGTCTATATCTAGGTGCTGCTTAACCAATTTCAGTATCGTCTTACCTCCCCGCACATGACAGGCTGTCCCCCGACAAACTCTAACAACTTTTCTGCCCCGTGGCTGAGTGTAAAGCTGGGCATAAAAACTAATCACCCCTTGTACCTGACTGGGGAAAAGCCCCAAGCTTCTGGCTATAAGCGGTATAGACTGAGGAGGGATATACCCGAACTCACTTTGGATTTTTTGTAACAGCGGTATCATTGCCCACTTCTGCTGACTATATTCAGAAACAATGGCATTTATTCGTGCCAGGTCAGCCTTTGTGATTATCTTCGCTTTATTCATGAAGCTCCACCCTTTCTATTCTTATATTAAGTAGCGCGAGGGGCTTGTCCCCCATCCTTTTGTCGAGGACAAGCCTCGGCGTTACAATTTCTCTATTTTTACGCTGCATGCTTTCAGTGAAGGCGCTTTTGTTTCGGGATTTAAGACAATGTCGAATAGCTCATTAACCGGAGTCTCTGGGAATGAAACTGGCATAAAGAGCATCCCCTGACGCAGTGTATCGGTAATCTTGGCTATTGTAGTCACCTCGCCTACAGGTGAGATTACCTTGACCCTCTCACCATCAGTGATGGTAAGTTTTCTGGCGTCAGACTCACAAATTTCCACAAAAGCCTCCGGCGAGAATTTTTTCAATCGCGCAGACCTTGAGCTTCTAGATCCAGTGCCAAAATGATTAAAAATGATCCCGGTTAGCAAGGTAAAGGGATAGCCCTTCTTCGCCTTTGACAGTGGCACATACTCAATTGGGCAAAAGCGGGCAAACCCCTTCGGGGACTGCTCCCCGTGCATGCGCCCAGCTCCCCAGTGACTACTCGACTCAGCCTTATACAGGCTCTGCGCCTCTGACTCCACATAGCCATCCCCTTCATATAAGCTGTAAGCTGCTAGCTGACAGGTGTCGACAATTTCGTCCATAACTTGTTGGGGAGAGGAATACGCCATCGGAGCTCCCATTTCGTCAGCCAGCCGCAGGATTATCTCCCAGTCCGGCAAGCTTTCGCCCAGAGGGTCGATTGCCTTTTGCACCCTTTGTACCCTTCCTTCGAAGTTAGTGAATGTCCCGTCCTTTTCGGCGAAGCTTGCTGCAGGCAAAACTAAATTTGCCAGTTTGGCTGTTTCCGTAAGGAACATGTCCTGGACTACGAGGAAATCGAGGGAAGTCAGGATTTCTGTAATGAGCCTCGAATTTGGAAAGCTCAAAACAGGATTTTCTCCTACGATATACATGCCCTTAATCTTCCCCTTTTTTACCTGTTCCATAATTTCCAAGGCTGTTAGCCCAGACTGAGCTGGCAGACTTGCTCCCCAACGTTCTTCGAACTTCCCCCTAGCCTGAGCGTCCACCACACTCTGATATCCGGGGAGGAATTTGGGCAGTGTTCCCATGTCACAGGCGCCTTGCCCATTATTTTCTCTTTGCAGGGCATAGATGCCGCCTCCCCTGCGCCCAACGTTTCCCGTCAGTAACGCCAAATTTGCCAGGGCCCCCACACCGTCCGTTCCTGTCGCATGCTGTGTGATTCCTGTGCTATAGACAATTGCTGCCCGGCTTGCCCTGGCGTATAGTTGAGCGGCAGCACGAATTTCTTGACCTGAAATACCCGTGGTCTCCTGGACGTACTCCAAGGTATATTTTCCCAAGCTTTTAGCAAATGCTTCGAAGTTATCCGTTCTTCTGCCAACGAATTCCTCGTCCAGCAAGCCTTCATCAATAATCACCTTGGCCAAGCCATTTATCAGAGCCACGTCAGTGCCGACTTCGGGTCGTAACCAAAGATGGGCAAACAAAGAGAGCTTTGTCTGTCGGGGGTCTATCAGCAGTAACTTGGCACCTTGCCTTTTGACAGCACGCTTTATGGCGTAACCGATGGCGGGGGCTGAGGAATTAGGATCAGCTCCAATAACTAGTATAAGCTCGGTTTGTTCCAAGTCACTAAGATAATTTGTAGTGCCGGAGAAGCTAAGGGAAGATCCCAAGCCGATACGACTGGCGGAGTTGTACAAGCGACCGCCGTTATCAATGTTATTGGTGCCCAGCACACATCTAGCGAATCTCTGCAAAAGATAGTTCTCTTCGTTAGTGCACTTGGATGAACCCAGAACAGCTAGGCTGTCGGAGCCTCGCTCGTCCTTCACTCGCTTGAATCCAGTAGTTACTTGCTCTAGGGCTTCTTTCCAGGACAATTCCTCAAAATTACCATTATCCTTGACCATGGGTTTGAGTAACCTACCCGGGCTATGGATAAAATCACAGCCATAGCTTCCCCTCACGCAGAGTGTGCCTTTGTTCACTGAGTTTTCCTTGCCTGGCGTGATCCGCACTACATGTCCATCCTTGACTTCCAGGCAAATGCTACAGCCACAGCCACAGAAGGGACAGATTGTCTGGACAACAGTCTGTGTTGTTCCTCTATAGGTTTTCTCCTTCTCCATCAGCGCGCCTGTAGGGCACAGCGCCACACAAGTTCCACAGAAAGTGCATTCGGAGTTTTCCAGTGGCAAATTGTTCAGTGTCGCCGGTATGGTCGTAAATCCTCGTTGAAAGTAGTCAATAGCACCTTCAACAACTAGTTCCTGGCAGGCTCGAATACATTTGGCGCACAGTATGCACTTGCTCAAATCCCGTTCAAGGAAGGGATTGACCTCCTCAATACCGGCCATCTGGGGAATCCTCTGCAACTCCACCAATCCGATGCCCAGGTCCGAGGCAATTTGGCGTAGCTGGCAGCGATTGCCTTTATCGCATACCAAGCAAGAATCGGGATGGCTGGCAAGCAACAGCTTAACTATGGTCTTGCGGCGCTCTATCACCCGATCGGAAACGGTATTGATTACCATCCCCGGCGCTATTGGGGTAACACAAGATGCCAATAAGGCACTATTTCGTTCGTCTTCTACTAGACAGACACGACAAGCCCCAACTGAAGTGAGTTGAGGGTCGTGACAGAGTGTGGGGATATCTACACCTGATTCTTTCGCCAGATCCAGAATGGTCATCCCCAGATAGCCACTTACCTCACGGCCATTTAGAGTAATGGTTATCGCCTGCAAACCAATATCCTCCTTGATAACTCAGCAGGTGAGGGCAAGGCTTTTCAAAGGGGATTACTTGTTTTTATCTAGACCCTCCGGCCAGTTGGCAGATACGTAGGCAAAAGACCGAGGGAAGTATCTTCCTTCACCTACTGTCCTTATGCCAGTTAAGAGATCAGAACTGGCAGCGCTCTTGGCAATAAAGCCGTAAGCCCCTACCTGCTTAGCAACAAACATGTTTTCTTCTTCATCATATTGGGTTAGAATCAAAACCTTGGTCTCTGGGTATTTCTCGGTTATTCGTTTCGTTGCTTCCAGTCCGCTCATCACCGGCATGATTATATCCATCACCGCTACATTCGGCGTAAGACGCTGCACTTTATCAATGGCATCGCGCCCGTCAACAGCTTCACCTACTACTTCTAAGTCTTTTTGCAGACTCAGTAGGGCGCAAATTCCTTCCCTGACTACAGCATGGTCATCTACCACCAATACCTTGATTTTTCTCAGTGTCTTATCCAGGAATCTCTCAGCCCAACCCACTACTGAAGCTGACTCGACTGGTTTGGTTAAATATTGTTCGGCTTCAAGCTTTAAGCCTTCGTCCATACGCCACCCCTTAATCAGACGCTTTTCCTCTGGGGCATCAACCACAATGAGAGGCACTTCTCTGAAACTGGGGCTCTGTTTCAACCACTGGTGCAGCCGAAAGGCATCTCCACGTGGCACTATTGTGCCCAAAATAATCAGGTCAGGTTTTTCGCGACGCGCTACCTCCTCTGCCTGTAATCTGTTGTCGGCGGTAAGCACCTGCCAACCTTTTGCCAGTAATTTAGCTTGCATATCCGCAATGAACTCTGACTCATCGTCCACCAGCAGAATTTTAGTGTTCCTTTCCATATTTAACTTTCACCTCCTTGTCAACTACCCGTTTTTAGGAGTCTGTCTTAGCCTACTACTATAAAGTATAATGCCCGGTCCACTGAAGGAATAGAGGTGTTTACCCCAGAAGGTAGGGAAATATCACC
>Ga0315544_1001386_pt1 | contig 19061 bp, 15 predicted proteins | sample SalMarSW160130MG_2_FD_202543 | JGI IMG/M metagenome (GOLD analysis project Ga0315544, IMG submission 202543) | Salt marsh sediment microbial communities from the Plum Island Ecosystem LTER, Massachusetts, United States - Salt Marsh Sediment SW1601-130 ... | reverse complement strand
CAACCGTTTTGAATTTGCGGGCCATAAACGTCACCCCTTGCCAAGAGTTTTAGACGTGTTCAATGACCGCAATTTTACCGCCAATTGTGTTCGGAGAGAAGTCCTCTCTCCGACAGGCTGCTAGCAGTTTGTCAGAGTGAAGAATGCCGTCCCAAAACTCGTGCCTTTTCGCAGTGCAAGTGGGGCGCAAGACACAAATTCGGGCCGAAGATTGCGCTTGAGTGGGCTTCCGTCAGCAGAATACTTCCTCCCTGACAGGTTACTAGAAGTCGGTGATTCTCTTTGCCCGGTCCAGATACTTGGCGCGAAACTGGGCATTCAGGCGAAGGACTTCCTGCTCATCGCCCACGAAGGAGCAGCGCAGGCAGTAGTACTCGTCCCTATCCCGGTCGTAGAGCATATCCATGTCGATCTCGCGCATCAGGCAGCGCGGGCAGCGGTAATTCAGGTTGCCTTTTCTACCTTGAGCCATACGCGCGGTTCTCCCTTTTCTGCGCTATCTCTAAACAGGCTGGCACTGTTTTTCTCGGCGGATGGAACTCGCCAGGCCTACCAGGTCTGGCAGAACTGCCAAACCTGGTAGGCTTTTGCTTGAAGGCGATGACGGGTCTACGGTTTGAACTCGTTCATTGCGGGCAGCGCGCGATCATCATAGCCAAACAGGGCCTGATTCTCCCAGGCATTGCCGGAACTCGGATCGGTGGGGTCCCAGCCATTGCCGGGCACTCCCGTCCACGTCGCATCCCAATACATCACACCCAGGCCTCGACCATTGGGGACAGCCCGCACGATAGACATAACATCGCGCAGCATGGCGGCCTGCCCCTCCGGAGTCGCCGGGTAGCCTGCGGTCAATTCACTCTCGAGGTCGATGATGTTTTCCCAGCCATCATCGTCCGCCAGTGTAAACGGGTAGGCCGTCTCCACCACGACCACGTCTTTGTCGTAGTGCGCCGTGATGTCGTTGAGATTGTATTGCAGATCCGCCAGCGAGCCGTGCCAGTAGGAATAGAAGGAAACGCCAATCACGTCGAACTGCACACCGCGGGCCGTGATCTCGTCGAACCACCAGCGATACAGCCCGTTATCTCCGCCGTTTGCGAGGTGGAGCATCACCTTGGTCCTCGGCGAGCACGCTTTGACCGCGTCGTAGCCGGCAGTCAGCAACTGCGCGAGCTGGTCAAAGTTCTCCGGGTCCCAGGTGTGCCCATCGGGCCAGAGCATCCCAGAGTTCAGCTCGTTGCCAATCTGGACCATGGCCGGTACGGTACGCTGCTTCTTCAGGCTATAGCACACATCGTAAGTGTAGTCATACACCGCCTGCTTGAGCTCATCAAACGTATAGCTCTCCCACGCGGCGGGCTTTGTTTGATGCCCCGGATCGGCCCAGGTATCTGAATAGTGGAGATCGACCAGCAACTGCATCCCACTCCGCTTGACGCGCTTGGCCATCTGCAACAACTCGTCCTTATCGTGATAGCCGTCCGCCGGATCGACCCAGACGCGCAGGCGCGCCCAGTTCACGCCCTCAGACCCGAGGATGTGTAGGGCGTCGCGCTTCCTCCCCCACTCGGTCCGATAGATGCCGCCCAAGTCCTCAGACTTGTTCAGGCTCGAGACGTCTGCGCCTCGGACGGATAACCAGGCCCGGCCCGGCACAAACTCAATGTCGTCAAAGTTCGCCCAATTGCCGGCGTTAGCATCTGAATACAAGCTGATGGTGCATTGACGTCGTGTGACGAACGCCGAGACTACAATCTGAATCCATTGATCCGGCGGCGCTACGGGCAAGTAGGTGCGTGCTTCGCGCCAGCCGCAGTTCTTCAAGGCGATGTACGCCTCGTTCTGTCCACCGCTAGACTTCACCCACGCTCGCAAGGTGTACCAGCCTCTTGGCAAGCCTTTGAGCGTCTGCGAAGTCTCGACAACATACGGGTCTTCGCTCCAATTAGACAAATGCCAATCGCCAGAGTGTCCACCCCACTCCGTATAGCTGGCACCGGCGGTGCCGGTGACGGTCCACCCCGTGGGAGAAGTGGTGACGTCATTGTCGTCTTCGAAGCCCGGGTTCGCCACGGTGGAGCAGGCCCAGGCGGGAACAGTACCGGGCAGCGCAAAGAGCACGCTCAAGAGCACAAAGAAAGAAGTCAATATGAGAAATCGTCGCTTGAACATGGTTTGCCTCCTAAGGTCTATTGACCTTGTTGATCAGGCTTTCTGGAAGCCCAAAACGGACACGAGTAAGGAATCGTCACTTATGTAGGGAATCACCATCTGACCATAGTTTTCCTCCTTGGGTCTATCGACCTGCTGATCAGGCTTTCTGGAAGCCCAAAACGGACACTCTCCGGCCATTTGCTGGCCGGGCAAAATCCAACTCTACGGCTGGAACCAGTCCATGGCTGGCGGCGGCCCGCCTGGCTGTGTCGGGGCTGGCGATGTTCCCGTTCCGAGGGGTTTCAGCTTGCCTTTTCTACCTTGAGCCATGTGCGTAACTCCCCTTTTCCCCTGATGGTCTTTTTGATGCCGATGGTGCACATTGGCGAGACAGCAAAGCCTTCCCGGAAGTATCCGTTCGCGTCCTTGGCGTCCGTGTGCATGGTAGGGCGTGTGTCGCCCTGCGGTTCGACAGCCACAAACAAGTAGGTCGCGTTTAAAGTGTGACCTAGTTATCTTGTGGGGAACGCCGCCGATTTCATCCAGACCCCCGCCCGGAACTTGAAGACGAACGATGCTTACGGGATACTGGTCCCTGCATAGACAGCTGGAGTGTCCTCAGTATGAAATCCGTGCGCGACGACTTCAGGAATCAGTGCAGAGGTCAACAAGTTCACCTTGTGCATCATATGAGTGTTCCGTGACGCTGAAACCAGTCGGGCGGACGATGCTTACCATAAGGACGTCGTCCTCGACCGGAACCGTCAAGGTAATCTCACCCGACCATTGCGTTCCGGGGGCCAGTACCGGCATGGATATGTCACTTTCGGAGAAAGTCGTGCTGCCGCTTATTCATTCTGAAATAATCCCACCTCATCAAAGAAAGCCCAGTTGCCGCCATTAGAGACGACTTCCAGACCTATTGTACACTCTCCGTTAGTAACGATAATGTCTTCGATGGTTGGATTTTGCCACTCTTGCCATCCGGTATTCTTAATATCAACCGTCAGTGTATCTCCGCCGTAACCACTTGCAAACAGTTGTAAGGTTTCTTCTCCTCCTCCGCCCTGAATCCATGCACTCAAGGTATATGTACCGTTTTCCAGCCCCGTAATCGTCTGAGAGACTGTGAATTCAAACGCTCCTTCTGCCCAATAGTGCAGTGCGTAACCGCCGTCGTGGACGTTCTGGAGTTCGTTACTGACATCAACAGCGCTCGACCTTCCCTCAACGACCCAGGAAGTGAGACCGTTTTCGAACCCAGGATTCTCTACGTAGTTCTTCGCGCTGCCCGTATAGATGGTGGCGATTGCTTGTCGATCCGTACCCTCTACCGCCCCATTTAGGGTGAAGCTTCCCACTTCGTCAAGCAGCGCTGGGTCATAAGCCTCCCATTCCACTGCAACGCTTCTGATAGCATCATCACTGTAAACCACTTCCACGGTCGTTGGAAGTTCGGGCGTTTCGCTCAGAGGAACATAGATAACCGTGGCATACACTTCCATTATCAGTGGTGCGAATGCTACACCTCCGTGTTCCGGTCTTACCAGGTTGAACACGTTGATCGACGGCAACGCATTGCCGTCGAAATCAAACATCGCTAGATTCTCCCAGGCATTCCCTTCTCCCGTAGCCCACCCAGCACCTTCCACCGCAATCCATTCAGGCTCCCAGTAGAAGATCCCGAGACCTCTGCCGTTCGGTACCTGGGCAACCGCCACCATGACATCCCTAATGGCCGTAGCCTGACCCTGTACCGTAGCTTTGTACCCGCCGATATCCTGTTCTCCTCCACCAAGAAAGTTGGGATATCCGTCAGAATCCTCCAGAGTATAGGCATACGCAGCTTCAAGAACGACGACATCCTTCTGGTATCTCTCGCTTATGTCGTTCATGTTGCTCTGGAACTGCTCCAATGGGCCATGCCAGAAGCTATAGTAGGAAAGCCCGATGACATCGAAATCCACGCTTCTTTCGGCCAGCGCATCGAACACAGTGCGGTAGAGCTCGTTATCCCCTCCGTCTGCAAGATGGATTGCGATCCTGACCCTCTCTCCGGGATCATCGCTATTTGGGTCATTGTCCCGGACAGCTTGAATCCCTTGTGTCAGGAGCTCTGCGAAGCCATCATACCCCCCAACCTCCTCAGAACCCTGACTCCAGGTCTTCCCTGCCGGCCACATCATGCCGCCATTGACCTCGTTCCCAATCTGTACCATATCGGGCATCGCACCTGCGTCAGCAAGCGTCTGTATAACCTCTGCCGTATAGTCATATACAGCTTGGTTCAGTTCGTCAGAATCGAGACCTACCCACGCTTTGGGCATATTCTGCTTACCGGGGTCAGCCCACCAGTCACTGTAGTGGAAATCCAGAAGGAACTTGAGACCGAGGGCCTTTGCTCTTACCGCGATCTCTACGGTTCTCTCCAGATCATTGTTTCCGCCGCCCAGAGGTTCTCCGTCTTCATCTGTCGGGTCGTTCCAGATCCGCAGCCTTATCCAGTTCACACCATGGTCTCGAAGGATCTCCAGGCAATCCCCCTCGACCCCGTAGTCATAGTATTTCCCTCCGCTGATCTCAATCTGGCTAAGCATTGAGACATCCGCGCCCATTATGAAATCGGGGCTGAGTCCGTCAATGGGATTGACATGAAACTCCATACTGGATGGGATGGTCGGCGTCGGCCGTGGTGTGCTGGTCGATGTTGGAGTGAGAGTGGGTGCGGACGGGATTGCAGCAATGGGTGAAGCGATCTTGGTAGGGACCTGCGAGGCGGTTGGTTCCAATGACGGCTTTGCTTGACAACCGGTGGCTGTGACGACAAACACCAGCGCCACAAAAAGAGTTATGCGGCGAGATTGGGAAGATTTCATTGTTCCAGTTCTCCTTTAGCCCACCGCAGGCGGGAACGATAGAAACCGTGCGCTTTCAGCGCAGTTGAACCTTCAGCCGGCCAAAGCAAAGTCGGCGTCAGCCGACAGGCCGGTCAGCAACCTGCCAGCTTTAGCTGGTAGTGGTTGAGTTCCATCTAATACCTTTGAGCAAGCAACGATAATTCAACTTGCCTTTTCTACCTTGAACCATGTGCGCAACTCTCCTTTTCCCCTGATAGTCTTCTTGATGCCGATGGTGTACATGGGCGAGAAGGCAAACCCCTCGCGGAAATAGCCGCTGGCCTGGTCCATGTCTGTGCGCATGGTGAGGCGGGTGTCCACCTGCGGCACCACGGCCTCGGCCAACGTGACGCCCAACACTTCCGCTTCGCGGCACTTGTAGGCATAGTCAATGGTTTCGATCCCCGACGCCCCTTCCAGGGTGAGCGTGACTCCTGTCAGGTCTTCGGGGTACTCGGTGGTACCGTAGCAGGCGGTGATGTACTCGTCAATCGTCGCCTCCGCCTGCGGATCGCTGGTGTCCACAATCCTCCTCACGATCTCGATCTCGCCCGTGCCCTCGGCGAAGCGAAAGACCGACTGCACGCGGATAGTAAAGTCGGCAAACTCGATGTCCACGGGATCGAGTGTCACGACGCGCGTGTCGCCCTCCTCCGAAAAGGAGGCCAGCGTGCGGCAAGCGCACAGATCTACTTCCTCGCCTTCAAGGCTGAACTTGCAGCTCTTCACCGCTCCTTCCCCGGCGTAGTGGGTGAAATAGCCCGCCCGGTAGAGAGATTGCACCAGGAAGGGGTACGAAGCATCCTGCAAACACTTTGTCCCCACGCCGCAGGGCCGCTCCAGCTTGGCCGCGTAGGGCCGCAGGTCGATCATCGCCCCACCCTGGTTCATGTCCAGGCAGAGGCGCATCCACGGGTCGGCGTACCAGAACTGCTGCCGCTTGGAACCGTACAGGATGTCCTTCCACAGGGTGCATTCGGGGCGGGTGTAGGGACGGTCCCGGCGGTAGATGTCGGCAAACTCGCTCATGGTGACGTCCTGGGCCTTCCCTTCCCTCTTGAGTTGGCCGTAGTAGGCCATCCCGTCCTTATAACTCTTGAGCACAAAGTCGTAGTCTGCTTCCCAGCGACCACTCTTACCCATCCAGGCAGGCCCCACAAACATCATGTTGTAGGCGTAGCCGCGATTGTACCTGCCCATGGCACGGTATTGGTCGACGATGTTCTTGAAGTAGGGAATCTCGCACTCCTCGTAGACCATGCCGCGCAGGATGTTCTGCGGGTGGGTGCCGTAGTAGGAACCGGGGCCATCGAATACGGCCAGCAGGTCCCGCGAGAGGTGCGGGATGGCCACGATGCCGATGTCGTCTTCCTCGTCCGAGGCCGGGCAGTGGATATTGCGCTTCGAGGGTATCCAGGGATTCCAGGGACTGCCGTCAAAGAGGGTGTACCAGGAGTTGTTGGCGTTCCAGTAGGCCTTGGGGCCTTCCTCCCAGCAGGTCGCCACCGCGACCTTGATCATCGGGTATTTCTCTTTGATATAGTTCACCAACTCGGCGTCCATGTAGTAGGAGCCGGTCGAGACGGGGTAGAAGCCAAAAACCGCGTAGAACTCACCCAGCACCTCGTCCACGATTTTCTTTTTGTCTTCCAGCGAAAAGAGCCAGATGGCCAGTTCCTTGGACTTGAACCTGTCGCGGAATTCCTGGCACTGGAGGCCGAGGAAGGTCGCGCCGATTTCGTCGCCATACTTCTCGTGATGCTCCCTGGCGATGGTGACCGCCTCCTCGTTGAACAGGCTGGCGTAGGTCATCTGGATGGTGGTGCGCAGGTCGTTATCGTGGGCGATCTGCTGCTGGGTGCAAAAGATATCGAGAGACTCCTGAATGACCTCGCCACGTGTGAGATCTTCCTGCTTACCTTCTTCCGCTCCCTTCTGAAGATACTCCGGCACCATCTCTGGCCGGTGGATGATGGTCACGTAGAATTCGCCCATCCTCATCCCTTGACCGACCCCAGCTTGATGCCCGTGACAAAGTACCGCTGCAAGAAGGGATAGACCACGAGGACGGGCACCATGGACAAAAAGACACTCGCTGCTCGTATCGAACGCTCGCTAAAGAGCAGGAACTCCTCCTGCATTCTTTGCGGCATGGCTAGGTAAGAGGTGTCCAAACCGATGACGACCGACCTCAGGAAGGTCTGCAGCGGCTGCTTGTTCACGTCGAAGATCAAGACCATGCCGTCAAACCACGAGTTCCAATGAAAGACGATGGAGAACAGGGTCAATGTCGCTATGGCGGGGAGTGACAACGGCACGTAGATGTTGAACAATCTTCTCCAATGTGAAGCACCGTCGATCCTGGCTGCATCGTCCAGTTCTTGAGGGATTTCGCGGAAAAAGTTCATCATGAGAATCACGCTCATCGGCATCATCGCGGGCGGGATTACTAGAGCCCATATCGAATTCATCAGGCCCAGGCTTCGGATAACCAACCACCAGGGAATAATCCCCCAATCGGTGAACAACCCGACGAGCAACAACCACATGAAAACATTCCGCCCCTTGAAACTCTTTGCGGTCCTGGAAAGCGGATACGCCATCAGTACAGTCACCGCCATCTGCAGAGAAACACCCAAGACGATCCGCTGCACCGAGACGATGAGAGATTGGTAAAAGACCGGCGCCTTCAGCACCAGATCGTAAGAAGCCGTCGTGAAGCGAATGGGCCAAAGGGTGACCAACCCACCCACAGTCGCCGCCCGATCGCTGAAGGAGACAGCTAGGAAATGGAACAACGGCACGAGACAGATCAGCCCCACAATAGAGAGCACGAGGTAATTGAAGGCTTTGAATACTCGCCAGCCCCAGGACTTGTCCTCGATCATGGAAAACACCTCCAAAAAAGAGCTACCCAGGCATACAGCTCAATAGCTTCTATCGTCTAGAAAATTCGATATTCAGTGTACTTGTTGGCCAACCAGTATCCGACGACGACGAGGAGCAGCCTGATGATCGATCTGAACAGCCCCACTGCCGTCGCCAAGCTGAATTGAGCCGCTACGAGACCTACACGGTAGACGTAGGTATCCAGGATATCCCCCGTGGGATACACCACCGGGTTATAGAGATTCAACACCTGGTCAAATCCTGCGTCGAGCATGCTACCCAGGTTCAGGACCGCCACGAGCAGGACCGTCGACAGGATTCCGGGCAGAGTCACGTATCGTATCTGTTTCAGATGGTTGGCCCCATCTATGCTGGCAGCCTCGTATAGCTCCGGATCGATCCCCGCCAGTGCGGCGAGATAGATGATGGCCGACCAGCCGACCTCTTGCCATAGATAGGTGACGACGAGCACAGGCCGAAACCAGACGTTGCTGCCCAGAAAAATGATGGTATCGCCGCCCACCCGCCTGATGAGTTGATTGACCAAGCCAGTGGAGCCGAGCAGGTCGAGCATCAAGCCGCCGAGTATGACCCACGACAGAAAATGCGGCAGGTACACGATCGTCTGTATCGAGCGCTTGAAAACGCGCGAGCGAATCTCGTTCAGCATCAGTGCGAAGAGAACAGCAAAGAACTGCAATGCGACGGTTTTGGCAACCGCGATGATGAACGTGTTGCGCGTAATACGCCAGAACTCGGGCAGGGCGAAAAGGTGTCGAAAGTTGTCCAAACCCACCCAGCGGGACTTGAGAACTCCCAGCCCGGGGTTGAACTTTTGGAAGGCGAGCGCTATGCCGAATATGGGAAAGTAACTGAACAAAATGAGCCCGATAAGACCCGGAAGCACCATGATGTACAGAGGCAGACTCCGCGCAAGATAGGCCGAGAGTTTGCTAACTCGTGAGCGGGTCTGCGGTTGGGAAGGCAGGCTTGCGTTTTCTGAGATCATCTAGTCCTCCGTATTTGGCGGCGTTACCTCTGAACGGGTGCAGGTTACCGCCGTCTGAAGCTGATGGGTGCCCGGAGGCGCCCACCAGCTTCATTCAGCGCACTATCTCACCTTACCGACTCTTGTACCAGTCGTTCACTTCCTGGGTGATCTGATCTCCACCCTGCGCCTTCCACTGGTCAATAAAGTCGTCAAAGGCCTCGGGGGCCAAGTCTCCGGTGATGATGCCGTAGAACACCCCGTCTCTCAGCCCGTTCAATGTCGTCTGATAGGCCTGCATGCCTGCCGTGGCAAGCCCGAGGTACTCGTTAAAGATGTTGTCTTCGCTCTCGTGGCCCGTGGTGAACACGTAGGCCTTGCGGTACTCGGATATGGTGCCCATCGGGTCTTCCAGCATAAATACCTGCATGGCATCCCGCTCGCCCTCGGGGATATCCTTCCAGCTCTCGATGGTGGCGAACGAGTTGGCCTGAGCATAGGTGTTCATGTAGGTACCACCGCGCATAAAGTGGCAGCCAAAACCCGCCCTGCCGGCAGGCGGATCGGGGGGCCTTACGATCGTGTCGCCATCCCATGCAAAGCCGGTGTCAGAGTCACCAGAGAGGTAGCCTTCCCATCCGTGGAAGCGCTTCGTGGGATCCTCCCACAGCTCTGTCCACCAGTTGAAGCATTCGATCACGCGCTCGGCGTGCTCAAAGCCCTTGCGGAACCCATTGACCACCCAGTAAGGCATCTCGCCAACGCTGCCCCGCTTGCCGCCCGGCCCGGTGGGGATACGTCCCCACGTCCACACGGCCTCGGGATCGTTCACCAGACTGTCCTCAATGGGCCAGCGCGCCCCCCAGGCGGGTGCAAAGTGCATCCCGGCCAGGTTGCCGCCCGAGCGCCCCATGGCGTCTCCATCCCCCACCGTGAAAAAGTCGTCAGGGATGACACCCTCGGCGTACCACTCGCGCAGCAGGAGCAGGGCATCCTTCATCTCTGGCAGGATGTCACTCTGTACCAGGCCGCCTGCCCCATCCTTGATCCAGTAGGCGCTCTGCACACCATACGCGCCTGTGATGGCATCCGCGCTGGCGAACCAGCCGCCCCCGCCCCACGAATCGCCGCGGCCGATGCTCTTGGATAGGTTGAGGCCGAGTGTCACGTCTCCAGCCCCCAGGTTGGCCTCCTTGAAGGCCAGGGCTACTGCCTTGACCTCGTCCAGGGTCTCGGGCATCTTTAGCCCTAGTTCATCGAGCCAGTCCTGGCGGACAAAGAGCAGCTTGGCGTTGTTGGCCGCTCGCTCTGCCATGGGGAAGGCCATGATGCGCCCGTCCACCTTGGCGTACGACCATGCAGCGTTGCCGTCGAGATACGAATCCACCGGCTTCTTCACCCACATAGGGTCAGCCGCGGCCTCCCAGGCATCGGTGATATCCTCCAGCACATCGGCTTCCAGCATACTCAAGTAGGTAGTCTGAGGAATCTCCTCCATCCAGTCCGTCAGTTCGCCGCTGGCCATGGACAGGTTGTACTTGGTGGCCATATCATCTGCCGTTGCCATCCAAGCGACCTGCCAGTCGATGTTGAACAGCTCCATACCGATTTGCCAGAACGGGCTGGTTGCGGTTTCGTCACTTATGAGCTCGTCGCCTACTTCGACACGCTTGTTGCCCGTGACGACGATCGGCTCGGCATCCGGCGGAGTCTGCACGAGAGGCAAGACGGTTTCCCACCCCTTGGCGTGGTCAGGAGCGCCGGGTAGAAAGCCGATAGCCTCGAGGCGTTCCTTGGCCGAGAGGACGGGGACTTCTGTGGGTGGCACCTCAGTGGGTTCACCGGGCTTGGTCGTAGGCTTGGCGGTGGGAGCTGCCGTAGCCCCAGGGGTCGCCTCCGAGGGACACGCACACCCGGCCAAGACCGCGCCGGCTGCAGTCAAAGCGCTCATCCGTAGAAAATCGCGCCTACTTAACATTTTGCTTTTCATGTGTTTCATCCTCCTTGACTTTGTACAAACACTTGGTAAACTAACGCTTGTGTGGAGTTCGCTCCACATGCCCTTTGTGCAGGCCATCGTCTAAGCCTAACAGCAGATGGTGGCCTGTACATCTACCTGATGACTTTTCGATTCTCATCACCTCCCTAATCCAGAATATCAACGGATCATCGCAATCGGGGGTGGGGGGTGTGTGGGCGGCTTCGCCCGCCCCCCCCCATCTTCCCCTCACTCACTGGAAGATAACTATAAATACAAAGATGAATCACGAGATAAAAGCATCGCATGACCTGTCAACGGGATGAGCTCGATGCCGGACCTGAAAACGCCAAGAATGCGTCCATCGAACTCAATACATGTCCGTCGAAATCAAACAGCGCCTGATTCTCCCACTCATTGCCCGATGATGGGTTTTGCGGATCCCATCCGCACCCCGGCAATCCCAGCCACGCCGGCTCCCAGTAAACCACCCCTTTTCCCAATCCATCTGGCACGCCTGCCACAACACTCATAAGATCCCCGAGCCAGTCCGCCTGGCCCTCCACCGTGGCCGGGTAGCCGGCCACGAGCTGATCCTCTTGACCGATCAGATTGCCAAAGCCGTCCTGATCCGCAAGCGTGTACGGATACGCCATCTCCACCACAATCAGTCCCTTGTCGTACCGGTGTGCCAGATCCTTCAGATTGTCGGACAGGTCAGTCAACTCACCATGCCAGTATCCATAGAACGACAGCCCTATGAGGTCAAACTCGATCCCTTCCGCAATGACACTGTCAAACCACCACCGGTACAGTGCGTTGTTACCCCCTCTGTCCAGGTGTAGCATGATCTCGGCGTCACATCCGGCATCCTTCACGCCAGCTATTCCAGCTTGCAAGAGACCGGCAAGCCTTCTAAACTGATCGCTCGATCCATCTAGCTTGCCGTCACTCCAAAGCAAGCCACTGGGTATCTCGTTGCCTATCTGCACTATATCGGGCGCCGTTCCCTGATCCCTCAACTCCGTCACCACTTCCTTCGTGTAACTGTACACCGCCGCCTTGAGCTGATCGTAATCCAAGTCTTGCCACGCCGCGGGTTTGTATTGCTTGCCGGGATCCGCCCACGTGTCGGAATAGTGTATGTTCAAAAGGAAGCCCATACCGGCGTCCTCGATCCTCCTCGCCATCGTCTTTACTCGTTCAAGATTGTTGTACCCATCGGCAGGGGTATGCCAAAGCTTGAGCCTGACGTAATTGATGCCGTGGTCAGCCAAGATCCGGAAGATGTCCTGCTGCTGGCCCATGTCGTTGTAGAAGACACCCCCATGATCCTCTACTTTCGGCAGGCTGGATATGTCCACTCCCCTTATCTCTAAAGTATTACCCGACAACTCATCCTCAACACCTGGGGATGCTACGGCTCCTCCGACATCCTCAGGGGGCAAGCTTGGCAACGTATCAGGTCTTGATGCCGGTTCCTCTCGAACCATAGTCCTTGAGCTGATGACGGCGACTAGACCAACAACGAAAGCGAGAGCCAAGAACCAGAGCTTTCCAAGCTTGCGCATTTGGCCTATGATTCGCCCTATGCTGATGTTGCACGTTTCTTCCAACTAGAACTGTTCGGCTGCCTCTTCCGCAGAATCGCTACGTGCGCCTTTAATGGATTACGCAGAGGTACGCGCCACTTCCTTCAACGCGCCCAGGAATCCTTCATACGACACCGGCTTCTGCAGATAGCTGTCGGCCTCTCGCGCCAGAGTGCTCGTCCCCTTATCCTGCCACGAACAGACCAGCACTGGAATGTCACAAGTAGACCGGTCAGTCTTCAGGGCCTGCAGTACGTCATGGCTCACAGGTTCCATGAGATCGGGATCCAGCACAATCATCGCAGGCCCTTTCTGCGCCGCTAGGGTCACCACATCTCCACCAATAGAAGCAACAACCGCCTGGTGTCCGATTGTCCCGGTGTAATATCGCATCAGATAAATGAACTGAGCGTCACTCCCAATGATCAGCACAGTGCAAGCGTCGGTGTTACCCACGAACTTCCTCCTAATCGAAAAGGCCGCAACTCTTTCGCTACCACTTTACCACATCACACCTGACAAGAGCAACCACTTTCTTAACACACTCCGTCAAAATCTGAACGGATGGTATCTTCTCAATAAATGGCGGGGGGTGGGGGGGGCGGGGGCGCCCCCCCCCCCCCCCCCCCGCGTAGCCGCCCGCACCCCCCGCCTCCGGCTTATCAGGTTGTAGTCGATGCTGACCGAAGCATGGAGCATATCGCAAATGAAACTGAGGAAGGCATAATTGAAATAAGCCGCATCGGCGCGCACGACCGGGATACGCATCATGATACGTTCATTAGGGGTATAATACCTTTGGGGCTCTCATAGGCGCCCCCGGCGTGAAGTTTGCCTATGACAACCCCCTGTTCCGTCACGGGGTTAGTTTTGCGCTACTGCAAAAAGCTTATAGGGGAATCAATCGGGTGTGTTTCGTTTCAGCTATCTTCCCAAAAGCTGCACCGTGACTGCGCTTTCAAATGCCTGCCGAACTGGGTAGGCTTGTTGTTTCTGAGGCCTACCTTTAGCTTTTGGGAAGATTAGCGCTCTCCCTTCTGGTAGGCACTAGGCGACACGCCTACCTCACGCCGGAACACTCGGGCAAAGTAACTACTGGTGGAAAAGCCAACCTCGAATGCCACCTCAGTAACACTCTTGCTACCTTCCTCCAATAACGCCTTGGCCCGCTCGATCCGATAGCGCTTGAGATAGTCGATGGGCGTAATGCCAATCTCCTTTTGAAAGCTCCGAATCAAATGCTGCTCACTCAGGCCAACATAGGCGGCCAAGTCCTTCAACGAAACCTGCCCCGCGTAGTGCGTATGTACGTAGGCCATAGCCTTCCGCATAACCTGTTGCGTCTCGACGCTCAACTTGCTTTTGTGCGCCAGCGTCGCTTCGATATGCCCAAGTGTTTCCTCCACGCTGAACAAGCCTTTCCCCAGCACCTTCGCCACGCCGCGATTCAGACGCGCCATATCCTCTTCCATCAGTGCCTGCCCGGTCAACACGATCACCGGGATGTTGCGGCTCATCTCCTCATCACGCATCGCCTCCAATACCCCGAACCCGTCCAACTCCGGCATCATCAGGTCCAGGAGCACCAGATCGGGATGCTCCTCTCGGATGATCTCCAGTGCCTCCCGCCCATTCCGTGCCCGCAAGACGCGGCAACTCGGCAACTGTGATTCCACGATTCGCGCGTGCATCTCCAAGACCGTAGGCACGTCATCTACCACCAGTATCTTTTTCCCCGCATCCTGGTCTTTGAGCAACCCCTGGCCCTCCAGCGCCTTCATCAGCTCCGCCGTGCCCATCGGTTTCGCCAAATAGTCGATCTCCAGCATCGAGCCGTTGCCTTTGTCTCTAGTGAGCGTGTAGAATACCACCGGCACATACTGCGTCGCCGGATTCTCCTTAAGCGCCTTCAGAATCTCCCATCCCTGCTCCGATGCCATTTCCCCATCCAACACCACCGCCTCCGGCGCTCCGGCCAGGAGCCACACGCGCCAATCTTCTTCTTTCTCTCCCACCTGATGCATCGTCACCTCAAGACCTTGCCGTACCAGGTGATCGCGCAAATGATCGCCACCCTGCCTATCCTTCACCAGCAACAACACCTGGCGCGTCCCGATCACTGGGATCTCGGCATCGGCAAAAGCCGGCTGACGTTCCATCGCTGGCAGTGTGAAATAGAACACCGAGCCTCCCCCTTCATTCCCGGAGGAGCGCACGCCAATCTCGCCTCCGTGCAGCTCCACCAGCCGCTTGCAGATCGCCAGCCCTAATCCCAGACCGCCGTATCCCCGCGCCGCCGTACGCTCCGACTGCCGGAACTCGTCAAAGATCGCCTCCTGCTCCCCCGGGGGGATGCCCAGCCCTGTGTCTTGCACCGACACGACCACGCGGTCGCCCTCCGCCGCCACGCACAGCGCCACCTCGCCCTGCGCCGTGAACTTGACCGCGTTGCTCACCAAGTTGAGCATGACCTGTCGCAAGCGCGTCCGATCTCCCCACACGCGCGGCAACTCATTCGGCATCTCGGCCCGCCACACCAACTCCTTGTCCCGCGCCAATTGCTGACCTAGCGCCAACACCGGCTGCAGAACTTCCGTCAGATGCAGCGGCTCACAGACCAACTTCAACTGCCCCACCTCGCTGTGCGCCAAATCCAACACGTCGCGGATCAACCCATCCAGGTGTTGCGCACTGGCGTAGATGTGCTCCACGTCCTCCCGGTTGACCACGCATCTCGCCGAGCCAACTTGCTCTCCTTCTCGCAACAGCACCGCGCTCAGGCCGGTGATCAGGTTCAGAGGTGTGCGCAACTCGTGGCTCACAGTGGAGAGGAAGCGGCTCTTGAGCCGGTTCGCCTCTTCCGCAAGCCGCTGCCCTTCAAGCGCGTCACGGTACAACCGACTGGTGCGCAGCGCCGAGACGAGGTTATGCACGATCGCCGCGCAGGGTTCAAGATTCGTCGCGCTGAAGGCCACAAAGCCTGTAGTGCGGTCGTCAATCACCAGCGGCAGGATCGCCAGTTGAACGGTGGAATCGGGCGGATACAGCCCTGGCGGCGGGAACTCGCGGGCGGGGAATTGGAGCCCCACTTCATTCTTGGACAGGCCTGTGCTGAGCAAGACCGTGCAGTTTGCGAGGGGGTCGCCCTCACGCGACGGGTACAACGCGACGAGCGCGTGTTGAATCCCCAATTGAGGTAAATGGTAAGCCAGAATGTCCGCGCTTTCGGAGGCGCCGAACGCGGCAAGCAACTGCGAGGTCATCAGTCCCAGGCGATTCGACATCTCCATGTGCCGCAGCAGCTCGTCGGTCGCCTGACGCTGCACCTGTTCGGCGATTGCGAGGCGGGCGCGGTCGATCATCGTGTCGGCGAAGACGAGGTTCGCCCCAGGGGTCAGTGATACCAGGTGGGACAACCCGCGACGCAGGGTCGAAAGGGCAGCTTGCCACGCGTACGCATCTTCGCCGTGCACTTCGAGCCAATCGAAGAGTTGCTGCAGCGCGGTGTCGAATAGCGCCGGATCGTTGCGGGATAGACTCGACGTGAGCGTGCGGGTGAGATTCAAGCACAGGGTTTCAATTTCTTCGCGCGTACTGCGCCGCGCTTCGACGAGCGTTGCCTCCGCCATCGCGCGAGCGAGAGTGGTTTGTGTAGTCTCGAAATCCGATGGCATCGCAGGAACGAGCGTCGTGACCGGCGTACTCTCTGGGCGACAGCCGCACGATTGGCGAATGACGAACTGCGTCGGTACGCGCGTGTGCGTCTCGCCTATCTGCTTTCCCGCGATCGCGTCGAGCAGGAAAAGCACCGCCTGGTAACCCAGCGTGAACGTCGGATGCCGAACGGTGGTGAGCGGCGGGAGATGCGAGCGCGCGTCGAGGATGTCGTCAAAGCCAATGACTGCGACGTCGTCCGGGATGCGCCGCCCCGCTTCGCGGAGCATCTCTATTGCGCCAAGGCAGGAGAGATCGTTGCTCGCCAGCACAGCGGTGAACAGCGCGCCCGACGCGAGGATCTGTTGCATCGCGGCACGCCCATCCTCGCGCCGGTGTTCGCCGAAGGCGATCAGGCGCGCATCCTCCTTGATACCTGCGTCACGCAATGCCTCGCGGTACGCGGACAGGCGTTCCGCGGTGTCGCCTCCGTGCCCCGATTTACCCGCGATGAACGCGATGCGCCGATGCCCGTGCTGCAAGAGATGGTCAAATGCCTGGCGAATGCCGCCCGCGTTATCCACGGCGACCAGCGGCCCCGGCTTCTCGGCTGTGGTCAGGATGACGGGGTAGCCCGAACGGACCAGATCCTGCACGTACTCGAATTGCACGTCGGAGAGATCGTCGGGAATGACGATCAGTCCATCGGTGTTCCAGGGGCCCACCGGGACAAAGTCCATGCCCGCGCCCGGCACCGGCCAGACGGTCCGGCTTTCGCGCGGACTCGCGGGAAGGCTGATCCCACAACCCAGGAGTAGGTTGCAGTCGTGCTCACACGCCGCAACGCAAATCCCCTGAAGGAGTACGTGAGTATAACTATCGATGGTCGTGCCCTCGTAGACCGACCAGGTCGAGAGGAAACCGATGGTGGGACGCGCGCGAGCTTTTTGATGCATGCCCTTTCCTTGAGTTTGGACAAACGGGAGAGTCTTTCATCATTGGTCAGGTGTTAACGCAGGTCAACACCTTGAGGTGAAGTCGCTAGTCTGGCCGTTGACAGTGGGCAGCGATGAACGCGACAATCAAACACGTCACGCCCAGCAATATTAGCCCTCTTTCGGTTCCTTGTCAAATAGTTATCGTTGGGGTGAGACTAAACTTGGTTGATCGCCTCATAAGGCATCATCAGTTCTCTTGTTGCCCAGGTCACCACGACTCCTCTTATCCTCCCCTACCAACGTTTTGCCTGGTTAGAGAGTTATAGTACAATTCAGCCCATCAAGGAGGAGCAATCGTGCACTCACAAAAGATGAGTCATACTTATGCTCAGATTGTAAACGCCTGGTGCATGTACGACTGGGGCAGCTCGGCCTTTTCCACCACGGTGGAGGCTGCCGTCCTGCCGGTCTACTTCGAGCAGGTCGTGGCGGCCGGCCTGGGCGGCAACACCCCCACCGTCTACTGGGCCTACACCAACGCCATCGCGCTGATCATCGTGGCCTTGCTGGCTCCCGTCTTGGGCAGCGTCGCCGACTACACCGGCGGGAAGAAGCGGCTGCTGACCGTCTTCGCCGCCATCGGTATTGCTGCGACGACGCTGATGGTCTTGATCGATTCAGGAGACTGGCTCCTGGCCCTGGGGCTCTTCCTGCTCGGCACCATCGGGTTGAGCGCCTCGTATGTCTTCTACGACTCTCTCCTGCCCCATGTCACCCGCGCGGACGATATCGACTACGTCTCGTCCAAGGGGTACGCGCTGGGCTATGTGGGCGGCGGCATCCTCCTGGCGGTCAACGTCCTGATGATCCAGGTCGTCTGGGCCGGCAGCCCTCTAAACCTAGGGCCACGCCTCTCGTTCCTCACCGTGGCCGTGTGGTGGGCCATCTTTACGATACCACTCCTCCGCCGGGTGCCGGAGCCGCCGGCCAACACCACCGGCATCGGCGCGGGGGTCAACCCGTTGGCCGCCAGCTTCCGCCGCCTCGGCCAGACCTTCCACGAGATACGCAAGTACCGCCAGCTCTTTTTCTTCCTGCTGGCCTTTTGGCTCTACAACGACGGCATCGGCACGATCATCAAGATGGCCACCATCTACGGCTCCGAGATCGGCATCGGCATGACCGACCTGATCGGGGCGCTGCTGCTCACCCAGTTCGTCGGCATCCCCTTCTCGCTGCTGTTTGGCAAGTTCAGCGGCAAGATCGGCACCAAGCGCGCGATCATGCTGGGCCTGGGTTGGTATGCGCTCATCACCGTTGGGGGGTATTTCATGCAGGCGCCCTGGCAGTTCTGGGTGCTGGCCCTGATGGTGGGCATGGTGCAGGGCGGGACGCAGGCGCTCAGCCGCAGCCTCTTCGGCGTGATGGCCCCCAAGGCGCGCAGCGCCGAGTTCTTTGGCTTCTACGACGTCTCCAGCAAGTTCGCCGGGATCGTCGGGCCGGCGCTCTTCGGGGTGGTGGGACAACTGACCGGCTCCAGCCGGTTGAGCATCGTCGCCCTGATCGTCTTCTTCATCGGCGGCATCGTCCTGCTTGGCCGCGTGGACGAGAGAGAGGGTATCCGCGTGGCGCAACTGGAAAACGCAGCGATGATTTATCCAGCAGAGCCTGCATAGCACAAGCATATGGCCCGATACGACCCAGATAAGCATCACCGCCGCTCAATACGCCTCAAGGGATACGATTATGCGCTATCTGGGGCATATTTCGTTACGTTGAACACTCAGCATGGAGAGCATTTATTCGGTGAGATTGTTGACGGCGAGATGCAGTTAAACGAATACGGAGAAATCGTACAGGCTTGCTGGGACGAGACTCCGGCGCATTTCGCACGCGTTGAACTGGACGCTTTTGTCGTGATGCCCAATCACGTACATCTGATTGTTATTCTCACTGATGACGCCAGTC
>Ga0315544_1001385_pt1 | contig 19063 bp, 10 predicted proteins | sample SalMarSW160130MG_2_FD_202543 | JGI IMG/M metagenome (GOLD analysis project Ga0315544, IMG submission 202543) | Salt marsh sediment microbial communities from the Plum Island Ecosystem LTER, Massachusetts, United States - Salt Marsh Sediment SW1601-130 ... | reverse complement strand
GACCCGGTATTGGGAAACTGTAGTCAAGCATCAATATGTGCGCAAAACCTGACGCGGTTCCATTGCCCCATCGCTCAACGAGAGAATCACTAGCACTCGGCCAGAGCTTAACAACCACATAGCTGGGTCGTAATCCTTTTACGGGCAATATGTTGGGCCACGAGAGAATGCCGTGCAACTCTTGCAGATCTAATTCTGTGTATCTGTTCTGTGGAAAGTTATAGTACACCCAACCAAACCTGTAGTTAGTAGCATAAGGCTCCTCGCCGAACAGAGCGTTCTGATAATAAAGAGTATAGTCCCAGCGTTCTAGATCCTCAAATCCGCTTGAATTGGCTCTGTGGCCTGTAATGCTTACGCCCAAGCCCGTACCATACAAATCTAGGTCGATAGAGCCCTGTACGGCGCTTTCGTCCTGATAGACATCAAAACCACGCCAGATATATTGGCTTTGATAGCTCAATTCAATCATACCGTGCAGATCACCTTGCAGCCCAAGCCACTCTCCTTCCCAGGACTGCGCCAGTCCTGCTGACGCCATCAACAAGACGACAGTCAATGAAAGAAATACCTGCTTCATATCAAATTCTCCTTAAAAAACACTTATCCAATCCCTTTCTTTCAACGCTCGACGCAAACGATATATCTTGAACAATCCCCCAAAAGACCTCTACCACCTGCCATTCTTTCTCATCTCAGCCATCGGCAGAGTATCGAGGTCCTTTGTGAATTTTGTTAACTCCTCTTGTGGGAGTTCATAATCGGTGAATTTGCCTGATAAATACGCATCATAACCAGTTAAGTCCATCAGACCGTTGCCATTGTAGTTAGGCGGTGCTATTTTCCTCTTTGCTTTCTTCTTTAGTCGATGGACACTTTGGGCAAATCAGCCAACGCCTGCTCTATCTTCTCTTTAGGATATGCATAATCCTCAAGTTTGCCGCTAAAGTAGGCATCATAAGCTGCCATATCAACGTGACCATGTCCACTATGAGCTATGAGTATTGTTTTTGCTTCACCAGATTCCTTGCACTTAAGGGCTTCATCTATTGCCACCTTAATACAATGGTTTGTTTCCGGAGCGCTGATAATGCCCTCAGTACGAGCAAAGGTTACCCCCGCCTTAAAGGTAGCAATCTGGTGCTCAGCTCTGGCCTCAACGAGTCCCAAGCTATGCAAGTGACAAATGATGGGCGCCATCCCATGATAGCGGAGTCCTCCCGCGTGGACGGGTGGCGGAATAAACCCGTGCCCGAGGGTATACATCTTAATCAAAGGGGTAAGCATAGCCGAATCGCCAAAGTCATAAGCATATGGTCCCTTGGTCACAGTGGGACAGCTTGCCGGCTCCACACAGATGATGCGCAAGTCGGGCTTCGTCCCATCAATTTTATCCGTGACAAATGGCAAAAACAGGCCGGCAAAGTTTGATCCACCACCAATACAGCCGACGATAATATCCGGGTAAGCATCCGCCTTCTCCATCAGCTTTTTTGCCTCCAGACCATTGATGGTTTGATGCAGCAGAACGTGATTAAGCACACTGCCCAGCGCATAATGAGTATCATCACGGGAGACAGCATCCTCCACCGCCTCACTGATGGCAAGACCCAGGCTGCCGGGACAATCGGGGTCTTTCGCCAGCATATCTCGCCCTGCCTTGGTATCAGAACTGGGACTGGGCACACAATTAGCACCCCAGGTCTGCATCATCACGCGACGATAGGGTTTTTGATGATAGCTGATAGCGACCATGTAGACTTTTATCTCGAGGCCGAAGCAAGCTCCCCCGAAGGATAGAGCACTTCCCCACTGTCCGGCTCCGGTCTCGGTGGTTATACGCTTTATGCCCTCTCGCTTACTGTAGTAGGCTTGAGCAACAGCAGTATTAGGCTTGTGACTCCCAGGCGGGCTTGTCCCCTCATATTTGTAGAAAATCCTAGCCGGTGTATCCAGAGCTTTCTCCAACCTGTGCGCTCGAAATAGGGTGGTAGGCCTCCATAACCGATAAATGTCCTGGACTTCCTCAGGGATATCAATCCAACGCTCAGTGCTTACCTCTTGCTTGATTAATTCCATGGGAAACAAGGGTGCCAAGTCGTCAGGGGTTACGGGTTTTCCTGTACCGGGGTGTAAAACCGGTGGTAATGGCTCAGGCATATCCGCCAAGATATTATACCACTGTGTCGGCACCTCGTTTTCATCCATGGTAAACTTTGTTCTTTTATCCATTTCGTTCTCCTTAAGGCAACTCAATATCTTCTTGTCTACACATGAACTTAAGTTTATCTAATGCAATGACGTGTATGTGTCAAGCAAATATTGTCAGAATATTCTATCAAAATAACTCGATAAATATAGGACAAATTGCCGATTTATTTTTGCCTAAAATCCATAATCATCTCAGCTTGGAACTTCGATATTTCCCAAGCTAACATTTACAGATCAAATTCGACCGTTAGTCTTTAACAGTTAAAAAATTAGCCACAGGGAACACCGACGGTACGAATAAAAACAAAAAACTCTGTGATCTTCTCGAGCTCTGCATCAAAAAGTCAAGTCAAAAGACTATGGCCGCATAGCCAACGCTGTCTCGGCTCATGGTCCCCATTGTTTGCAGCATCACCTCATTACTATTTGTGTATGTTAACAACAAACCTTCTTTCTTACCCAGTTTCCTTGCTACGGCAACCGTCGCTGCCGCTGCACCGGGACCGCAGGCATTATAATTCTCAGCAGCACTTGCAAGCAAACCCTGCGCGTCGAGTTTCAAAGCCAAATCAATAAATTTCTGATCGTTTACCTTACTCGCCCACTCAAGAGCATCCGCACCTGTCCCCATTGGCGTAAAGCCATACCGCGGACCATAATGCGTCAAGTCAGTCGAAGCAATACACACAATCTTCCTCTCCGCACTGCTAACTATAATGTCACCGAGAGCAGCTCCAAGTGTTATAGCCAGTTCCCTCGGCGGGACAAGAATCGGAAGAATTTTCGAGCCATGAAAAAGGTGCTTTATAAACGGAACTTGTACCTCGATACTATGCTCTGACAGGTGCGCCTCGATATTGCTGACTGCATGACCACTATCCAACACGGCCTTGGCCAGCTCTTCGTCGACATCAACCTCACCAATCGGAGTAGTCCATCTACCGGTACCATAAACCGAAGGCAAGCTGCCTAGGTAATGTGCTCCTAAGATAACAAAGGTATGAACCTGTTCATGTCGTTGCTTGATCGCTGAGAAAGCTAACGCCGCCACGCTGCCGCTAAATGTCCAACCAGCATGCGGGACAATAGCCCCAACTATAGTATCGGGTAAAGATTCGGTAAGTGTACGTGCCTTAAGACATGCGTCAATCTCTTCCACGCAGGCGTCGCGCTGACCGGGATAGAATTGATCTGCAACAACAGGTTTTCTTACCTGCATAACTCGCACCTAGCCACTTGCGTTTTTCCATGCAGTCGCTATGATTACATAATATAAAAAGGACACATTACGATTAACCTGTCAAGAAGAAAACCAAATGGCACATGAAAAAACATCCGCCGTAGCCGTCGTGATGGGCTCAGATAGTGACAAGGAAGTGATGCAGAGCTGCATTGAGCAACTGCGGTATTTTGGCATCGAACCAGAGGTAAGAATACTCTCAGCGCATCGTACACCCAAGGAAGCTACCGAATTTGCTGAGACTGCGGCCGAAAGTGGGATAAAGGTTATCATTGCCGGTGCGGGCATGGCTGCTCATCTGGCCGGGGCCTTAGCGGCACGGACGACACTACCGGTCATCGGCATACCCTTAGCTTCGTCATCCGGTTTGGAAGGAATTGATGCCCTGCTCAGCACCATCCAGATGCCGCCCGGAGTTCCCGTAGCGACAATGGGTATCGGCAGTGCCGGCGCTAAAAATGCAGCCATTCTTGCTGTACAAATCCTTGCCCTAACAGACAATAACCTGCGCGAAAAACTGTCACTGTTCAAAAAGTCCGAGCAAGAAAAAACTGCCTCAAAGGACGCAGCTATAAACTCAAGTTAATTAAAACGCCAACGCGTACACAACCACACTACACCTGCGCCAAGTGATAAGAACAGTACTGTCCCAGGTTCCGGAACAGTTATCATAAGCTCAAAATTACTCAGATAGCCACTATCAGCATAATAAGCATCATAAATTTTCAATCGCCATTTGCCCTGCGCATCCTGGCAATCAAAAACGGCCAGAGAACCAGGCGTCCTAGGCTTGAATCGACCAGTAAAAGGCGGGCTGTGCTCCCCTATTGGGATTTGGGCCTCATCATCAAATATTGTTCCTATGTAGTCCTCGCCCTCAAAATACTCAGTCAAAGGATCATACCTGTTCAGGCATAACGTTGTTCCAGACGGGCTCTCCAAGAAAATTTGCAGGTCGAAAACTCTGGCATGTTTCACGGTGATACAGACATCCAGATCGCCAATTGTAATATGATCGGGCACTTCTATGACCGCATCAGTCATCCAACCCCTGGTTGCATCCAGCTCCTCAGGTATGCGAAGGTTGAAGTCGCCCCCATAAACATAGACCGGAGCAGCAGAAGCGGATAAATGCGATGCCATTATAAGAACATAAACTGAGATTATCCGCCGTGCTAATGTGCAAGCATCCATGCCAAAAAGGTGTTGTGCCTCCATTCAAACATACTCCTATAAAACTGTTCAACACAACAGGACTTACAACCTTATAGGACCTAATCTAAAACCGAACACGTTGCTACAATCTCGAAAAAAAACGCCACGGCCGACAGAAGAGAGACTCGCGCATCTATCATCTGTCTATTTCCGACTCTTAATAGCAATTCTATCAATAGCAACCATATATCAGTTTTTCGGTTAAGAACAGATCCCTTACCAAACCAAAGGGTTTAATTCACCTTACGGCAAAATGCAACTGTTTTTCGCCTGACGCTTATCTCGACCGGGCTCCCTAAAGAGATCAACAGCGATAAAAAATGGAGCCCTAAAGTTTGTGTTATAGGATAGCTTAATATACGATTGTCATTCCTGAGGACCTGACAGTCCAACTTCTCGAGAGCCCGGATTCCGCACGGGATGCAAAAAATCAACGCAAAGCTATCACTGAGAGAGCATCACAGTTTGCGCTCCCTTCAAAGCAGGAAGTGCAACCTTAGGGCTCCTCTGGCTTAAGTCTATGGGATTTTATAGTCTTGCAGCGATCGTCTATTAGCTACTTTAAATTGCTACGCTGGATACGAAGTCCTCTGCTAATCAAACTGCTACTATGGCCACCAATACCATCAACCAGACCGATACCAAGACACTGAATGTCGACGTTGACGCCATAGGGAGTAATCATTAACTGGCTCTGGCCACCTATAAGGTTTTGTAGCGCCACTGCAGAACCCAAGGATCCTACTCTTAATACATTTTGTCCGACGTCCGCGCTGAAGTTCTGACCATGGAATCCTAAGCTTAACAAGTCAGAAAATGTCTGCCATTGGTCGCCTACAAAATTTACGCCTTGATCATAACCGAAGATCCCACAGGTACCTACGGCGCTGCCTCCTTGAATCACCGCACCGATTCCTGTCTGCAAAACCTTAATCTGACCAGAACCATCGATAGTTTCTTGGGCATTGGTTACTGGAATGAAATTCATGCTCGTCGCTGTACTGGTTCCTGCTCCTGCTACCGTGCCGACATTACTCGAGTAAATATCAAAGCTTTGGATTTGATCGATGGCAAAAATCCCAGATGACAGCAGAAGGATAAGCGTTGTAGAAACTACAAACACCTTCTCCATTTTTCACAACTCCTTTTTCATCACTTTTAAATTTGTCTTGATTCAGTTGCCAGTTGGTTCCATCTAAAATAGCCAAGAAAAGCTAATACAATTGTCTCTACATCATCAGATAGTTGACCATTTTTAAAGCCCGTACCAAGCCGGCAAAAATACAAATTAGACTGAAAGGGAGCCCTGAAGGCTTCTACCCTCTGTTGAACCAGGATGTTACTTGAGGGCTCCCCGTAACATCAATCATTATGTTCGGTTCTTTTTTAGTAAGTTGTTTGCCACTGCACAGTATCAACTGTCAAACTGTTTATCAGCGTAGCAGTTGAGTTAGCAGCGCCATTAACGGAACCCTCCTGACACGCGTTGACTGTCGAACTCTCGTGCACGGACCCAGCTGAATTGGCACCATTTTGATCCCCGTTCAACCAGACATTATGCATAGCTACTCCAGATCCTGCGCCGTCACTCCTGAACAGGATTTGATCTGCTGACAGGCCAACGGTTTGGAACTGGTCCTTCATTCCGGTGCCGCTACCGATAAACTGGCTTTGAGTACCGCCGGCGTCGAGGAATTCGTTCACGCTGATAACACCGCAGCACCCTTGAGCTTCTGCTTCTTGACATATATCAGCTATTTGAGTCTGGTCAGCCGCTGGTGCACAACCTGTTGTCCCACATTGGTCTGTTGTCCCACATCGGTGATAGTTGATACCGGGCGAACAAGGGCCACAAGGCGTTCCCGCAACGTGCGTATTCTCAACCCACACATGTTGTAAAGAGCTACCAAAAACATCTCCGTGGACAAGGTTTAAGGAGGTACTTAAACCGGAATTCATGATATCACCAACGATAAACTCTTGGTACTGATCAATGCTCCCGGCGAGAATGTCGCTGTAATCCGCGAAGGCACCCGAAGACAGGAACAGAATAGCTGCTATTGCAAGGGATACTCTCCTAAGCATTTTTAGAACTCCTTTTCTTTCTTACTGTTGACATTCCCTTTCACTACTGCTAACAACACATTAGCAATCAAAAATAATAGAAAAATTCTTTGCCAGGCAACCTCCTTTCTCCCCCTGCCTGAAAGTTCCTGTTGTCGTCTCGCGAGACTCCTTAAGTTACTACTGAATTTACCTTATCATCATGTTTTGCACCTGCCGGCCTTGCTCGAATCCCGCTAATTCATAAAGCTCTCGACTGACCTGGACGCCGGGTTGACCGGCCCTTTTCCCAGTGGCTGCACTGCCCTGGATTACGCCCTTAGCGCCCTGTCCGGACACGTCCGTCACCCGGATTCTGTTGTAGATGGACCTTGGGATTCTTCTTCTATAGGCAACTTCCGGCCAATACCTGTAACCCGCTGCGCTGACCATCGCTTTTCCCTTACCTTCCGTGATTCCTTTTGCGAACGCACCAAATAGAGAAAGAGAATAATTGGTCTGGCTATAACCTGCACCAGCCCCAGGAAAAGCAACGTTAGAACCCACAGTTACGCCTTTCATTCCTCCAGATACGAGTAGAATATCAACGTCCCAAGGCAAGGCCTCCGCCACCGCAGCGTCATATACATGATCCCAGTTGCGATCCACTTCACCTTCCACGCTTACCTTTCCCACATAGGTGTAGCCCGCTTCTTTCAGAAGGTCTTTATCGATGTGAGTATCTATAAAAACAAACAGGGGCTTTCCCCTGGGCCTAATACAACGGACGAAGGAACTTGCTATCTCAAATCCTCTTCCGTGATGATAATGGTCGGGTCCCCCAAATACAGCTACAACACCGTTAAGAATACCTCCCAACACGTCAAGCGGTCCATCGTAAGGCAGTGACTGAATAACGTCTCTGAGCTCGGTCATGTCATCAGGATTGGCAGGATTAAATGTCCGTTCGTAGACGGCATTATCCGCATTGGGCCCATTGGGAAAGTAGGCCTTGAGAGTGCCCCATCCTCCGTGTGTCCAAAATGGCAGGTAGGGGGTAGCAACAGAAACTGGTTGCGTTCGGTACTTGTAATTCGAGACTGCATTGGTACTAATAATTGCATTAGCACCGGAATTTGAACCTCCGCTGTAAGAAACAGCTTCGCCCCCTTCGGCAACAGCTTCACCCCCCCCAGCGACAGCATAGCCTTGACCCTGCATGGACTGGCTTAGTGTCTGCTGGGTTGAGACGTTAGAAACGTTGCTCACATTGCCTTCGGGACCGTATGATCGCATTGCCCCGCCAGTAGCGAAAGCCCCACTGGCAACTACTGCCACCGCAAGTAAGCTACTCAGTAATTTAAATGATCTCTCCATGGTCATCCTCCTTAAAAATAGACTCCGTTTGCCTTTGACCCACCTCCGATGACCTTTTTCTTTACATTATCAATATGTTTTGTGCCTTCCTATTTCCTCCTTCCTTCTCAAATTATAATTGCCCATTTCCAAACTTAATCATTTATTTATATGCCCCTTGGCCGCCCATTCTCCCAGATAACTAATTGAGCTCTCGATATGGAAACACCGTTACCAATAATGAGCGGCCGGGACTTTCCAATCCCCTTTCGCCACTATGGACAACAAGCAAATGCTCACATCTTTGGCCAGTCCTTCTCTCGCTGTTAAAAATCCAATCAGCTAATCGCAACTTCATATCTTCCTCCGTGAAAAACTTTCAGATCGACAGTTTGAGTGAGCAAAAAAGAAAGTAGAAAGAGTCCTGTTGTGGTCAACTAGGCTGACGTATTTTTGCAAACCTGGATCGCAAATCCTTTTGTAATCAATTTTAATGGCTTGTGCGGGGTTCAAACTGCGGTTAATCTTGAAGACAGATACGATCTTGGCAAAAACGCTGGACAAGCACAGCGTTTCAATGACATAAGTTGGAAATGTCCTTTGAGCTATTGTGTGAGCATCCATGCTCAATTTACCAACAATCTTTAGACTAAAAACAACTAATTAACATACAAGATACACTTACAAATTAAAAACAATAATCTTATCGGACTATCCCGTCAAACAAAAAAAACTTTTTTTTCAAATCTCTCTCTTGATAATATAACCAATACCTCTTGCTTATCTACAAATCGCCTACCAAACATTCGGTAGATAAAATATTTATCACAATAAAATCGTGAATTTATAGGACCTGCTGTATCAGATGTGCCTCACCCCTTCGCTTCAACCCTGTCCGTAACAACCGGTTGCGCTTATATATCTCACCCAAACCTTCCAGCCCTATTTCGCAACGTCTATTTCACCTCCGCCACTGAATTAAACTCACCGAAGGGATTAATTTCCGTTGATTCGTTGTATGGATCCTGCTGCCATTGCCCATCAACAACCAACCGGTAACGATATGTACCCCCGGGCAATTTCAGCTTAGTTTGCCATACACCACTATGGCCCACCCTTTGCATCGGCGTCTTCTCAGGCTCCCAATTGTTGAAATCGCCGGCAAGATTGACGCTCTGAGCTCGTGGATATAGTGTTACAAAGACTAACGCCTCCTCTATCTGATTAACGCCGTAATAGTCAGAAAGCTTCGCATCAATGTCTGCCGATCCTTGCTGCTCGTCCGCTTGGCGCTGAGCGTTAGGGCTCAGCTCAACTGAGCTCGCTGAAGTCGCCTTTATCGAACTCTCTTGAGGACCTCGCGGGAATTCTTCAGATGTTGGTTTGGTTGCTTCAAGAAGATCAGCGGCGCTTGAACTAATTGACTCAAGCTGTTCAGCCAGAGAATTAACTATCTCCCGACTCTGCAGCCCAGCCTCAGCACCAATTACCTCCTGTGCCAAAGATTGAAAATCCTTCTGCCCTTTGCTGGCGGGATCGTATTCATTTATGGGCTGGCCAAAACTTGCTGCCTCCTTTATCTTTGTATTGAAATTAACGATCGTTTTAAACATCCTGTCAGCAAATTTATCTTTCAACTCAGCTAATATCTCTCTTGCCATTTTAGTCCTGATGTCGTACATGCTAGCCAGCACTTTTACGTTCACATTCTGCTTACTGCGTTTACAGAGGATACTCAGGGTTTCCAGTTGTTTACTGAGGCCGTGCAGTGCAAAGTAACCCGTCTCCACAGGAACGATAACGTCTGTGGCAGATCTTAGAGCATTGAATGTTAAAAGACCAACCGCTGGTGGACAATCGATGACCGCGTAGTCATATCGCTCGCTGACTTCATCTATTACATTTTTCAGGCAGCACTCACGGTCGGTGATCCCGGCCATCTGTTGCTCGAACGCAGAAAGATCTATGCTGGCAGGAGCCAATTCCAGCCTATCACTGATTTGCCAGAGAACCTCCATTAACCTTATGGGTTCATTCCTGCTTTTGCTTATGAGCACATCATAAATGCTCTGTTCGATCTGCTCCTCGGGCACAGCAAGCCCGACAGCGCAATGGGACTGTGGGTCCATATCAACTAACAGGACGCTCTTGCCCGCTCCAGCCAGCGCACTGGCCAGATTTATCGATATCGTTGTCTTTCCACAGCCTCCTTTTTGATTAACAACTGCTATCGTCCTCATTGTTCTTCTCCAGCTATGGGCTTCCATGCCACACAGATTATATAAAAACGCGACTTCCCTCTCTGACAACCTACAAAAGCCATTTGTTATAGGCCTAAAGACAATACTTCTAAACTACTATTCGGCAAAGAAATCTGAAAAACTTTACCTTTTTATGGGACGAGCAAAATTCATGTGGGATAATTAGTTCGTTGTCCTAAAAATAATTTCGCATCTTCTCTGACAATAGGCTGAAACCTCAAAAATCACGATGTAATGTGAAAAGATACACCGTTAAGCGCCCCACTTCTTATGGCCGAAGTTCTTGTCTTATAAGCAATTACGTACTTTTCAGAATGACAGGGCATGCTTGGCAAATGGTTTAAATCCGCGTTTTTTCTTTGTTGGCCTTTAATCTGGCTCCGCAAAACTGCGCGAAAGTACACCGGAATTAAAACGTTGAATTTATTATAAGCCTTCACGTAAGTAAGTTTATCTGCTAACCTTGCAGCAATTCTCAAAGAATTTTACCGGCGTGTAAATGTCAAGCCTGGAGGTGATATCGCCGATTTATGGGTAAAGAAGGGATTTTTTCTGATTAACGAGGTGTAAAGATTAATTCTCGCAAGATTACGCTGGATTAAACTGTCGAGGTTACCACCACACCATCGGTAATCCCGAAGGTTGCCTTAGAAGAACAGATGAACGAGCTTTTTGTTGGTATCCGCGAGGCTTAGAATCAACTGGGGCTCAAAATTCCCCAGAATAAGGTATGTTGCACCAATGGCACTATCCGGAACCAGTAATGGAGGCATTAGGCCTAGCCAAAACTAACTGCTATAAAAGACGCTTATCGCAACGACAATCTACTCATAGTCGAATTAGTAGCTACAATTACCGAGGAGAAGTGCCTGCGTATTTATTGACTTGAACGCTTAAAGATGTTTAACGTAAACACCTATATTAACAATGCGACCACTTGAGCAAAAAATATCCTGGCGAAACGCAACTTTATCTGCGGATTCCATAATATTCTTTATATGCTTTTATCTGTATGTCTGGCTGTTTATAGAACCACGTCTTATTTACCACAGCTTTGGGAATTTCATAGCTTATCCGAATTTTTCGGTTGATTGGACATTCCTCAAGACATGTCTGGGTTATCCAGGTGGCCTGGTTGAATACATAGGAGGATTTTTATCACAACTATATTACTTCCCATGGCTGGGGGCGCTGGTCACCACCGCGGTCGCCTGGCTTATGTATACTGCCACGAAAATTCTTATCCGGCCATTGGTAAGGATGAGATTTAAGCTCATCTGCTTTATACCGGCCGTGATGTTACTGATGATGCATAATCGTTATGATATTCAATTAACCGCCTTTCTGGCTCTGTCGGTCGTTCTCTGGTTCTCCGTTGTGTACGAAAAAGTGTCCGTACGTAACAGCTCCGCTCGTATAGCAGTGTTCTTGGGCATGTTTGCCCTGCTCTACTATATTGTGGGTGGTACAAGCTTTGTCTTTGCTTTCCTTGCGATGACCTATGAACTTTTCGTTGGACGGCGCAAGGTTCTCAGCGTGCTATTTCCCGCAGTAGCAATAGGCACATATCTTGTCGGCAAATATATCTTTGATTTGCAGATTGAGATTATCTATCTGCGATTGTCAGAGGTCCTATTTGAACGTGATCCATGGATTAAAGGTATCGTAATTTGCATTTATTTTTTCTTTCCGGCAGTGCTATTCGTATTGGGATTATGGCAAGAATTAGTGTCAAAGAAGATACCGGTCGACACGTTCAAAATACTCACCAAGTTTAAATCCTTAAAGACAGGATCGCTACGACAGCTTTTCCAGAGCGACAAAGCTAAATGGATTATAGAAACGGCGTTAGCTATATTCATTCTCGCAGCAGGTATTTTTATTTCATTCGATGCAACGAAAAAGAAATTGGTGCAGGTAGACTACTTTGCGCACAAGAGGAGATGGTCTGATGTCCTGACAAGGGCTCGCCAAATTCGGCCCGAATCATGTGATACCTGCTGCATTCACGATATAAACCGGGCACTGTTCTATACCGGCCGGCTGGGAGATGAAATGTTCTGTTATCCACAGGAATTCAACGCTTTGATACTTTCCCGTTCCGAATTTCAGAAACCCAATGGCAGAATATTTCTAAAAAGGAGCAGGCTTTTTTTGGAGCTCGGACACGTAGGAATTGCTGAAAGAGACGCCTTCGAATATTTGGAGCTTGTGGGTAGCACCCCCAGGATTGTCGAACAGCTTGCAACGATAAAACTCGTCAAAAGCCAGACTGAGGCCGCGAAAGTGTTCTTGAGAGCTTTGAACAAGGACTTGATATTCGGTAATCGGGGCCGTCAAATCCTTCGACGCCTTGAACGGGAGCCGGGTCTTACCGGTGATAAATGGATTCAATATATACGATCGGTCGCTTCAGACAGAGAAAGCGTTAGCTTTACAATCACCGCAGACGATTTTTTCCTTCAGCTTCTAAATAAAAACAGACGAAACAGGCTTGCGTTCGAATATATGATGGCGTGTTATCTACTAAACGGACAGGTGGACAAGTTCGTGGCCAACATTGGTCTTCTCAAGGACTTTGGCTATAAGAGACTGCCACGATACTACGAAGAAGCGATTGTGATTTATATGGGCTCAGGACTTCCAAAAATGGATTTACACGGCTGGCAGCCCCGGCGCGAAACCATGCAGCGGGCCCAGGAAGTCAATAGAGTCTTTACGCTTCACGGCGGTAGACAAAACGAGGAGGCTATCAGGGCCAAGCTGGGCCCAAGTTTTGCCGATAGTTACTTTCTATACTTCATCTTTGAAACGCCAAGAACAAGACAATGAGAAAACCATACCGTTATCTGATACTAATCTGTTTAGTTGCTGCAGTGACCGTTGTATTGTGGCTTGCACTACATAAAAGTACAGTCACGGTCAAAAACTACAGGTTTATTTCCCGTACACCCAACATCAAGCCGGATTATACCGACACAGTTATCCCACCAAACATTACGCCACTGAATTTCGTGGTTCTTGAGCCGGGCGTAGAGTACTTAGTAAAAATACACTCAACACAAGGTGAGTCTATCGATGTTTCCAGCAGAACAGGTAAGATTAAAATCCCCCTTCGGCGTTGGAGGTCATTATTAAATACCAACCGCGGCAAAAAACTTTTTTTCGATGTTTACGTCAAGAACAAAAACGGCATCTGGAGCCGACATGCGACAATTGCCAACGCTATCGCAAAAGAAAAAATTGACGGCTATTTGGTATACCGTTTTATGAAGCCGTTATTTAACTGGTGGAGGGACATCGGCATTTATCAGCGTAATCTGGAAAATTATGATAAATCTGTAGTTCTACACGGCAAGTCCTTCAATAATGGCTGTCTAAACTGCCATACTTTCTTAAATAATAGGCCTGAGTATATGACATTGGGTATCCGCAGCGCATTATATGGCAGTTCAGCTCTGCTGGCAGGCGATGGGAAGGTAAACAAGATAGGGACAAAGTGGGGCTATACCACCTGGCATCCAAGCGGACGAGTGGCTGCATATTCGATTAATAAGGTTCGACAATTTTTTCATAAAACTACGAAGGAAGTTCGTGACGTAGTTGACCTTGACTCTGGCATCTGTTACTACCAGGTTGATAGCCAAAAGATAAAGACCGCACCAGCACTATCCGAACCGAACAGAATGGAGACATATCCGACATGGTCGCCGGATGGCCGTTACCTCTATTTTTGCAGTGCCCCAATACTGTGGGTGGATCGCGAGACGGTTCCGCCGGTGCACTTTGACGAAGTCAAATACGACCTACGCCGGGTTGCTTACAATATAGAAACAGACGAATGGGGACAGGCTGAGATAGTGCTGTCGGCAGACGAAACTGGTATGAGCATGCTTTGTCCGCGCATCTCTCCGGACGGCAGATTCCTGGTATTCTGTATGTGTGAATACGGTTGCTTTCCCGTGTATCAAGCTAGCAGCGACCTGTACCTGATGGACTTGAAAACCGGCAAATATAAGAAACTTGCACTCAATAGCGAACTTTCAGAATCTTGGCACAGCTTCTCCAGCAACAGCCGATGGCTTGCCTTTAGCAGCAAACGCCGGGACGGATTATTCACGCGAATCTTTTTCAGCTATATAGACGAGAACGGCCAGGCACATAAGCCTTTCATCCTTCCACAAAAAGACCCTGCCTATTACGACTCGCTGCTGCGAACCTATAGCGTTCCGGAGCTGATTACCAGCCGGGTTAAAGTCATCAAGATAGCTTTGGCCCGGGCCGTCCGTACCACGGATAAGATTGAGCCTGACCTTCCGATTACCGGCGCTACTCCCAGCGCCAAACAGATTGCTCCCTGGCAAACTCGTGAATAATACCAATTGTATTAAATTGCTGCGCTTCATATTTTTGGCATAATTGGGTGGCAGCCTCAAGCCTGTCCTGCCTGCCCTCCGTAGCCTTGGCGAAGAAGGATAGCGAAGGGGGGAGCGACCTGTGGTGAGCGGAGCCTGCACTGCTTGCCCTGCGAAGCCCAATCGTTTCTGGCGAAGCGGGGAGCGTAGTCGAAAGAGTCGAACCAAGCCGAAGGGTGAATAATATCACCCTAAAAAACTAAGATTTGCCAGATGTGTTCAAGGCGGGATCAATTGAAAAGTCATTGCGAGGAGGCCGTTTCCCGGCCGACGTGGCAATCTCAATCCCGATAATCAATATTGAAATGCAGCGGAAATCCGCCTCCGGAAGACTCGCACGTTGCTGAAGCATCCTGAGTCGAGCTTTAAGATAGACACAATACCTAAGTATCTTAGGTATTAAGATTCAAATCCTCAGTATCGAGTGTCAAGTATCGATCATCGAGTGTCCAGTATCGAGTATCGATACATTCAATCAACGACGTTCAGTCTGGTAGGATATGAAGAAGCTCCATGCCTAACTCAGCCTACCAATTCAGAAATAATAAATTGAAAAGGCTCCTTCCGCCGTCCTGTTATTCGTCATACTCCAAGTTCCAACGGCATTTTCTTAACCTTTTCTATCTTATTGGCCAGCCGACCGGATGGGCGGTAATAATCTCGTCAATCTGCCTCGCTATGCCCTTCCGCAACGTCGATACCTTATGATGCCACCTTATGTATTGCGATTATTCGCAAACAAGCTTTGCGGGTTGGAAGGCTTACTTCAACCACTTGTCCAACCGACGCCCCTATAAGCGCCCTAGCAATCGGCGTATTGACATTAATTTCTCCCAAATCAGGATTTGAACTACCGCGGGTAATAAGAGCCTGCTTTTCAACATCAGGTTCATCCTCATCGATGTAAACCACCGTATCGCCGACCTCGACTTTCTTAGTGGAAGCTGTCTCGCCTTCTGCTGGTGTATCGGGTCGTTCCGTAGTCGATGGTTGTTGATACTTTGGATAAATACCTCTTTCTTCGAGCATACGCCATAAACCGCTCAATGCGAACTCTTTATTTGCATAAAAAGCGGATTCCCTGATGATATAAAATACCCACTTGCACCTTTCTAGTTTCCGCTGACGCTCCATATCCTGCTCATACTGTTCAACGCCATGCCAATAATCTCCGTAACATTCAACGGCTAAACGAGATTGTCCTCCTTCAATAACGATATCTATAAATTTGCCCGCGACCTCTAACTGCGGAATTACTTGGTAACCTCTGCCCGCTATTTCTAATGCGACATCCACTTCGAACCAGCTATCGAAAGGTTTGGGTGCTTTTTCAATAGAACGATTAGCCTGTTCAGATTGCTTTCTCAGATCATCAACAACTATACCTGCTATCTCTTGTATTCGAGTTTCCTCAAAATGCTTCAGCAGACGCTTGCGCAGACAAGTATCGCTCAGGTCGTTCTGTGTAACAGAATGAAACAGCCACATTTGATCTCGTGCTCTGCTTGATGCAACATTGAAACTTTTCTCAAAAGTATCCCTTGCCATTGCTCCGATTCTCTCATTCGGTGCCGCCACCATCGAGAGAAATATAATGTCGCGTTCATCACCCTGAAAACTGTAAGGGTTTCCGCAGATAAGTCTCCGTTTATCCATTTTTTCTGCGCCTAAACTCTCTAATAATTGCCTTTCAATCAATCCTGCTTGAGCATTCCCCTGAAGAACGATAACTCCAATAGTCTTTTCTTTATATTTATCGTCTTGACAGATATCCACTATTTTACTGACTATGGCTTTTGCCTCCGGCCGGTTTATAACACGATTTCTATATCCTTCTCGATAACCATTATCAACATATACATGTTTGATGGGTTCGAGCCTGTCTGCGCCATATTGTCTAAGCGGAATTAACGGTGTATCGGAATAGCAAAGGTCATTTGAGAAACGAATAATCTCAGGCATACAGCGGAAATGCTCCCGCAATGCTATTCGACGAGATCCGTATCGAAGTTTCGCATGCGCGAAGAGACTTCCAACCATATCAAAAGACGCTTTGAACTCAAAATCGTGAAGGTATTCTTCCATCAAACGGTTAATCGCATTCTGAGGGACTCCGACCGGTTCCGGGCTGATCTGTTTATCATCTCCCACAATAAGTATCTTTTTCCCCAGGTAAAAAAGAGGAATCGACTCGAAACCACACTGTGACGCTTCATCCACAATAATGACATCGAACATTCCTGGCGATGGATCAACCGTGTCCCAAACCCGATGCAAAGGCATAACCCATGCTGGAACTGCTTCTCGGCATTCGCTCAGGTGTTTTTGCGCTTCCCGACGATGCTGTGGCGCATATTTCCCCGTTCCTTTTCCGATCTTCCTTATCTCTTGTTGCCAAGCCTCCATATGACGCCTGTGGTCTTCATTCATCCTGCTGAAACAAAAAGACCATGCCTTCAGAGATGCGATATGTGCGATGGTTTTGCTTATCTCTAATTCGATCTGTTGTTCACGCCTTTCGAGGCTGGGTGTATCTTCTTTACGGATATAATTCTGAAGCCAGGTGCGAGCTTTAGCCCAACGCCAAGCATCTGGAAACAGTTTGATTCGTTCATCCCAAGAAGGTTCTGCGAAGTTTTGTAAAATTTTATCTGCTAAATTAGGCGTAGCCCGCCTTATCGTTTGAAGCGTTTTCTCGACCCAACGAGCAGATTCCTTCTCTTGGTCTAACTCCTCGATCTTTGCGTAGGCACGAGCGAATTTGTCTATTTTGCGTGATCGAATCGCTTCCAAGAGTTCCATTGTCAAGGTGTGAGCATTTCTTCTGGCTGCAATCGCCGCTGCCGGGGACTCTGCCTCCTCAAACTCACGCTCGACCTTGCGTCTGTTGATTCTGGCAAGCATACTGTCACATGTGTAAGCAAGTTTCTGAATTCTTGATTCTTCATACCATACCGGCTGAACAGGATTACGGCATTGCGTCAATGTCTTTTTACATTGATCGATCTTATCTTCAAGGGACAGGATGTCACGAAGTGTATTATGATAAAGACATAACGCTTTAAACTGCAAATTGTATGGACCTTTTGGTCTTTCAGAGTGTCCGGACCAGTATTCCCATCCCTGTCCCAATTCAATCTGAACTTTCAAAGCATCAACCAACAAATCAACATTCTTATGGCAGTTGCACGGATGACCGTTCACTCGAATTTTTTTGATTATGTACCTTACAGGTTTGGGAACCCTTAGATAGAATGGACCCCAACCTAACTTGCCTCCGTTCGAAAGGTGATTTTTTATAATTAAGGCGTCTTCATAAACCGCTTTGGTGTCAATATTTTCAGGCAGAGTAAGATTTGTGATATCGGCTTTCTGAACAATATCTTTTAAGTTGTTTATGATTTGCTCGGATACTCTAAGCAATTCCTGCCAGATTGCGCAATTTCCTAAAGATACTTCCAGAATCGCGCCGGGGATCCAATCATGAGGTATTGATTTTATTCTATGTATTTCATTCGATAATTGATTCAGGCTATCCTGAATTAAATGGATCATTTCTTCTTTTAGGTTGGAAATGGCCCGAGAAAAATCAGTATCTATATCAGTCGTTAAGGTTTTCTCCTGCTCTGCAGCTTCTTGTTCTTGTTTGACAAGACAATCGAACTGTTGAGCGTTTGGAATTGAATCCAGACCAGGCCAAGACTGTTCAAGTTCCTTCTTCTTCTCATCCGTCAGGACACGCAGGCCATTCATTAACTTGTATAGCTCTGTTTCAGATATGGAACATTCGCGGTCAAGAGGAACTTCATCGGTCAACCACCCGTATTTGCTTTCGTCCTTTTTTAATTCCTGGGCGATTTGAGCCGCTGTTCCTCTGTATGCACCATCGGCAATAGTCTGTAAGTGAGCTTCGGATTCCCGAATAGCTCGCAGTCTATTTGTTATTGCCGCTTTCTCCTGTCTTAAATGATAAAGGTCGTCTTCCCCTTTTTGAATTTCTTTTGGTGCGTTTTCAAAAAGATTTGCATCCTCATTCTTTTGTAGAATCGACTTTACACTTGACTCTAATGCTTTTCTTTCCTCAATCCCGCTTCCGAGCAGATTTATGCAAAGAGGTCTGATTTCCTCTGGAATATGCCCCTCGAGAACTTTTAATGCTCTTGGAGTTTTTGCTGTCACAAGAATTCTTTGTCCTGTCGCAAGCAAATGGCATATAAGATTAGCGATTGTATGCGATTTACCTGTACCTGGAGGCCCTTGTACGATGACTCCGTTTGAACGTCTAATTTTTTCTATGATGCGTCTTTGTTCTTCATTGAAAG
>Ga0315544_1001383_pt1 | contig 19068 bp, 11 predicted proteins | sample SalMarSW160130MG_2_FD_202543 | JGI IMG/M metagenome (GOLD analysis project Ga0315544, IMG submission 202543) | Salt marsh sediment microbial communities from the Plum Island Ecosystem LTER, Massachusetts, United States - Salt Marsh Sediment SW1601-130 ... | reverse complement strand
GTCTCGTAAGCAGAACCATTTTCATTTCTAATATCTTAAGGGATGTTTCTTCAATACGAGAAATTATTTCGCCAATAAGTTTTCTCTCTACAGCATCGGGTTTTATCAAAAATAAAGTTCTTTCCATTTTTTTTAAGATATTTAATAAGGTATAAATGTCAAGACTGCGAGGAAACCCACCGTCACCCAATAATAGGACGCAGATAAACACAGATTTCAAGGATTATATTTTTTGTTTTAACTAGGACCTGAGACCTGGTATCTAGTACCTAAAAATTGCCGCAGAGGACACAAAGCCCGACCGGCACTTTTTTCTTTATTTGGTTGAGAAAAAAATGTATTTTACGCTTAAATCACCATAGTGAAGGGAGTGCTGTTCATAAAAAATGCCTCGGAGGTCGAACGGGCATGGATTTTCAATTTCTTTTATTTTAAACCCAAAAGTGAGGGATGCCACTCAAGAAAAATGTCTCGCAGACCTCGCCCCATGGAATAGTGGCAACATCCTGAGAGTCATCTATTCCATGGGGCAGGCGGGCATGGACTTAAAGTTCGAAAATGAGTAAGGAGTACTATTCAGGAAAATATCTCGGAGCTCGAACGGGCACGGTTTTTCGATTTCGGAGAAAGAGAAAAGAGTGAGAGCGAGAGGTAAAGAGCAATTCTCTCGCTGGGAGAATTGACTCTGTTTTTCTCGAATAGTACTCCTTACGAATCAAACCGTTGGGGAAACTGACTGCGGTTTTTTAGAACGGTATCCCCGAACGAGCCCTCGGAGGGGGAATTGACCGCGTCCCTGATAAATGTGGTGTCTTCGCTTTTCTTTAATTTGAGAATGAATTATATCTTATAAAGACGCCATTAGAGTGCCCAAAAAACAAAAAAAACGGTAAGACCGGTTTTTTTGTTTTTTGTTCTATGATAATTGAATAAATAATAGATGTATTTAATTTTGGACAAGCCATACGGTCTATTAGTACGACTCGGCTGAACACATTGCTGTGCTTACACCTGTCGCCTATCAACCTCATAGTCTCTGAGGGACCTTGGTTTTCCGCCCGAAGGCAAAAAACGAGAAACTTAATCTTGGAGGGGGCTTCCCGCTTAGATGCTTTCAGCGGTTATCCCTGCCAGACATAGCTACCCTGCTGTGCCACTGGCGTGACAACAGGTGCACCAGAGGTCTGTCCATCCTGGTCCTCTCGTACAAAGGACAGCTTTCCTCAAGTTTCTAAACGCCCACGGAGGATGAAGTCCGAACTGTCTCACGACGTTCTGAACCCAGCTCGCGTGCCACTTTAATGGGCGAACAGCCCAACCCTTGGGACCTGCTTCAGCCCCAGGATGTGACGAGCCGACATCGAGGTGCCAAACCGCGCCGTCGATAGGAACTCTCGAGCGCGATAAGCCTGTTATCCCCGGAGTACCTTTTATCCGTTGGTCTTTGGCCTTTCCACTCAGAACCAAAGGTTCACTAGGCCCGCCTTTCGGCTCTGTTCGGTCCGTCGACCTTACAGTCAAGCTCCCTTTTACCCTTATGCTCTTCACGCGATTGCCGACCGCGTTGAGGGAACCTTTGGACGCCTCCGTTACATTTTAGGAGGCTACCGCCCCAGTAAAACTGCCCACCAAGCAATGTTCCCCACCTTACAAAGGCAGGGTTAGAATTCCGACATAGAAAGGGTGGTATTTCACTGGCGGCTCCACCGATGCTGGCGCACCGGTCTCAAAGCCTCCCACCTATACTACACAGCCTATACCAAAACCCAATGCCAAGTTACAGTAAAGGTTCCGGGGTCTTTTCGTCCTTCCGCGGGAATGCGGTATCTTCACCGCAATTACAATTTCGCCGGGACTCTCGTTGAGACAATGCCCAAGTCGTTACACCATTCGTGCAGGTCGGAACTTACCCGACAAGGAATTTCGCTACCTTAGGACCGTTCATTTTATGTTACCAGTTATTACTGGTGGGTTGTTAACCCCTCTATATCGCTATAGAGTTCGGACCATATCATTACCATAAAAACTGACGACTTACCCTTTGTTTTTATGGATACCTAGCGTATGGTCTCTGAGGATTCTTTCGGGAGGTTTCTTATAATTTTATAATATTTATGTACCCTTTTACCGCCTTCATTCATATCTTTTCTTAATTTTAAAATTTCAATTAAGCCTTCTTTAGTCAAATGTTTGCCTTCTTTCATAATCTTGGCAATTTTTTTAAATTTAGAGAAATCTTTTTGTTTCTTTGAACTCATGAAGCCGAATTTCTCAAAGAACGGGATTACATCGTTCAGTATAGCATTAAAGTTATTAACTTCGTAGTAAACTATCCCGTCTTTACGTTCTCTTAGACTTCCACAACCAAGGTAACGTTTGAATAAAGCAAGAATATGGCGTTCTTTTTGGGACACATTAAAACATAAGGAAACTTTCCAGCCTAAAGAATAATCTTCTCTTTTACGTAATGCTACGTTAAAGCTACCTTCACCGTCAGCAAAACCTGCAAGATACCAACCAATTTTAGGGGGCACATTCTTTAAACTACTGTTCATATTGCCTCCTATCCTCCTGAAAGTCTTTCCTGCTGATTATCCGCACCGGTGGCATTGTCACTGCAGTCATATACTACAGTAGCCACTGGATACACCGGACTTTCCAGCATATAGCTAGGTTTATTTACGTAACTACAACAGTTTTTATAGTTACGGCCGCCGTTTACTGGGGCTTCGGTCGGGAGCTTCTCCTCCGAAGAGGATGACAACCTTCCTTAACCTTCCAGCACCGGGCAGGTGTCAGGCCCTATACATCGTCTTTGCGACTTAGCAGAGCCCTGTGTTTTTGGTAAACAGTCGATTGGACCTGGTTACTGTGACCCACCAATGCGAAAAATTAAAAATTAATCACAAAGTGGGCACCCCATCTTCCGAAGTTACGGGGCCAATTTGTCGAGTTCCTTAACGAGAGTTATCCCGCGCACCTTAGGATTCTCTCCCCGTCTACCTGTGTCGGTTTGCGGTACGGTCACTCTTATAACTATCTACGAGGCTATTTCTCGTTAGCGTGGGGTCTGCCACTTCACCTAAAAGCGGTTACCTATCGCATTTCAGAGTTTAAATGAGGACCCGGATTTGCCAGGGTCCTCCTCCTTTGTGCTTAGCCCTGGACGACCAACGCCAGGGTTGGCATACCCTTCTACGTCACCCCTTAGATAATAACATCATAAAAGTGGTACAGGAATTTTAACCTGTTTCCCATCAGCTACGCCTTTCGGCCTCGCCTAAGGGACCGACTAACCCTGAGAGGACGAACCTTCCTCAGGAAACCTTAGACTTTCGGTGAAAGGGATTCTCACCCTTTTTATCGCTACTCATGCCGGCATTCTCACTTCCATATCCTCCACCGTCCCTCGCGGGTACGACTTCAAAGAATATAGAACGCTCTTCTACTACCAACGGAAATCCGCTGATCCATGGCTTCGGTGGCAAGCTTAAGCCCCGTGAATTTTCGGCGCAGAGTCGCTCGACCAGTGAGCTTTTACGCACTCTTTAAATGTTTGCTGCTTCTAGGCCAACATCCTGGTTGTCTGAGCAACTCTACCTCCTTTACCACTTAGCTTGCACTTAGGGACCTTAGCCGATGGTCTGGGTTCTTTCCCTTTCGGCTATGGAGCTTATCCCCCACAGCCTGACTCCCGAATTTTGAGTTATGGCATTCGGAGTTTGATTGGACGCCAGACGGTTTAAGTCCGGAACCCATTCAGTGCTCTACCTCCATAACTGATCATTCGAGGCTAGTCCTAAAACTATTTCGAAGAGAACCAGCTATCGCCGAGTTTGATTAGCCTTTCACTCCAACCCACAGCTCATCCAATAGCATTTTCCCGCTAACTGGTTCGGGCCTCCACGAGCTTTTACACTCGCTTCACCCTGGCCATGGGTAGATCACTCGGCTTCGGGTCTACTCCACCTGACTGAATCGCCCTATTAGGACTCGCTTTCGCTGCGGCTTCCCAAAATATTTGGTTAACCTTGCCAGATAAAGTAACTCGCCGGCCCATTATGCAAAAGGTACACAGTTACCCATAGTTAGATCCGAAGATCAGACTATAGGGCTCCTATTGCTTGTAAGCATACGGTTTCAGATTCTTTTCACTCCCCTCACCGGGGTTCTTTTCACCTTTCCCTCACGGTACTAGTTCACTATCGGTCAGAAGTGAGTATTTAGTCTTAGGAGGTGGTCCTCCCGGATTCCTACGGGATTCCTCGTGTCCCGAAGTACTTGGGAAAGCAGAGAAGAGATTGATCGGTTTTCGCCTACGGGGTTTTCACCCTCTTTGACGAACCATTCCAGATTACTTCGGCTAACCGCCAATTTTGTAACTCTTTTGCCTCTCCGCATAAGGCATATCTGCTCCCCGCGACTCCTTTTCTGCAACGCATGCGTGCTTTAACACAGAAAAGGTTTAGACTAGTTCCCCGTTCGCTCGCCGCTACTAGGAGAATCGTTTTTACTTTATTTTCCTCCAGGTACTAAGATGTTTCAATTCCCTGGGTTAGCTTCCCTTTCGGGATAAGTCCGGTTTGCCGGACTTGGGTTGATCCCATTCGGAAATCCCCGGATCTAAGCCAGCTTGACGGCTCCCCGAGGCTTATCGCAGCCAGCCACGTCCTTCATCGCCTACTTCTGCCAAGGCATCCACCGTATGCCCTTAATACTTGTCCAAAAGTCTAACATCTATTATCTATTCAATTATCAAAGAACAGGTTTTATTATTAATATCTTAATCTAATTTGTCAAGGGTTTTTATAAAAAATATAACATAAAAAACCCCTTTTGACTCTTAAAATTCTAAGCCAACTTTTGTAAAACTCTTTAATGCAAATTTACTAAGTCTTTAATATTAATATAGACTCTTGAAGTAATTTGTCAAGAGGCAGTTTAATAGTAAGTAGGTAGTAGTAAGTAGTAAACAATCCTCTAAATATAGTTAATCTTGCCTATGATTAAATTAAATATCAAAAATTAAAAAGCAAAATGACATATGAAAATGTAAAATTATTACCACCCCCCTAAACTTTAAAACGGTTTGCGTTTTTTGTGTAATTTGTTTTTTTTATTCATTTTTGAACTTTGATTTGTATTTTTCCATTTTAATATTTGATTTTTACTTTTCAGTATAGAGAGTGGGGGGACAAAAACAAAGGCGAGAGTTTTACGCTCCCGCCTGGAGAAATTAAAACACCTTAAACAAAAAAACGAAAAGACAAATATAATGTATCATCCTTTCCGCTCCCTGTCAAGAGGAGTAACAAAAACCAAGCGGGAGCAAAAAGCTCCCGCCGGAAAGTATGAAAAAAACTAAGTATAGTAGTTTACAATTATGCGGTCTTTCCCCCTTCTGTCAAGAGGGACAGAAACAGCAAATCCCACACCGAATTTAGTTTTTTATCCTTACCATACCGCCACCAACCCCTCGGAAAAACCCCAGGCCCAATCAAATTGCGGCTCAATGACCATCTTACCCGTCTTGTCGATGTATCCGTATTTTTTGCCTATCCTTACCATCGCCAACCCCTCGGAGAAACCCTCGGCATCCTTAAATTGCGGTTTGATGACCCACTTCCCGGTCTTGTCGATGTATCCGTATCTATCGCTCCACCCCGGTTCGCCGCCTTCCGTTACCATCGCCAACCCCTCGGAGAAACCCTCGGCATCCTTAAATTGCGGTTTGATGACCCACTTCCCGGTCTTGTCGATGTATCCGTATTTTTTGCCTATCGTTACCACCGCCAACCCCTCGGAAAAATACCCGGCTTCCTTAAATTGCGGTTTGATTACCATTTCCCCGGTCTTGTCGATGTATCCGTATTTTTTGCCTACCAATACCCTCGCCAACCCCTCGGAAAAACCCCAGGCATCCTTAAATCGCGGTTTGATTACCATTTCCCCGGTCTTGTCGATGTATCCGTATTTTTTTCCTACCAATACCCTCGCCAACCCCTCGGAAAAACCCCAGGCATCCTTAAATCGCGGTTTGATTACCACCTTCCCGGTCTTGTCGATGTATCCATATTTATCATCTATCTTTACCTGCGCCAACCCCCCGGAAAAATCGTAAGCCTCATAAAATCGCGGTTCGATGACCCACTTCCCGGTCTTGTCGATGTATCCATATCTATCGCTCCACCCCGGTTCGCCGCCTTCCGTTACCCTCGCCAACCCCTCGCGAAAATTATCCCAAGAATCACGTTCCCTAAAATCCAAAGGCGGTTTGACGACTATCTCCCCCGTCTTATCGATATATCCATATTTATATTCGCCGCCTTCCGTTACCCTCGCCAACCCCTCAGAAAAATCCCCAACAAGCGCATCAAATTGCGGTTCGACGACTATCTCCCCCGTCTTATAGATGTACCCATATTTATCGTCTATCCTTACCCCCACCAACCCCTCGGAAAAATCCCCGGCTTCCTTAAATTGCGGTTTGATTACCATTTCCCCGGTCTTGTCGATGTATCCGTATTTTTTGCCTACCAATACCATCGCCAACCCCTCGGAAAAATCCCCGGCATAATCAAATCGCGGTTCGATGACCCACTTTCCCGTCTTATCGATATATCCCCATTTTACACCCATCTCTACCGCCACCAACCCCTCAGAAAAATCCCCAACAAGCGCATCAAATTGCGGTTCGACGACTATCTCCCCCGTCTTATAGATGTACCCATATTTATCGTCTATCCTTACCCCCACCAACCCCTCGGAAAAATTCCCAATCCAATCAAATTGCAGTCCGATTACCACCTTCCCGGTCTTGTCGATGTACCCATATTTATCGTCTATCCTTACCCCCGCCAACCCCTCGGAAAACCACCAGGCATTATCAAATCGCGGTTCGATGACCATCTTCCCCGTCTTATCGATATATCCCCATTTTCCACCCATCTCTACCCCCGCCAACCCCTCGGAAAAACCCCAGGCATCCGTAAATCGCGGCTCAATTACCATCTTCCCCGTCTTATCAATATATCCATATTTATATTCGCCGCCTTCCGTTACCCTTGCCAACCCCTCGTGAAAATCCTCGAGATCCCGAAACTGCGGTTCAGCGACCCACTTCCCCGTCTTATCGATATATCCCCATTTTCCACCCATCTTTACCACCGCCAACCCCTCGGAAAAACCCCAAGTATCATCAAATTGTCGTTTAACTACCATCTTCCCTGTCTTATCGATGTATCCGTATTTTTTGCCTATCCTTACCCCCGCCAACCCCTCGGAAAAATTCCCGGCATTATCAAATTGCGGTTCAAATACTATCTTCCCGGTCTTATCGATGTATCCCCATTTTTCACCCATCTCTACCTCCTTTTTATGATACTAATATTATACGATAAAAATCCAAAATGTCAAACCCTTTTTCCGTTGGATCGTTAGGTTGTTTAACTCAACAAACCCCACAAACCCAATAAACTCAAAAACTCGTTAAAACCCCTTGACATCTCCCCCACTTTCGGCGGATACTATAAATACAGGAGGTTGTTTATGAATAAACTAACAAAATTTTTTATTAAACAGATTATTGTTTTTCTGTTATTTTTTTGTTTCTCTTATACTGTGTACAGCTCCGACCCTAATATTAATATAGAAATTTGTGCGGAATATGATATAGATGGTAGACATAAAGCTGATGTCGAAGGAACTCTATTGGGAGATTACATAAGTTCAAGTGGAGAAGAGGAAGTTGAAAATTCATTATCTCCATCACTTCAATTTGGAGCAGCTGTTACAAAAAATGTAGAAATTGGAGTTGGAGCGAAATATCAATTTCCAAGAAAACAAAAAGATTTTGAAGGGTATTTTCATTTTATTCCTGTATATTTCTTCATTAGAGCTACAGCTACAAGTAGCGAATACGCAAAGCCTTACGTAATTGAACAGCTTGGCTACAATCATTTTATTGGGGATGATGATTATAAAGGAGTAGCGGTACTCAGCGGTAAACATTATTACGGGTTGGGGTTAGGTTTGATTTTTTTAGATCGTATAAATTTAGGGGCTTTGTATTCGGTTAATTCAGGCACTTATAACTTAGACTATTTAAATAATAACTTAAAAGCAGATATTCAATATTCAAAAATCAGTTTTTTGTTAGGTTTTAGAAATTAATAACCAATGAAAAAACTCTTGCAAATAAAAGAAGAAGGAGGAAGAATGAAAAAAGTTATTCCCGTATTTATACTTTTACTAATAGCCTGCCAGTCCAGCACTGCGCCGGAGAAAAAGACCTATACGGTGGAAGATTGTTTTCCGTTAGCAATCGGAAATACGTGGAAGTGGATTAATAAAACATCTCTCGAGCTGGATACTTTTGCATTGCTTGAGATTAAGATCGATTCAAGCTACATATGGGATGGTAAGACAGAGTATGAAACAATAACAGGTTACCTGATAAGAACTAGACAAATTATTGAATGCACCCCTTATTACAATTATTATGATGGCGGCATATATGAATGGGAGTGCGAGAAACCTTCTAATGACGGAAGTTATCTTCTCCGAATAAAAGAACCTCTTGAAGTTGGCAATGAATGGGGAAAGTCGAGAGAAGATGATGATCAACGGTTAGAAATAACGGAAGTTGGTATTAGTAGATCGGGTGAAGCTGGTAATTTTGACGATTGCATAAAAATAGAACTTGTTGGCTCCGATAAATATTGGATATATGCACCTGGCGTAGGCTTAATTGAAACAGATTTAAAAGAACTTTGGGACTACGAGGTGAAATAATTAGGAATAAAGTTAAAAGTATAATATTTATCCTTCTTCTCTCCTGCACTACCCAACTTACCACCCAATCCGATTTTAAATCGACCCAAAACAATGAACATCTCCAATGGGGTCTTCCCTCTATCGATGGCCAACTGATCAACAGAGAAGGATACACCCTTCTACACGACGAAAACAAAAAAGTCCCTCTGTGGGTATCCTACCACTTAACAAAAGAAGACTTAAAAGGAACTGCCGGCAGAACTGACGACTTCCGTCCGGATCCTAAACTTAGGGGGAAATTGTACTATTTTGCATAATTTGTTGTTGCTAAATTTGTTTTTAGGAATCGAAATATAGAATTTCGCGTAAAAGATTTTTAAGTTTACGTCGCAATACTGAGAGAGAGTAAAATCGTTTTGCTAATCTATAGTTATGTTTTACCATTTTTTCTTGTTTTTCTGAATCGGCTAAAATTTCTCTGGTTTTTTGAATTGCCTCTTCATTGACATAGCCGTCCAGGGCTATAACTTTAAATCCTTTTGGGTCTATATCTAAAGTATAAATTACATATTTGTTAACTACAATTGGTTTGCGGGAGTAAATCGCTTCCAAAAAAGCATTCCCGAATCCCTCGTAAGTTGAGGGATATGTAACGAGATCGGCATGGGGATAGATATCCCATATAGTATAAATTTTCTCGCCTTTGCCGTTGATTTTTCTGTTTTCGGCGATACGTCTGGATATAAATAGAGTATCCACACCCAGCATTTTGGAATAATCTCGAACTCTTTGTTCGTATTCGAATCCCTCATCGCCGGAAGCATGCGATATAACCAGTTTTGCCTTCATGTCTAAACGCTTTGTAAGTTCTATTGCATGTTCTATACCCTTTCGTTGGACAACTCTTGTCGGTTGGAGAATCAGCAGTTCGTCTTTCTGTATTCCAAAAGTTTCTCGAACGTCAGTTGCATATTCATCCGGAGGAGGAAGAGCATTTTCGAAATCCAAAACATTCGGGATTATGGTACTTGATATTCCGGTTCTATAACTCAACTCGCGATCCGCATAAGAGTTGATAACTACATGGCGAATAGAAGGTAATACAGGGGGGAAAGCCATGTTAAGGTATTCTCCGACGGCATTTACCAGAAGGTTTTTTCTTTCCCAGTAAAAATCATGATGATGGGCAATTGTCGGCATTTTTGTTTCTGAGATAAATTCGGTTATGGCGATGCCGAGAGGAATATTAAGAGGAATTGTTAGAGAGTTTTCTGCGATTAATAGGTTTATTCCAAACTTGTCAACAAACGCGAGAATTTCTTTTTTAAGTTTCTTTTTGATTTCATGGATTTTTATTGTAACGGAGGTCTTTCGGGTGTCGGTGCCGAAACATTCATTATAAATATCTTGAATTTCAGGATGAGTAAAATGCGCCTCTTCAACAAGGAAAGACTTTTCCTCGGGTCGGTCAAGTTCTCCCGCGAAATAAAAGCATTCGAATCCTTCTTCTTCCAAAACTTTTGCCCATTTTTTAGTTTCCAGGGAAACCCCATCAAGTCCGGAAAATCTCGTTGAAATAAATCCTATCTTACCTTTCATAATTGATAAAACATATAGGGTTTTTTAAATATGTCAACGGGGGAGTTAGCCACGAAGGCACCAAGACACAAAGAAAAAGAATAATTTATTTAACCACGAAATACACAAAAGACACGAAAAAAACCAATTATCACACAGAGACACGGAGCCACAGAGAAAAAAACAATAATTAGCCACGGATTAACACGGATATACAAAGATAAAAAAAGTAATATTTTTTGTTTAAAACCCATCCCCCAACTTGCAATTAAGGGAAACATTCCTATATTTAATCGTATGTTTGAAAAATTGGGCGAAAGGATAAAAGATATAGCCAGGAATCTCTCGGGTAAAGGGAGGCTTTCAGCTTCTCAGGTGGGGGAAAGCATGAGAGACATAAGGAAAGCTCTGCTCGAGGCTGATGTGAATTTACAGGTGGCGCAGGGTTTCGTTACTGAGGTTGAGAATGAAGCAGTGGCGCGAAAAATCTATGATAGTTTTACCCCCGCGGAAATGATAATTCAGATTGTAGGGGAGAAATTAATAGGTTTAATCGGAAAGGCGGAACCTCTCCTGTTAGACAAACAGCCGACGTCCATTTTGCTCGTAGGTTTGCAGGGTTCAGGAAAGACGACTACAGCCATAAAATTAGGTTGTTTTCTGAAAAGTAAGAGACGGAATCCATTTCTTATTCCCGCTGATGTTAAAAGACCTGCGGCTTTCGAGCAGCTGCGTGATATGGCAGAGAGGGAAGACCTTCCTTATTTTTCCGAGCGATCCGATAACGAAGTAAAACTCTGCAAACAGGCTCTTACTCGTTCCGTACTCAAGAGATACGACACTCTTATCTTCGATACCGCCGGGCGATTACATATTGACATAGACATGATTGAACAGATTAAAAAGGTAAAGGATACGGTTAAACCTTCCGAAATCCTTCTTGTAGCCGATTCGATGACGGGACAGGATGCCGTAAATATCGCGAAGGAGTTTGATGAAGCGCTTGGAATAACCGGCATTATTCTCACCAAAATGGATGGGGACGCGAGAGGCGGCGCGGCTCTTTCGATGAGAAAGGTCACGGGGAAACCTATAAAATTTATAGGGATTGGTGAGAAATCGGATGCTCTAGAGGTCTTACACCCGGAAAGACTTGCTTCAAGAATTCTTGGTATGGGAGATCTTAAAACACTCCAGGAAAAAGCGGAAAAGGCGATTAAAAAGGAAGACGTAGAAAAATTTCAAAAGAAAGTACAAGAGGGTAAGGTCGATCTGGAGGATTTTCTCGGGCAGATAAAACAATTAAAGAAGATGGGGCCTCTTGACGCGCTTCTTGATATGTTTCCGGGAGGCAAGGGGCTAAAGAAGCTTATGGATGAAAAGCAGATGATAAGAACCGAAGCCATTATTCAATCGATGACGCCCGGGGAGCGAAAAAACCCTTCTATTTTGAATGGTTCCAGAAGAAAACGTATCGCAAAAGGAAGCGCGACTTCCGTTCAAGATATCAATCGTTTGCTTAAAGAGTTCATGATGGCTCAAAAGTTAATGAAACAAATGAAAGGAAGGGGTGGACCGTCAGCTCTATCCTCTTTCTTTAAATAAATACAATTTATGCATATATTTATACTAATTTGCTGCTATCTTCTTATGTTGATAGGTTTAATTGGTTGTATCTTGCCAATGTTACCCGGTACCCCTCTTGTTTTTGCCGGTATTTACATTTACGCATGGCTCACAGGTTTTTCAATTATTTCCAGAAATCTCATTATTATTTTTCTTATATTAACCGTAGTTTCGGTTGTAATCGAATATGTTTCAAGTTCCATAGGCTCAAAAAAATTCGGAGCCTCGAAGCTCGGATTCCTGGGGGCTTTTCTGGGTGCAATTGTCGGTGTGTTTTTTGTTCCCTGGGGGATAATTTTAGGTCCGCTATTTGGTGCTTTAATCGGTGAACTTATAGTTGGAAAAAAGTTAAAAGAAGCTTTCCGGTCAGGCACCGGTGCGGTTATAGGTTTCTTCGGAGGAACTTTCTTAAAAATTGTTATATCTTTTATAATGATAGCCTTTTTTACTATTCGGTTGTTGCAGTAAACAGAGTCACTGGTCACGAGTCAAAACAAAAACTTATATCTCACACGGAGCCACAGAGGACACAGAGTTTTTATTTATGTTGTACTTAAAACCTAAGACCTGGTATCTGATACAGACACTTAACTATTCCAATAATCATCTTAACCTTTATATACTGAGACTATAATTAATAAAATACTAAGTTATCGATTTGAGAAAGGTTTAGGACACTCTGATAAAAATTGTCAAATGTCGAGATTTGACTCCAGAAACCTTGAAATTTAACCCCCCTTGAAAAATTAAAAAAAATGATAATGTATATAAAGTTTAACAAACATAAAAAAGGAGGTATGTATTATGTCAAGATTTAACTCTAGAAATCCGTTGCTTCTCTTTTTGTTATTGATGATTGGCGCTGTATTGATAAGCGGATGTGGTGGTGATGGTGGTTCTCAAGAGGAATAGAGCAGTGAAGAACAGGTTTCGGAGCCTGCCGAACCATCCCAGGAAGTAGCGGAAGAAAAGAGCGAGCAAAATGATGCGGGTAGCAGCGGTGATGTTCCGGCAGATATGGCAAGTCCTTACCGGGTTGAACCGGGAACCAAATATAGTGGTACAGTGGGTGAGAGTGATAACGGAGATGCATATACCGTTAGGTACAACTCGGGTGACGTAGCATGTATAAAAGTGACGCCTAGCAGTGGAGTTGATGTTGTGGTAATGTGCGCGGAATTCATGGCAAATGATGGCGTAAAGGGGGAAGGGGAAAATCTCTGTGTCGGTTCAGATATTGATAGAAGGGATATCACTCGTATCGATATAATGATTGGTGCTGTAAGTGGTGCAGGGAACTATGATTTTGAAGTTAATATGACTCCTCGAAATGATGGTAATTCTAACGGGGATGCCGGAGCCGGAGATGAAAACGTTGTAAAATTAGAGGCGGGAACATATTCGGATGGTCATCTGGGGTATGGCGACCAAAGCGATAATTATAAAATCAGTCTTGAGCCCGGACAGATCGTAACGGTAAAGACAATACCGGCCAGCGGTTTTGACGTTAGACTCTGGGAATGGGAAAGCGACTCGGAATGTAACAGTGGAGTAAAAGGAGAAGAAGAGACAATAGTTAGCGAATCAGAGAGAGACGCCACTGAACTTTACAGGTTTCCCGTTAATATGGTGGGGGATTCTCGCGATCCCGGGATGTACACATTAAAGATTTCAGTTGAGTAAACAATAGAGGGACCGGCGGGGATTCGGAACGCTGCAGTCTCTTTGTTTGCTACTTGCCTGGTATTCGGCGCGGTCACTATTCGTTGGTCAGTTAACAAGAAAGACAGATGACCGTAGACGAGAGACCGATTTGACTCAGATTCGAAGAATCTACTTCTTCTGCCGTCATCGGTCCTCTTTTTTTTCTTTGACTCATGACTATTGACTTGTGACTAATGACTCTCAGTGCTTTGCACTGCATCCCTTGACTTCTTTGTTTGTCTTTTTACCTTTATACTATGATTACAATTAAAAATATAATAAATTGTCGATATGGAAAAGGCTATATATTTTTGGAGCGGACATTCACAATTTTGGTATTACTTATCCTATTGGGTACAAACTTAGCCTGCCAGCGAAATACCTGCCTCCCGACCATGGAATCTCGGGAGCCAATTATTCTGCCATGTGACAGGTTCATCCGTCCGGCAGGCAAACAGGTATATTTCGGAAACCATAATCTCGAGAATCATGCACTTGATGCAGTTCTTTCGCCGGACGAACAATGGCTCGTTGTGCAGGAACGCCATAGTCTTGTTTTCATCAATACTATCACCGAGGAAGTTGTTGATGTATTTTATATGGAAGATATTCCGGAATTAAATAGCGCAAAGAGCACCTATTCAGGAATTTGCTGGCATACCAGCACAGGAGTAGATTACATCTGGTTTAGTGCAGTGAGCATACCCAACAGGTCATTTGTATTACAGGTGAAATGGGATGGCAGTAGTGCAGTGATAACCCGGATACTGGAGTATCCTCCCGATCAAGATGCAGGTGTCGCGCTGCCCAACGAGATACTGATCCGCGAAGAATCTGACGGTGAGTTTCTTTATGTGGTCCTCAATGGTAACAACAAAATCGTAAAACAGGACATGGAAACAGGAGATACGATATGGATACAGGAAACGGGCGTGGCTCCTTATGGGTTGATTGAATCTAACGACAAACTGTATATAACCAATTGGGGAGGAAGACCACCGGAATCAGGGGATGTGGATGTAGCCGGAGTTCCGTGGGGTCTGGCACGTGTTGATCCTAAAACGGGGGCTACCCGTGAAGGAAGCGTTTCAGTAATCGACCCTGAGACCGGTAACCTTCTAAAAACGATCGAGGTAGGTCTGCACCCTAATGATATCATTGCTTCTCGGGATAAAAAATTTATTTATGTTGCCAATGCCAACAGCGATCATGTTAGTGTGATCAGTACAGAAACCGATGCCATCGTTGAAACTATATCGGTACGGATATTACCGGAAAATAATCCCTTCTTTGGTGATTCACCAAATGGGTTGGCAATTTCACCGAATGGCAAAATACTTTACGTAGCCAATGGAATGGACAATGCCATTGCTGTGGTAAAGCTGGGCAGTCAGGCGGCTTCAAAAGGGGAATCCCCTGAAAGTTACATCGAGGGATTTATCCCGACGGGGGCTTATCCCTCGTCGATTTGTTTATCAGGCGATAAGCGGATGTTCATCACGAACCTGGAAGGTGAAGGAGCCAGACTGTCACTGATACCGGATGGCTTGACCACACCAGCATATAATGTTCACCATATGCTGGCTTCGGTTTCGATTCTGGAAATTCCCGGGCAAAAATCATTAAAAAAATATACAGAAGAAGTCATTGCTCTGAACCAGCTATCAAGATTATATGGGGCACAGGTCTCTCCGCGGGAAAATCAGGAACCAAAACCGGTTCCTGAACGGATCGGCGAACCTTCCGTTTTCAAACATGTTGTTTATATCATCAAAGAAAACCGCACCTACGACCAGCTGCTGGGTGATATGGAGCAAGGAAGGGGCGATAGTTCCTTGTGTATCTATGGCAAACAGGTTACTCCGAATACCCATAAGCTGGCCGATAACTTTCTGCTAATGGACGCGTATCATGTTTCCGGGAAATGTTCAGCCGAAGGGCATCAATGGACCGATGCTGCCATTGTAACGGATTATATTGAAAAAAATGTTCGTGCTTGGTTTCGCAGTTATCCCCATGTGCAAGATGACGCTCTTGTTTATGCTCCCACCGGATTCCTCTGGGATAATGCAATACGGAACGGAAAAACAGTAAGAATTTATGGTGAGGCTGCCAGTCCCCTATTCGATGATACATTAGGTTGGAAAGATATTTATTCGGGATTCCTGCGAGGAGAACCGTTCAATTTTACAAACACAACTACGGTAGCTCCTGTCAGAAAGTTACTCAGCCCCACATACCCGGGATACGATAACCATGTTATTCCTGATATTCTCAGGGCAGATGCCTTTATCAGGGAATGGAAGGAATACGAAGCCATGGAAGGGGATTCATTGCCGGAACTAATGATCCTTGCACTGCCCAACGATCATACTGCAGGAACCCGGCCAGATTTTCCCACACCCAGGGCCCAGGTTGCCGATAATGACCTTGCGCTGGGAAGAATTGTCGAAGCTGTTACTCACAGCCGGTTCTGGAAAAATACTGTCATTTTTGTCACCGAAGATGATTCACAGGATGGATGGGATCATCTTTCTGCCTACCGTACTGTTGGCCTGGTCATCAGTCCCTACTCCAGGCTCCGTCAAACTGTTTCTTCTTTTTATACCCAGCCTTCAATGATCCGGACCATGGAACAGATATTGGGACTACCACCCATGAATATTCAGGATGCCATTGCTTCCCCGATGTTTGATTGTTTTACAACGATTCCGGACTATATTCCTTATGAAATACTCCCCAATCGGATTCCGCTCGACGAAATGAATCCACCACTAATCAATCTCACAGGAAAAGAACTCTATTATGCCAGGCAAAGTCTTGATCCTCAGTTTGATCATATTGATAAAGGAAATGATGATATGCTTAACCGGATCCTCTGGTTCTCTGCAAGAGGTAAGCAATCCTACCCGGCAAGGTATGCCAGAGGCGTTGATAAAGATGACGATGATGTCAAGAAAAGAACTACAGAGTAGCTTAGATTTTTTTGTTGTTTCCTAAATCCTAAAAAACTATTTGACGTTTTTTTAATTTGGCGATTTAACTATAGCGATAGCTATTGTTTTGAAATCCAAAAAGTAAGAACTGACCCCATATTTTTCATACAGGACAAACACAAATTGACAGGATTTTTTGCGAATTAAAAAAAGTTCAACCCCGTTTATGGATACCCTTAATGTGGCAGACTCATTTTATATATAACTATAGAATACTTTTTAATTGGTAGATTATTGATGTCTATTTTAACCTTTTTTCTTATTATATCTACCTCAGGTTTTTTTCCGGGTTCATTATATGCTGCAGGATTAGGATGATGTATTTCCCACTTTGTTGCTTCCGATTTATTCCCGACCTCCGGAAGATTTATATTTAATTTTTGATCACTTTCAGTGGGATTAACTATTGAAATGGTTATTGAATCCTTATTTTCTGTTAAAGCTGCAGAAACGTCCAAATCGCCCGCGTTACCCGATATTTCGATGGGGATAGAGCCAAAAGTGTTTCTGTATAATTTCAAAACCATACCGGTTGCGGCAAAAGTTGAAGTAGTATCGTTTGTTTTTATAGCGCCGATGACATTTACGGTTTGCGCATAGTTAGCCATATATACGATATCACTATTTCTATAGTACTCATGAAAACCTCTGGCGACACCGAGAGCATCTCTCATATAGTAGCGCACTCCCAGTTCGCCGTAAATATAATCACCATACCAGTAATTCCATTCATCCATAGCGATATCGATGTCTTTCTCCGCAAGTCCTTTTATTTCTCTCCTGTATTTTCTGTGCGCTTCTGCCTTTCCCCGGATAGCATCCGCCAACTGCGCCGAGTGTTCGGGTATATCTACTTTTTCTTTCACATATATATGTTCACTGATAAGGCTCATATAATCGGAACTGTTTTCGAGCATTTTTCGCGTCCATTCTCCTACCTCACCCACAGCGATAGGTTTGATATTATCATCCACTTTTCTCATAGCCTTTACTACTTCATTATGTTTTTTAGTATATTCATCGATAGGCATATGTCCCAACTGCCAGCTCCCGTACATCTCATTCCCAATCGCCCACCATTTAACATTATAGGGCTGGGGGTGCCCGTTTTTTGCCCTCAGTTTTCCCATGGGAGTAGTTATAGAGCCATTGAAATACTCAACTTCTTCCGCGACTTCTTCTATTGTGCCTAAACCTGTGTTTACAGCGACAAATGGTTCCGCGTCTATCATTTCCATTAATTCCATATATTCATGTATTCCTACATCATTGGATTCTACGCCTTGCCAGGCGGGATTTTTTCTAGGCGGACGTTTATCTCTCTCCCCTATCCCGTCTCTCCAGTTATACCCGCTGACAAAATTTCCTCCCGGCCAGCGATAAACAGGCGCGTTTAGTTCTTTTAATAACCCAACCACATCTTTTCTCCATCCTTTGATGTTATCCGCGGGCATCAGGGAAATAGTTCCGATTTTAAAACTTCCTTCTTTTTCAGTAAATATTTCTAATTCGCAATCCCCGCACGACGCAGGAGCAACAAATTCCAGAGGATATTCTTTATATTCCGAAGTTATATTTTTAATTTCGTGAGATAATCTTTTACCTTTTTTTAAGACAAGTTGTACAGTTACAGGAGCGCACTTTTTCTCTCCGGCAAGAATTATTCTCCCCGTGTATTTCTGCCCTTTCTTTAAAGTAAGCCATGATTGTTTGATACCGGTTTTTAAATTACTTTTATTCCCATGGATAACCGGAGAATTTTTCCCTGTATACGGATTATCAGAATCCATTGTTACAGTACCTTCCGGGCCCATTACCTGCCAGGGTGAAGCGCTTAAACATCTATAATAGTCTGTATCCCAGTAAGGTTCATTCCTGTAAGTCCAGGGATTGAATTTGTCTTTAATTTCGTAGTAAAATTTGCGGTCTTTCAGCATTTCAGCCCACAGGCCGCCGTATATACACTTGCCCAGGTGTTCGATGAACTGTCCGTAGATGTATTCAGAGATTGGTGCTCCTCTTTTTTCGGTATTTATTTTAATGGAGGTTTCCGCGGACGAAACTAATGGCAGTAAAAAGATAATTAAAATACTTACGAGTAAAAAAGATTTCTTATTCATATCCACTCCTTTTAATAAAATGTATTTTTTTTCATACAGAACAGTAAATTATCTGTAAAGTAAGAGAATCGAGTTATATTGTCAAGGATTTATTCTCACATGGAGGCACGGAGACACAAAGTTTTTTTGTTACTAATTCACCAATTTACAGTTAGGACATTTGTCCGGTTAGGGTTGTTAGAAGAGATATTTTCATTTACAATAGTTCACAAAGGAGGGAGAAATGGAAGCCCAAGCTCTAAAGCGGATAGAGTCCAAAACCAGAAGTT
>Ga0315544_1001376_pt1 | contig 19119 bp, 15 predicted proteins | sample SalMarSW160130MG_2_FD_202543 | JGI IMG/M metagenome (GOLD analysis project Ga0315544, IMG submission 202543) | Salt marsh sediment microbial communities from the Plum Island Ecosystem LTER, Massachusetts, United States - Salt Marsh Sediment SW1601-130 ... | reverse complement strand
GGGCCAGTACCTCGACTGGGCAGCCAACGGCGATTCCGGCAATTACATCCGCTACGATGCCGAAGCGGGCGAAGATGTAATGGCCGAGATGAAAGGGCCCGGCTGCATCAATCGCATCTGGTCCGCCAATCCGCAGGGTAAAATACGCTTCTACCTCGATGATGCCGAGCCTATTGAGCTTGATTTCAACGAGATGTTCAGCGGCAAGGTCGAGCCTTTTCGGCGTCCGCTCGTCTGGCAAAGGAGGGTCGTCCTCGGCGGCAATAATCCCGCGTCCGATTGTTACCTCCCGATCCCATACCAGAAATCCTGCAAGGTCGCCTCGGCAAGAACCGACAAGAACAAGCGCTTCGTTCAGTACTATCATATCGGCTACACGACCTTCCCGCCCGGAACGAAGCTGCCGACGTTTCATCTGAAGTTGAGCGAGGAGGAAAATGCAGTGCTGGGGGAAGTCTGCGGCAAACTTTCCAATTACGGCTGGGACCCGCAGCCTAAGGAACTTTTCTGGGCGAGGAAGATCGTTGAGCTTTCGCCCGGACAAACGGTCGTCATGCACGACCTCGAGGGCCCCGCGACCGTTTGCCAGATTAAGGCAAAACTTACGACGGCGGCTGAACGAGCCATCGGCAGAAAAGTTCTCCTGAAGACCTATTGGGACGACGAGACAACGTCGAGCATCTGGGCGCCAATGGGGGATTTCTTCGGCGGAAGTTTCGGTGCCTTCCCTTACGCCACACTTCCCCTCGGGATGGAAATCGGAAACTGGTACTGCTACTGGCGAATGCCGTTCCAAAAGAAAGCGAGGTTCGTCGTCACCAGCGAGGCGAAGAAGCCGTGTCTGGTTGCCCTTGACGTGGGGTTCCGGAAGGCGAAGGAATTGCCGTCCAACACCGCTTATTTCCATGCGAAATGGCGCCGGGAACGCGAGTGCAAAACTTTCGATTACCCGTTCCTTGAGTGCACAGGCCGCGGGCGCTTCGTGGGAGTGGCTCTCTTCGTTGACAATGTCCACGGCGGATGGTGGGGCGAAGGCGACGAGAAAATCTATGTTGACGGCGAGAAGTTCCCCTCCTTCTTCGGGACAGGCTCGGAGGATTATTTCGGAGACGCCTGGGGGATTCGGCATTTTGTGAATCCCTACCACGGCTGTCCTATGCCCGACCCCGTTGGCAGACAGCAGTCCTGTTACCGCTGGCATATCGCAGACAGCGTTCCCTTCGACACACAGTTCAAGATAACTATCGAGAATTACTCGGCGACTGAGAAGGTCCACAATGATTACGCCTCCATGGCCTACTGGTATCAGGTGAAAGGCGGCGGGGACTTCTTCAAACCGGTCTCCGTTGAGGAGAGGTTGCCCCTGGCAAAAGTTTATGTCCCCGGCGCGATTGAAGCAGAGAATCTGTTCGCGGCGGGCTCACTGCCTGCGGGAGCTTCCGTCGTTGACGACACGGAATTGCCGAGCGACCTGAGCGGCGGCGCCGGATTGAAGCTCATGGGAAAAGTTGGCGATTCTTTCGAGCTCCCGATACCGGTGGCGAAGGCGGACAGTTACGCGGTGGAAGTGTCGCTGGCTCAAGGTGTACCGCATCCCTCCCTGAAGCTGCTCTCGAAGGGACGGCTCATCGGGGAAAAGCTCAAGATGGAACATGGACGCAACATCATCACCGTGGAATTCACTCAGCCGGCCCCCGGGCAGAAAACTTGCGAGGCCATCATAGACTATATTCTGCTGGCGCCTTACAAGAACTACATCCGCGAATGGATGCTCATCGGGCCGTGGGATAACCCCGGCAACACCGGATTGAGGAGAGCCGATCCCCCGGAGAAGGAAATCGCCTTCGACAAGAAGTATGAGGGCAAAGGTGGCGAGGTGGCATGGAGAAAGGTGAAGGTCGGCCCGGGCGGAATCGTGAATCTGGCGGCTAATATGTCGCCGACGGAAAACGTCGTGGCCTACGGCTACTCCTGCGTGACCGCGCCGGAGGACATCTCCACCGATATGTACGTCGGGAGCGATGACGGTGTCAGAGTGTGGATCAACGGGAAACTTGTTCACGATAACCGTGTTGATCGGGGATTGCAGCCCGACCAGGATGTCGTTTCTGTAAAGCTTAACAAGGGCAGCAACGGAGTGCTGGTGAAGGTTGACCAGGGCGGTGCGGACTGGAGTTTTTGTCTGCGTTTCCGCGACCCGGATGACGTTCTGAAATACGGCGTTGAATCGCCGTGATTCCTGCTTCTTCTCCTGTGGCATGAGCTTGTCGCGCACCGCAACGGTCGTGCCCGCTCATCATTGATAAGAAGAATGAAGCCGGAGGGATTGCTCTCGACGGTCTTCCGCCTATCCCCGAGAGGATGCAACGGGATGTTATCGCTATCGGCTGCTGAACCGCTGAGATTCGCATAAAACACTTCTACCTGGGGAGGTCGAAGATGGAAAAAAAGAACAGGATGTCGCGAAGGGATTTCCTGAAGAGCTCGGCCGCGGGCGCCGTGGCGCTCGGTGTTAGCGGCGGGGTGCTGCCGGGTAGCGCGCTCGGCGCCAACGAGAGGGTCGGGATGGCCGTCATAGGCGTGGGCGGCATGGGGGGCGGACACGTCAGTGAGTTGATGCGGAAGAAAGACCGCGTCAAGCTGCTGGCAGTTTGCGATGTCTGGGAGAAGCGGAGAGAGCAACACGCCAGAAGAAGCGGCGCCACGCCGTATGCCGATTACCGGAAGGTTCTCGGTCGGAAAGACATTGACGCCGTGGTCATCGCCACGCCTGACCATTGGCACGCCTCCATTTCCATTGACGCCATGGAGGCCGGAAAGGACGTTTACTGTCAGAAGCCCCTGACGCGCTACTGGCGGGAAGCAAAGAAGGTCGTCCAAGTCGTTCATCGCACGGAGCGGGTCTTGCAGTGCGGGGCACAGGGAACTTCCGACGGCAGGCTTTGGCGGGCGAACCAGCTCATCAAGGAGGGCGCCATCGGGAAGGTCATCTGGAGTCAGGCAAGCTATTGTCGCAACGATCCCGGCGGCGATTGGAACTATTATATAGATCCTTCGGCGAACCCCGGCAATCTCGATTGGGACACCTGGCTCGGCCCCGCCCCGAAGCGACTGTGGACCCCGGAGCGATTCTTCCGGTTTCGCAAGTACTGGGATTACTCCGGCGGCGTGGCTACTGACCTCCTGTACCATAGGCTGGCGGAGCTGACCACTGCGCTCGGCCGGGAGTTCCCCGTCGAGGTCATGGCCACCGGCGGAAACTACGTCCACAAAGACCGCGAGGTTCCCGACACGTTCCATGTCTTAATCAAGTATCCCTCTGACCACACGGTTTTCCTGGTCTCCACTCAGGAGAACGATGATGGCCTCGATAAGGTCGTACGCGGTCAGCACGCCACGCTCACTTTTGGCGGTCCGGGGGTAATCATCAAGCCTCAGAACCCATTCCGAGGAAGAGTGACGGCGAAAGTCAACGACGGCGTCATTTCCGTCCCGGGGCAGGAAACGCCGAGCGACGATAAGGGAGAGGTGCAGGAGATCAGGTTGCCCGCAATGCGAGTCGCCAATCACATGGACAATTTCCTCGATTGCATAAAGAGCCGAGAAAAACCGCACCTCGACGCTGACTCCGCGTACCGTGTGATGGTGGCTATCGCATTGAGCATAGATTCCTATCGGGAAAGGAAAGTCAAAATCTTTGACCCCGTTAAGGAGGAAGTTGTGGCTTGACCGCTGATCAGAGGCAGAGGTGGCGAGCAGTCCGCGTCGGGGCCTCAGGTTTACTTGAGATTACTTTGCTAATCACCTACTATTTCCCGTGTTATAGAGATTGAGTAGGTAACTCTACACGCACTCGGATACGCAAAAGGGAGGTAAAGAACGATGATCTCAGAAAGCAGACAGCTATCACGGTCGAGCAAGCCGCAAACGCTGCCGGGCGCGGGAAGGGGCTTTTTCCTTTTCCTCGCGGCACTGTGCCTCGCGTTGGGAGGAACCGCGAAGATGAACGCTCAGGAGAGCCTGCGCGCTCTTGTAGCGTCGAGCGCCCCTGAAGAGCTCGCCTCCGGTTTTCAGTTCACGGAGGGGCCGGTGTGGCATCCAAAGGGATTTGTAATTTTCAGCGACATTCCGGCCAACAGAATCGTCAAATGGACAGCCGAGGGTAAGACTGAGACTTTTCGCAAGCCCAGCGGCAATTCCAACGGGTTGACCTTCGACCGGAAGGGAAGACTCGTCGCCTGCGAGCATGGCAACCGGCGGGTCTCGCGGACGGAGCTTGACGGGAAAGTGATAACCCTTGTGGATAAATATCAGGGGAAACGCCTTAACAGCCCGAACGACGTCGTTGTCAAGTCCGACGGCAGCATCTATTTCACCGACCCCCCTTACGGGATTCAGCCTAACCAGAAAGAGCTTCCCTTCAACGGCGTCTTCCGCATCTCGCCGGATGGGAAGTTGACGCTGCTGGCGGCGGATTTTGACCGCCCCAACGGTCTCGGGTTCTCCCCGGATGAGAAGAAACTCTACATCGCCGACACGGCTCGAAGGCATATCCGCGCTTTCGATGTACAGCCGGATGGCACTTTGAAAGGCGGCAAGGTCCTGTGCCAAGTGCCCGGTCCCGATGGCATGAAGGTGGATGCCAAAGGAAACCTCTACGTGACCTGCGGCGTCGGCGTCATGGTATTCAATGCCACTGGCAAAACCATCGGCACAATCAAGCTTCCACGGGGGGCGGCAAACTGTTGTTTCGGCGATGCGGACAATAAAACTCTTTTCGTTACCGCGAAGACTTCCCTTTACAGGGTCAGGCTGAAAGTGGCGGGTGTTAGAGTCGGTCCGGCGGCTGCCGGGAAATGAAACGCATCGCCCGCTGACCTCGCCGCGCTATTAAGGCGGCGCGTGGAGCTATAGGGTGCGAAGGTGTGGCTGTATTTTCGTGGCAGGGTATGGATGAATCCCTTGTTCGAGAAGCCCGGCTAAAGCCGGCTCTCACGACGGAGACGGCGTATCCGATGACCACCAGCTAAAGCAGGTGGCTAAGGGGGGTGCCCCGCCGAGGGCGGGGCATGTCCGGCGCAAGCACGATAGCGAGGAGATTGAACGAAGCCTGGCGGATATGCCACGATTTCGCAGCTACACCCGGGTGCGAAAGGCCGTTTGACATATCGCTGGTGACGTGAATGCTCGTGCTATCCGGCGATGCCGATGGGGACGTTCAAGTCTTTATGTTTCGCATGAAAGTCGCGAGGAAAGGTTTGTCTGCCCCGCAACAGCGGCGGGTGGGACGCAGTTCGTGGTCACCGGACGAGGTCTTGGCCTTTGTCGGTCAAATCGAGCATCCCTGAGTCCTCCCTGACGTAGCCCCCGTCAATCAGCCTTTTCAAAATCGTGTGCCGAAGTGCAGGGAAGGTGCATTTGACCTTCTCGTCCGCGAGTACATCTTCCTTCGAAACGGGGAACTTCCCGCTCTCGACCAGTATTCTCAATAGGTCCCGGTCGGCAGTTCCGACGATTTTCCCAGTTATCTTTTTCATCAAGTCCATGAAAATCACCGGCACAGGGGGCGTTCCACGCAGAAGGCACGCATACCCTCTTGCGTAGTCGAGGAGTTTCAGGAGAGATAACTTCCGTTCGAGGAGGGAGCCACCCTCTGTCTCAATCCTCAGCAAGTCAACATCATGCTCTTTGAAAAGCGTCTCGAGAGTCGCCTCCATGCGTTGAGCTGCCCGGCTCTTCCGATGGCTGCCGTAAGAGGACTCGTAAGGCAGACTTGAAATGAAAGCATAGCTCCGCGTCATTCCTCCTGCGTGTAGTTTGTCCTCCAGCATGAGCGTGGCTGCCGACTCGATCTCGTTATGGGCGTCCTCGCAGAAGACTAAGAGCGTGACAGGGTGTTCGATTGATTCCCCGAACTGATTCGCCAGCCTTTTGCCGATTGCCCGGTCCGCCCCATCAAGGAAAATCACCGGTTCCTGCGGATGTCCCCACTCCGTTTGCGAAGACGCCTCTCCTGAGCGGGCGCCGTAGAGAAAGTAGGTCGCGTATTTCTTGGCGGCATTATCGGCAAAAGGCACATCGCCAGAGCACGACCTGTCAAGATTATCCAGCCGTGACTTTATGGCTTCAACCTCCGATATATCGAAGCTATAAACGGTTCCGTCGTCTTTCCTTGCCACACCGAGGGAGGAGACTATGAAGAAAAAGGCGCTCAGCCAGTAGCCTATGGACTCCCGCGGCGCCTGAATGTCGCTCTCCGGTATCTCGATGAAGGGGTATTCGTTGCTCAATCTCCCAAGCTCGCCGCCCCGGGAGAGAATCAGGATTTTCCTCGTCCGTTTTTGTGCGTAATCGAAAGCGTGCAGCATTTCTTCAGTGTTCCCCGAGTAAGAGCAGATGACCACCAGCGTATCGGAATCTATGCCGTGAAAGCTTGCCGGGTAGCTGGTGTGGATGTCAAGCGGCACGCAATATCCTTGATTCTGAATTATCTCCCGCGCCAGCAAGGCGCCGATTGCAGACCCTCCGAGACCGAACGCCATGATTCGCTTTGCCGACGGAAAGGGTCCTTTGGAAGCCACGTGTTTCGCCATCCTCTCGTTCATCTCAGCCATTTGCGAATAGAGGTAACCGACGCGTGGGAGCATCCCCTGGCGGTCCACTGCTTGGCGTATCGTGGCGTTGTCCAAAAGAGCGGCGGGACCGATTCTTTCCAGCAGGATGGGTGTAATCAGCCTGCGAACAAGCTTCGCCTGAACGACAGCCCTGCCGGTAAATTCGGTCTCGAGAAGTCGGGCGTCAGGCCTTGAAGAGAGGTCAAGGAATTCCGAGAAGCGCAGCTCATCATCCCGCCTGCAAAGGAGTTCAATCAGTTCGTTTGTGTCTTTGGACATCATTTGTTTCTCGAGCTCTGTCAGCAATGCCATCGTTCCTCCTCTGGTAACAGGCGTCCTTGATGAAGAATGTTCAATTCCGTCTTGGCTCTTGGGCCACGCGGCTCGTGTGAATCCCACCGGATGGTCCGTTCGCGCACGCACGCACGGCCGACATAGCAGGTTCTCGTTAGTGTGAAATGCGATACGCATTATGCAGAGAAGTCGTGGAAACCGCAAGGCCTTTGTTGGCTTGGGGGAGCGGCGTTATGAGCTCGAGAATCTCGCCTGACAAGGAGACCGGCCCTGCGCCATATTTGGAGTTGACACCCCGAGAGCTTATGCTATTCTATAAGATATTTGGCCCAGCTTGTGAATTTCTGTCACAGTTTTGTGAACAAAACACAATAGGAGGAACAGCAGTATGAAAGGGACAAAGAATTTCAGCAGAAGAAGTTTCCTTAGAACGGCGGCTCTGGCGACGGCAGCTACGGCAGTGCCTTTCATCCGGACGGGGGAGGCTCAGAGCGAGCCTATCAAGGTCGGTCTTATCGGCTGCGGAGGCCGCGGAAGAGGCGCCGCCGGAAATGCGATGGAAGCGGATAAGGCGGTCAAGATTGTAGCCGTGTGCGACGTCTTCGAGGACCGCGCCAAAAACTTCCAGAAGCAGCTCAACAGGAAAGGCGCCGAAATCGGCGATGACATGGTCTTCAGCGGAGTGTTCGGGTACAAGAAGCTGCTCGAAAATGACCTTACGTATGTGATCCTGGCAACGCCCCCTGGCTTCCGTCCGATGCAGTTTGAAGCTGCGGTCAACGCCAAGAAGAACATTTTCACCGAGAAGCCCGTCGGCACGGACCCAACCGGCATCCGCCAGTTCATGGCCGCCGCGAAGAAGTCCGAGGAGTTGAAGCTTTCCATAACCGCGGGGACTCAGCGCCGTCATCAGAAACCGTACATCGATACGGTAAAGAAAATCCACGACGGCGCCATCGGCGAGGTACGCGCTGCCCGAGCATACTGGTGCGGCGGGCCCGTCATCAACATGCGCTCTCGGCCTTCAGGGATGGGTGACCTCGAGTGGCAGGTCAAGAACTGGTACTCCCACTGCTGGATCTGCGGTGACAACATCGTGGAGCAGCACGTCCACAATATCGACATCATCAACTGGGTTATGAAGGCGCATCCCATTAGCGTGTTCGCTTCCGGTGGACGCGCCTGGAAGACACCGGACGAGTACTTGGGCAATATCTGGGACCACATTTCCTGCGATTTCGAGTACCCCAACGGCGTCCACATGATAAGCATGTGCCGCCATTGGAACAGGTGCGACGGCGGCGTATTTGAGGATGTCGTTGGCACGAAGGGCAGGAGCAACGGCCAGGATATGGGAAGCGGAGGAGGCCATAACGCCTACGTCCAGGAGCACATTGACCTCATCGCCAGCATACGCGGTACCGGCAAGCATTACAACGAAGCCATGCAGGTCGCTGAAAGCACCATGACCGCCATCATGGGGAGGGAATCAGCCTATACCGGCAAGAAACTTAGATGGGACGATTTCTTGAAATCCGACCTTTCCCTCCTGCCGAAGAACCTCAGCTTCGACGCCAAAATCCCGGTCAGGCCAATCCCAGTCCCCGGACAAAAGAGGTAAACCTCGCCTCCCACGTTCCCCGGCGCCTTATTGCGGCGCCGGGGATTTTTTTTGTCCCCAACATGCTTGATACACAAGAAAAGGTCCCACGCCCTGCCGCGTGAACAATCATGGGCAAGATACGCGCGCCGCATTGCTCTGCGACCTCTGCGCACGCTGCGCTTCGACCCTCAGCGACCTATAAGTGAAGCGTTAGGTTCCCGCGCAATTAACTGTTGCCACGCCCGACTTCTTCGCATAGTATCTGGGATTACTGAAGGGAAGAAGTCAGCGATGAAAACCGTATCCTCCTTTCTGAGGAAGCGGGCGAACGCTCCAGCTTGTTCTCACTAATTGATTCGGGACTGCTCATGAACAAATCTCCAGCGAGAGTTATAGCCGCATCGCTGCTGAGGGGTACCCTATTGCTGTGCTGCGCGCTCATGTGGTCCTGCGCAATGCGTATGGCCCCCACCGGCGGTGCTGCGAAACAGGGGCGACGCCCCCGCTTAGCCGTAAGCTCCTCCGCGAGCAAGAAGCTGACTGTCGCCTCACCCTCCTCTGAAAAGGGGAAACCGGGCGGCACGGCTCTCACGGGAGGCGCGCCGCCGAAAAGCGCAGCGGTTCCAGGCGCGCCCGCCGTCAAAAAAGATGTAGTCGAAATCGTCCTCACCTTCGATGACGGTCCCCACGCTGGTGCCTTCGCTTACGGCAAAAACCACACGCAAAGGGTCTTTCGAACTCTGGAAAACAACATTCTTCAGAAGAACATAAAAGCGGTATTTTTTGTCCAGACGCACGCTCCCGCACGAGGTGGGGCTCCAATCGGGCGACACGTAATGGCTATGCTTGCCCGGGGGGGACACGTGCTCGGGATACACACCGGCTCCACCGCCGACCACGCCAGCCACCTCACTCGCGCCGCTGCCGCTCCTTACGATGTCAACGGAAATAGAGTTCTCGATGCCGGCGACGGGGCCAATGGATTGGAAAGCGATATGATACGCGCCAAGGCGAGAATTCGAGAGCTCACGGGTAGTGTGCCTCTCTACGTGCGCCCAACTTACGGGGAAAGGAATGGCACGGTCAAGGCGGTTTACCGGCGACAAAACCTGAAAATGATCCTCTGGGATATTGTTAGCGGGGACAGCGCCGGCAGGCCTTCCGTTGACGCCGTCAACCTCAACATTGATAGAGGGATGCAAAGGTGCATTGCTGCGGGCAAGAGACAGATAGTCATCCTCTTCCACGACATAAAGCTCACAACCGCCTTCAACTCTGAAGAATACCTCGGAAACATTTGCATTTCCGCCAGAAAGCTGGGCAAGACCGTCGTTTTCCCCACCACCACCGAGCGAGTGATACAAATCCTGAATGCCAGAAGCGACCAATAGCCCTTTCTCCCGTTATCTTGTCGGGGTAAGATAGGAGAAATTGTTTCGACGGGATAACGTGCTTGGCCGGGACCCCTCAGTCCCGTTCATCCTGTCACGAAGGAGCACGTGCTCCGACGCCTTAAGAGAGTGCCAATATGATTTACCTCTTCTCGTTCCTAATGGACGTCACGATCGTCCTTCTTATGCTTGGAATAACTTTCCGCGCCGTTGATTTGGGCGCCTCTCCCACTGAGCTGGGGGTGCTCGGCGGCTCGTTCGCCATATCCTACTCTCTCCTTTGCTTCGTGCTGGCGAGGTGGCTTTCTTCCCTCGACGTTCGGGTCACATCGGTTTTTAGTTCGGCTTTGCTCCTGATTCTTTGTCTGCTGAGCGCGATGGTCGCCTCGGTGCCGCTGTTCATGGTGCTCGGGGTGTTGATCGGAGTTGTTACCGTGTTTTTCTGGCCGCCTCTCGAGCATTATGTCGGACAGAACAAGTCGGCCGAAGGGTTATACCAAGCCCTGAGCCGATTCAACTTGTGGTGGTGCAGCGGATATGCTGTGGCCACGGCCATGTGCGGCTTGCTTTACCAGTGGAACTTCCGCCTTCCCTTCCTCGTAGGCGCCGCGTGCCTCGTGCCGATAATCGCAGGCAGTCCCTTTCTCCGTTCAACAAATTCTCGCGATGATCCAGGCTTGCCTTCTGCGGGAGCGCCCGCTCAGAACGCCGCCCTTCGGAAGAAAAAATTCTTTTTGACAACAGCGAGAATCTTCATATTCCTCACTTACGCATCGGCGGGCTGCATTCTTGCGCTCTTCCCCAAGCTGGGCGACACACTCCGCTTCAGCAAGCCCGTCGTCAGCCGCATCATCTTCTTCCTTTACCTGGGGCAACTCTTATCCTTTTACGTCTTGGCGAAAACCCGCAGGTGGCGGTACAACGCGGCGTACCTCTTGGGAGGACAGGCTCTTGTCGCGGCCGCCTTTATTGCCGTCTTCGTATCCAATCACACCGCCATTCTTGCAGGTGCCTTCGCCATAGTAGGCTTCGTCTCGGGGCTGGCCTATTTTTCGAGCTTGTTTTATACCCTGCATGAGCCGGTGTTCCGAAGTTCCTTAGCTGGAGTGCACGAGGCGCTTCTCGCCTCCGGTCGGCTTGTCGGCCCCATTTTTTTCGGGGCGGTCACCGGCGCCTCGAACCTCAAAGTCCCTTACCTGTTGCTCGCCTTCATCTTCGCCTTCTTCGCCCTGCACAGCTTTTGGCGGGGCCGCCGACTCCTGCGCCCAATATTCGACTTGCGATAGGTGGAGCCGGCTTGCTGCGCTCGAACGGGTCCCGCGCGGGTCGAGTCATACTCGCTGGGACAACGGAGAGGCATTTGAAAGGTGTGGCTCTCGGTCAGGATTCATCGTATTTCGCCTTTTTCAACGTCATATATGAAAGTGCCTCTTTGGCGACTGCTGACGTGAATGTAAGGGGCGTGCACGGCAAAGATGGCTTCTGTCTTGTCTCGCACGCGAATCTGTGCTGCGCCGTGCGCTGCAAGGCTATTGCGCAAATCAGTGCCGAGACCGAGAATTTGCTCGTCGGAGAACCCTGCCCGCTGCATCATCTGGACAATAGCGTCCGCGTCGAGCGCCGCCACCTGGCGATTGGCAAGGGGTGTGACTGCTTGCCGGAGATGTGTGCAGCCAACGAGGCTGAGCAACAAAAGCGCTAACACAGCAGGCAATCGTAATCGAACAAACGCGAACTTTCCTTGATTCATATTCTATTGTCCTCCTTGGCGGCTGCGGGCGAGACTTGCCTCAAGGGCTTTCCTGAATTCTTTCCCCACCGGTGTGATGGCTTCGCGCTTCTGGGGCACTTCGGCAGGAGCCTCTTCGCCCTCCGGCAGGAGCCTCGCGGTCACGAACACGGCCACTTGCCGGGACGATTCGGACCTCGCGTCGTCGCGAAAGACGCGCCCCACAACCGGGACGCTGCCGAGGCCGGGGACGTGGCTGTGGGTTAGACGGCTGCGACTGTCCACCAAGCCGGCTACCGCGGCAGTCCCGCCGTTCTCCACGCGTACGGTACTATTTGCCACCCGCCGCGTGACCACGGGAAGGCCCTCCTCTCCTCGTGCTATCACATCGCTGACCTCCGCGGTCAAGTCGAGCGTAATGTCGCCGTTGTCCCCGACCCGAGGCGTTATTTTCAACGTCGTGCCGACCTCTATCTGCTCCAGCGTGGAGCGAATGTAGTAGGCTTCCTCGGTGAGGATTTTAAAATACTCCTCGTTGGTCACTTTGATTTGCGCCTCCTTGCCGTCCTGAGCCATGAGCTGGGGGTTGGCAACCACTGTGGCATCCTCATTCTGGGCAAGAAGATTGAGGGTCAAAAGCAGCGAATCGGTAAACTCCGCATCGGGGGTGTAACCGATCTGCACACCCCACGGCCATTTGGCGCCAGTAAGCTCCGGTCCCTCATTAAGGCCCGCATTGGAGAAAACTCCTCCCTTTGCCTGCGGCCAGTTCCACTTGAGACCGAGGTTCAGCAGGTTGCCGCTCTCAATGACCACGATGCGTGCGTCTAGCATGACCTGCCGAGGCGGCTGGTCAATGAGTTTGAGGTCCGCCGTGATTCGCTCCATCAACTCGGGCGGCGCCGTTACACACACCAGGTTCCTGTCAGTATCAGGCTGAGCATAATCCTTGAATCGGGACGAGAGCAGATTGACCGCAACATCTGGTTTGGCGTAACCGAGTTTTACCAGGCGAGTTTCGCTGATCGCCGGGAAGGATGCGCTGGTGGGCTCGGGCGAAGAGATCAGATAGTATTCGGGCGTCTTCTTGACGACATTGCCGGTGCCGGCAAGAACCGCCTGGAGCGCCTTATCCAGTGGGGCGTCCTTGAGCTCGCAGGTGACAAAACCGGTGACATCGGAGGTGGTGACGATTGTCACCTCCATCTGCGAGGCGATGTCCTGGAGCGCCTCGCGGATGTCCGTATCGAGAAATATGTTGGTGTAGAGCTTGGGCGGCGTGGGTTTTTGGGGCGCCGTTTGGGCTGCCGTGGCGTGGAGAGAAAACAGCGCGAGTGCGATTGCTACGGTTATGAGTGCCGGGATTGGCGATTTCTGTCTGTTTTTCATATATGCACCTGTCATGGTCTAATGTGATGGAGCGAGGCATCGGCGCTTGGCTACTTCGCGGTCGCGGCGCCCGCTCCCTGCTTCTGTTCCGCCGTGGTCTCTATCACCTCCACGGCCTTTCCCTGCTCTCCGGAGGCTACGCGAACCGGCAAGGTCTGCGAAACACGCTTATCCTCGAAGGTCCCAGTCGCCTTGATGACATAGATGCCTGGCTCGGTCTTCGAGAAGTCAATGGCGCCGCTGAACCTGGGCGTGCCGAGGGGGAGCACGAGCCCGGCCTCCTTGTTCAACTCAAAGGAGAGGACGCTCGTCATGCCTGAGGCATCGGTGAGGGCTCCGGCGCATGCCAAATCAACGTGCGTATCGCCCACGTTGCCGAATCGGGCAACGACTGTGTACTTATCTGGCTCCTCGCGAGCGAGTGAAATCCCCATTCCCTGAACCCGATAGGTAGGCTTGAGACGCTTGTTCGTGACGATGACCAGGGCTTCGCCCGCGCCGGCGCTTTGGCCCGCCGGATAGCTTGCCTTGACGTTGAGGATGGCGTAATGGGAGGCAAGGGGTTTGGAGTCCTCCGGTTCGGCGACGGTGACGCGAACGTTCCTTCTGCGCGCGGGGGGGAGCGAGAATTTATGGGGAGCGATTGTCGCCCACTCGTGGCAAGAAAAGTCGTCCCCCTTTACTTGTCCGGCCATGACGCCCATCAGAGTTTTGGGCTGGACGATGCTGCACTCGATGTTGACTCGCTGAATTCCGCTGTTCTCGACGGAGACCATCGCGTGCCGGCGAGCTCCGGGGATGGTTTCGATGGTGACCACAGCGGGGTCTATGCGAAGGGGGACGTCCATCGCTATGCGTTTGATTGCGGGATTCCCCTCGTAATCAATCACCGTTGAGATAGGAGGGCGGGGCCGCCCGTTGACGTAGAGCCTCGCCTGGAGCTTGTACTTTCCGGAGGGGAGGTCTCTGTCGAGGGATTCGGTCACGAGCACGTTCACCCCGGGAATCATGCCTCGCTCCCGGCTCGATGCGGTAGTGACCCGCCGCCATTTATCTGCGGCAGGCGCTAATATATCCAGGTTTCCGCGTACGCGAGCCAGGGTCTGGCCGGTGTTGGCGGCGCGGTACCAGACCTTAGTGCCGCCCTTGCTTTTAGGTTTGGGCTTGACGTATTCCATTCCGATCTCGGGGAAGTCTATCTTCGTGCGGGCTGGCGGGCCCTCGACTTCGAGCAAAACGGGGATGAGGAAGCGGATAACGATTGCGATGGTCCCCGGCTTGGGCTCCGGTCGGGTCTGGGCGATAAGCCCCGCCCCGTAGAAGCCCCTGGCGCTTCGCGGCACCGCGAGGGTCAAGGTCACTTTGCCCACCTCCATGGGAGGGACCGTAACGCTGTCTGAGCTGAGTCTGAGCCAATCGAGGCAGGAGGCGAGCCTGTGCTTCTGGTCGGCGGTCGCCTTTTCCGGCTCTATGACGCTCCATGCGCCGTTGGCTCCCTGGTCGAGGAGCATTGCCCTGACGTCAACCGTTCCTGTGCGCTCGGGGCGAGTGTTCCGAATCTCGAGAACATGCTGGACGGTCTGGCCGGGGCGGGCGCGAAGCTCCATTTTCATCGGCTTGACCATGAAGCCCTGACCGAGCGTGCTCCCTGTCCAGAGGGAGAAAAGCAGGGCGGACGCGAGCCGGAACCAAAAGCCGCAATTGATGCGTTTTGAAAACATTGCCATCATTCCCTTCTCCACACGTTCATTTTCCAGTAATCGTAACCATTGGCACGCCGTCCGCGTTCTGGCCGGATATGTTTGCTATTCCCTCTCCAGCAACCCAGATTTTGATTTCGCCGGAAGTCCCCGCGATGGGAAGTACGATTCGCGTGTCGGATTTCCCGCTCGCGCCCAGTGCTGCTTTGGAGAAGGAATGTGCGAATCCGACCTCGCACCATGTCCCTATTGGCTCCGGCGGGCGACTGTGAGGGGGCCGCGGATGCCGGGGTGGACGCTTCCGTCGCCTCGGCCGCTTGATAATCAACGTGACTTTCGCGCTAGCGCTGGCCTCCTTCGCTCGCTCGCCGAAGGCGGGCCACAGCAGCGCTGCCGCGAGTATGATGGTGGCGGCGAACCTCAACATGGCCAACAAGTCCTTATCGCAGACTCAGTGCTGTGATTCATAAGTTCGGGCACGTATTGTATTTTTGACAGGATAACATGGTGAACGGGATTTTTTGAATCCTGTCCTGGCTCAGTCTATCCTGTTATCCTGTCAAGGAAGCCCGTTACGTTGCGTATATGGTCTTTTTCACGCACAAAAAGCGTCATTTGAGACAGCGCAAGTCGTTGGCATTAAGTCAGTACCAACTCGCCTCTTAACCCCCCAAAGTGTCTAAAATTCCAGTAAATTCCAGTATTTTCTCGACGACAGGGCATACTGGAATGCCTGTTGCTTTTGCAGCGCCAGATCCGATAGGGGCCTGGCTCCACTTTTGGCAAAAGTGTAGCAGAAATACTGTCATGTGTCAAGCAGGAACCCACCCAGTAAGTAATGGCTGCCATTTCGGCGGCGACCCGCTAACCGGAAAGGCACCAGAGAAAGCACGCTCCCTATCGTGGCATGGGCATCTTGCCCATGATTGTCCACGGGTCCCGCGTGTCGCGGGACGCCACGGCGGTGCCAGTCCTGCGTGCCATGCGCGTTGACGCCATGGGTACAGCGTGTCGTGCTTGCGCGGCTGACGTGCGCTGGCACCAAAAAAGAGAGAGCAGGGGGCGCGGGCCGGAAGCCCGGCCCCCTGTCTTACGCGCCTTCTGGCGGCGTGCCGCCTATGGGCTGGCGGCCAGCTCCAGCGTCACCGTGCCCGTATAGGTGCCCGCGATGTCGCTGACGGTCCAGACCTTCTTGATGCTGGCCGTGAGCGTGGTTTGGCCCGGGTAGGCCCCCGGGCTGAAGTCGAGGCACCAGTACGGGTCGGAATAATACACCGGGTTGGGCCCCGGCCCCAGCAGGCTTACTGCGGCATCAACGGCGTAGGAGCCGTGATCCATCAGCGTGATGGTCGTCGGACACCGCAGCGTGGCATCCGTGTTGGTGTACACGTCAACCAAGGCAGTTCCGCTGGACTGGCGCTCGTTGCCGAACCAGTCGGGGGTGACCGTCGTCATCATTATGTCGCTGCTGACGGCGACGGCAACCCATTCGTGAACGGTCAGGCCGACGTCGGCGAGATCGGTGGCGCCTGTGGCCTGAGGGGCGACGGCACCCGCGGCCGTGAGCAGCACGGCCAGAAACGCTAAGCCATGGCGTGGTCCAGGCACAGTAAATACCTCCTTCACAGTTAACGCCGCCTTATTAAGGAGTTGCCTGGACAGTAATCTCCATGGTTCCGCCCGTGGCCCACGAGTCCGCGCCGTCGGCCAGGCCAACATTCTCAACGGTCACGGTCACCGTTCCGCCAACTCCAGCGTTGTACTCGCCGGGGCCGAAGTTGATGACTGCTTGTCCCTGGCCATCGATGTCGAAGCTCCAGTCGCCAGGGGCGCCCGTCGGCGGTGTGAGTACGCCGCTGATTCCCGCCGCAAAGTTGGCGCCAGCGTGGAAGCCCTCGACGTCGGACCCGCCGCTTGCGCCGCCGCTGAGTGTGATGTCGAAGGAGGTGCCACCGTACTCAATGTGGCAGTAGTCTTCGATGGTGAGCGTGACGTCGCAGGAGTCACTGTCCTCCGCCGCCGCTGCCGGCGCTGCAAACAGGGCCAGCGCGGCTATTGCTGCCAATGATACAATCGCTTTTCTCATTTCCTTTTCTCCTTGTCTCTATTCCTGTGGGGTTTCACGCTCTGCTTCTGTTTGCCCCGTTCTCGCGCAATTGCACGGGGAAGAAGCATCGCGTCCCCATTGGGTTTGTTGCGGACTGAGTGTACATGGGCCGCCTCTCAGGGGCTGTCCGCTTCGCCGGGTGAGGGCGGGGCCCCATAGACGTTCGCGCCCGGACGGTGGGGCAACCGGTCCGGGGGCCTTCGCCGTGCAGCCAAGTGCCTTTCTCTGCCTTGCGCGGTACCGGCCTCACCGTCAGTCCCCGCACGGGCTTGTGCCTTCCTTGAACTCGAAGTAAAGGGTCCCGATTACCACGTTCTGGTAGTCGGCGGCCGCGTGTTCCAGTGTGACGCCCGTTAGCTTGGCGCCGCCGCTCCCTAGCCCCATGCCATTCGGGAAGTAATGCATGGCGGTCAGGTCGTCAAACGTGTTATGCTGGCAGGAATGCGTGCCGTGAGAGCATCCGCACCACTCCGAGCCGGGGTAGGTCCCAACGACAAGGTCCCATGCTGGCGGGAGGCCGGGTGCGATGTCGCACCAGTACTCGTAGTAGCATGGGACGAAGTTGAATTTCACCGTGAAGCCCACCATGTTTGAGCCCTCGGTGTCGCCGCCCGAGATTGTGATCGAGGGCGCCTGCGTGATCTCGACGGAGAGGTACTTTTCAACCGTCAACGTGACGTCCGCCGTGGCGCTGTCGCCGTGCGCGGGTGCGGCAAATAGGCACACGGCCGCAATCGCCACCAGCCCTCCTATTGCTGTTCTCATGTCTTGATCTCCTCTGAGTTTGGTTGTCCCCTGCGCCGAGGCATCTGGGTACCTCGAGCGCGTGGGTTGACGGACACTTTCTGGCGTCTCACCGGCTTGCCGCGGGCTGCCCGCTTTGGCCCGCTTGAGCCGGGGCCCTGATTATTTCCGCCGGAAGAGGGGGCTGGTTTCCTCTGGCGGTTTTCCCGTTACGCTACGTTCAACCACCTCCTTTCGGTTTATGGCGACAGACGTCGCCGATTTTATTTTTAGTCCATTGCTGCTGTGACATTTATTAAGCCTCTATATTCTCCTGCTGGCATTTGCATGGTGACATTGACGCGGCAGTGGACAAAAATGGTGCGCTTTCCCCGACTGCATCTCTTAGTAAAGCTGTTCTCGCCGAGCTTCTTGCTCCGGGCATTTGCCTGTGCCTGAGCTGCGTCATCAGCCCAGGCCAGGGAGACTGCTGAAGCGGGGATTTCTGCCTTGCCGTCCTCGCTTCGCAATCCGGTCATTTCGACATGGACATCGAGCTGCTCTCTGTTGGTTTCGACGGTTAGGCGAAGAGGGTTAGGCGGCTCGCTTACACCGGGCTGGGCTGAGTCAAATCGCATGCCTTCAGGGTCGAGGGAGATTGTGACGTATTCGTCCAGGGACAATTTGTATTCGAAAGAGGGACCCGGGAAGGGCTTGCCTTTCGGGGCGTCTTTGAGTAGGAGCTGGATTCGTCCTTTATAGATTCCGGGGGGAGAGAGCGGGTCTATGTGCGCGCTCAGAAACAGGGAGTTGACCTGTAACATGGTGCGGCCGGTTCGCCCTCCCTGTGCGACCGCTATCGGTTGGGCCATACTGAGCGGGGGACCGGCGTATTTCTTTCCGGGATCGGCGGGCGATGTGGCGGGGAGGACGTAGATATTCTGAGGGGAGATACTGGCGCCGGCGGGCCCGACCGCCGGGTCTGCCACGCAGGAGATGCTCCAGTTGGGAAGCCAACTGCCGACTTGAACGTGCACGGGCTGGCTTGCGCTAAATTGTCCGGGCGATTTCCCTTCCTGGAGAACAACCGCCGTTCTGCTGAGGAGCACCTCCAGTGGGCGGCCCTTCTCGAGAGGAGCGGGCGAGCGGGCTGTGGTCCTGGGCGCAATGGCTCCCTTAGGCGAAGACTTTGCGAGCGCTTTTCGTGCGAGGTTGGGTTGGGCGAGCAAGTTGGGCTGAGCAAGTGCCAAAGCAGGCGCTCTGCGAGAGGGCTGCGGTGACCAAATAGTGCGTGAGGCGCCGGATGCCTCGACCATTGCCGGAGGAGACACCCCTACCGCAGCCGCAACCAAGAAAGTTTTGGCCACTCCCGATTTCATGTAACCCCCCTGTCTTTGCCGGCTCTTCGCCGACCGGGAATGGGCTGACCCCCCCGGGAAACCCTTAGCGCAATCCCTAGAGATTCAGCCGAAAAGTGGTTTTTAGGGTTCCAGAAATCGCGCAGACGTGGTATTATGATGTGGACGATAGATGCATGGAGTTCATTGGTGTATTAGGCATGCGGTTTAG
>Ga0315544_1001372_pt1 | contig 19145 bp, 26 predicted proteins | sample SalMarSW160130MG_2_FD_202543 | JGI IMG/M metagenome (GOLD analysis project Ga0315544, IMG submission 202543) | Salt marsh sediment microbial communities from the Plum Island Ecosystem LTER, Massachusetts, United States - Salt Marsh Sediment SW1601-130 ... | reverse complement strand
AGAGAACCTGGGGAAAAGGAGCTATAATGAGAAAAGATAATTTAGCCAGAAGAGCTTTTAATTGCTATAAGCTCCTAATCAGTTTCGTTTTCTTAAGTTTGCTGTTGCTAATGACAGCTTCCGTTGTCTTTGCTCACAAGGTAAATATTTTTGCATATGTGGAAGGCAACACAGTATACACTGAAAGTTATTTCTCTGATGGAACAAAGGTAAAACATGGGGTAGTGGAAGTATATGACAGCCAAGGAACCAAATTGCTGGAGGGTAAGACCGATGAAAACGGGGAATTTAATTTTAAGCCTCCCAAGAAAGACGATTTAAAGATAGTCCTTCTTGCCAGCATGGGCCACAAAAACACGTATACCCTCTCAGCAGATGAACTACCCGATATCATAGCGGCGCAGAAGCCAGAGAAAGCAGAACCCAAAGAGTCCAAAGTCAAGGAAGTCGCACCAGTCGATTTAGACCAAATCAAAAGAATCATAGACACCTCTCTCGATGAAAAATTAAAGCCGATTATGAGACAACTGACCAAGGCGCAGCAGCGCGAAGTATCCTTTACAGAAGTGATAGGTGGGATTGGCTACATCTTCGGCATCATGGGGATCATCTTATATTTTGTTAGCAAAAAAGGGGTTAAAAAGAAGAATGCATCTACCCGAGATTGACAAATTCGCCCATCTTAAATCGTCCTTGCATTCGTGGGATCCAAGAATAAAAATAATCTCCATCTCTATCCTAATCCTCTCCATTGTACTCCTGCAGGATCTCAGAGTGGCTTTTCTTGGACTTGCCTTAGCCATCATTTTGGTCTTTTTGTCCAAAATTCCTTTCTCTTTTGTCTTCGTTCATCTAAGATGGGTCCTTTTCTTTGTTCTTGCACTTTTTATCATCACCTCCCTGACTGTTCCTGGCAACCTCTTAATGAAACTCTCTTTTTTGAGCATCTCCCGGGAGGGGGTCAAGCTCAGCCTTTTAATAAGTTTGAGAGCGATTAGCGCTGCTCTGCTGATATTTCCTATGATAGGGACAACAAGGTTCGATTTGACTCTCAAGGCCCTTCAAAAAATAAAGATTCCGGATAAGCTCATTCAACTCCTTATGTTCACCTACCGATATATCTTTCTTTTCCTGGATGAGGAAAAAAGAATATTTGTTGGTGCCAATTCCAGGGGTTGGGTGAGAAAAACAAATCTTTCTAGCCTAAAGACCATGGGAAATCTGGTAGGGATGCTGTTGGTTCATAGTTTTGAGAGAACAGAGCGCATCAGGGATGCTATGGTCTCCAGGGGCTATAATGGCAGATTAAAGATACTGGACGAATTTACTCTTACTCCTAAGGATTTTATCAAAGCATCTCTGATTATAGCTGCTGCCTTGTTATTAAATCTTTCCCGGTGCATGAGATGAATAAGATTATAAGGGTAAGAAATCTTGACTATATTTATCCTGATGGTACCAAGGCCCTTAAGGCGATATATTTAGATATCTTTAAAGGTGAATCCGTTGGCCTGATCGGACCTAATGGGGCAGGCAAGTCTACCCTCCTTCTTCATTTAAATGGGATTCTTAAGGGGCGGCCAGGCTCAGTTGAAATTCTGGGGCTAAAGGTAGAGGAGAAAAATCTCATAAAAATCAGGCAGAAGGTAGCCATAGTCTTCCAGGAACCAGATGATCAGCTCTTTATGCCCACAGTTTTTGATGATGTTGCCTTTGGTCCAATAAATGCAGGCTATTCTAAAGAAAAAGTGAGGGAAAGGGTAAGCAAGGCATTAAAGGGAGTCAGGATGGAGGATTATGAGAAAAGGTGTTCTCATCATTTGAGTTTTGGGGAAAAGAAAAGAATTTCTCTAGCTACCGTCCTGTCAATGCAGCCTGAAATTCTAATCCTGGATGAGCCCACTAGCAATCTGGATCCTAGAGCAAGAAGGCACTTAATAAAGCTGCTTAAAAATCTTACCCTGACCAAGATAGTTGCTGGCCATGACCTGGAATTAATTCTAGAAACTTGCCAAAGAGTAATTCTTTTAGATGAAGGTAAAATTGTGGCTAATGGAGGCGCAAAAAAGATTCTGAGTAATAAATCGCTAGTGGAGTCCCACGGCCTGGAAGTACCTTTATCCCTCAAGCATAGATAACCAGCCCAATTTCCCGCCATTCAATAAGACGTTCAAGGGAAACTCTTCCCTAAAGTTTAAGCGGCCAAATGGCTTGATACATTATGCTTTTTTGATATGATTAAGTCAGACACTTTACTATGATGGTAAATGCTCAGTAAACGCCGTGTCACATTGAATTTTCAGGGTAGCCGCACCCTTTAGGGTGCGCAGGCTAAAGCCTGCGACTACCAAAAATGACGGGGTTCACTGAATACTTACCTATGATGAGAAGCTATTCACCTCTCCAGCTCATAGATTTTTTGAAGAAAAAAGAGAATAAGCTCTAAATCCTTATAACTTGACACTGTCTTTCCCCGTACTCAAACGGGAACTAGGGTTAGGAGAATAGTTCGGTTATTTTAAGCCAGGCGAAATTTTGGACAATGAGCTCAGAGAGGTGAGAATATGAGAATGATTGAAGAGATAAAAGAAGTATTAGCAAGGCATAAGGAGGAACTGAGGGAAAAATATAAGGTAAAGGAGATAGGAATTTTTGGTTCCGATGTGAGAGGAGAGCATGAGCTATAAGGAAGCCGTGGAAAGGAAAATCACCGGAGAAGCCAATGAGTTAAGCCGATGTAGAGAACTCTGGAGAAAAATTGTTAATGCCTATGAACACGCTGGAGAGGATGCAATTAAGTCCGTTCTAATTGAGCACAGTAAGGGCTTAACTAAGGAATTTGATAAATTGTTAAATCAACTCAGGAAAAAACTATAATGAGAAAGAGAAAATGATCACGTTGAAAGGGTTGAAAGTAAAGGGATTCCGAGCATATATGGAAGGCAAAGAGTTTGCCTTTGATAATCCGGTAATACTTCTTTTTGGAGAAAATCATCGTGGAAAAAGCAGCACATTGAATGCTATTGAGTGGTGCCTGTTTGGGAATGAATGTATGGGGACACGGACCGGAATCCGTGAGCGCATTGACTGGGAGATACCAAATCGAAATATGTACCCCCCTAACGTGTCAGTTGAACTGGAACTTGAAGATAAAGCAACAGGAGATAAACTTACTATCTCCCGCAGGTGGGTAAGTGCCAGAAAAGATGAGTTGAAAGTAACTTTGCGGGATGGACAATCATTAAAAGGACAAGAGGCTAAGGAGAAACTTGCGCAACTTCTCAAGTCGTCATTTAGAGACTTCCTGACCACGGTCTATCAGCATCAGGAAGCTATCCGGGCTGTTCTTACTCAGGAGCCAAGGGAGAGAAACGACGCTATCGACCGTCTATTGGGACTTTCGGATTACAGAAATGTATTGACAGGCATGGAGGCAGCACGACTATCAGCGGAGCAGAAAAAGATCGGCGATAATTTTGACAGCTTTACCGGCGAAATAGAAGTTGCCTTGCGTACACGAGACCACGACTTGAAGGATAAGAGAGATACAGCAGGTCAGAAGGGGCTAAGAGAAGACCAGCTTAATGAGGTAGGAGCATTAAAGATTGGTAAGGAAGCTAAGGGTCAATTAAACCAATTTGCTTCAGAGGTAGGTCTTTCCCTCGTTGATTTACAGGTTCCGGAACAGTGGAAGAAATTGCCACAGTTCCAGGAAGTGGCAAATGGAGAGATAAAAAGATTTCGATCAGAGATGCCCGATGTAAAAAAGCAACGAGATTTGTTTGACCTCAGATCCAAAATTACAGAATTGACACAAAAATACAAACAAAAGAGGCAGTACCGGGATAGTACCGGGGCCAAGTTTGAAGATTTCGTTAGGCAGAAAGGGGACCATAAGTCTATAGGCGACAAAATCAAGGAGATGCAAAACAGGATTGATAGCAAAGAGAAGGAATTGCGTGAAGTAAACGCAAAAGCACCTTTGGTAAGAGATGCAATTGAATACCTAACTTCAGGTATCAGAATATCTGAAAATCGTTGCCCTGTTTGCGGGAATGAAGCCCCTGATTTACTGGAGCATTTAAAGAGGGAATGGGAACAAGAAATTGAAAATCAGGTTAGAGAAATCCAAAAACAAATAAAAAATTTAAAAATTCAATTAAAACAGTTTGAAGGTTTGGATGAGGAATACTGTAAACTCAAGGAAAGTTTTGAAAGTACTAATAAAGAGATGGAAAAGATTAATAAACAAATCGGGGAAGCGTTGGATAGAGAGATTGCCGATAAGGATGATCCTCAGGTACTTCTCGATAACGAGTTGGGGAGGATTGAAAAAGAATTTAAGAAATTGGAACAAGCGGTAAAATCGAAGCAAGAAACTTTAGATAAGGTATCCATCTTATTGGAACAGATGCTGCTTATTGTGGATATATTGAATCTGGAAGAAAAAAAGAAAGTTGTCGAACAAATTCAGCAGTCACTCGAATATCAGCGGATGGAAGAATTAAGAGACCAGATGGCTATACTGGTTAATGATGTAGATAAGATTAAGGGCGCAATAAGTGAAGCATCTCATGAAGAAGCGCAGCAGAAAGTTTCCTCAGCGGGAAAGGTGATAGATAATTATTTTCGTCAAATTGCACATAACCCATCGGTAAGCAAAATAGAGTTTTGGGTAAGTGTCGATTCCAGAACGGCCCGTAACTCCTATGAATTCAAGGACCAAAATGGGAAAGATCTGGCGCCTATCCTCAGCCAGGGAGACCTAAATGCTATGGCGTTGTCTATTTTTTTAGGAATGGCTTGCTCAAAGGGAGCAACCCAGCCGTTTGGATTTGTTATATTGGATGACCCCTCTCAGAGCCTGGGTTCTGAACATAAAGAAAAATTAGTTGAGGTGTTAGATGATGTTGTCAATGAACGAATGATTATCTTGGCCTCTATGGACAAGGAATTGCAAGACCTGGCTCTTTCAAAAATAACCAAAGCAAAAACTAAGTACATTTTCTCTGACTGGGCTCCGGAACGGGGTCCTGAAGTAAGAAAAGAGTGAAGCCTATGAAGACTGAGACTTATGAGCGATTAAAAAGTTTGCATGATAAATACGGACCACAGGAGTTTGGTAAGCTATGCCAGAAATTTCTGGCAATTACCTTTCAGATGGCAGGCTATAGTCGTATAGTGGAAAGAGGGGTGCAAGGAGTGGATATAGATGCAGCGGGAGAAAGTGGAGAAAAATACGCTATTGAAGTTAAGACGACGGTAACGAAGTCCATCAATTTTGAACAAAAAGATGTTGATGGTCTCCAAAAACGTAAAGAAGACGGCTATCAACCCGTACTGGCTGTGCTTCGTCTCGATAGGTTCTCGGAATGGATTCTTGCCAGGGCTGATGAAATCAAAGCGGGAAGCTTATATATAGATTCCCTTCGGGTTTATAGATTGCATGAACTCGAAGGATGCACACGCCCTCTTTTTGATAAAGCAATTGGGAATCACTTCCATAGGACGATGCAAGAAGCACAGAGATATCTGGATAATTTTCTGCGGCAAAAAGGTGTAGAGGTACGCCGACCGTGAGGTTAGGTGAGAAAAGCCTTCGACATCTTTTAAGCCTTCCGTATATTCTGGGAACAATTCAACTGTTCCGTCAATACCCTGAGCACCTGCTGGTTGTATAGGTATTCCTTTGGGTTCTTTGAAGGGAGAATGGATGACTCCAATTGGTTTGTACTTTATCTCATTCATAATTTCATCCCTATACTTTGAAGATCACGTCTCATTATTTTGAATAAATTGTAAAGTGTTGTTCTGGTAAGAAATTAAATTCCTTTTCTAATGAATATCCAGCCTCCTCCATATTAAACATCTTTGCTTGAAAGTTTCTCATTTTTTATCTGCCGTTGCGGGCAGGGCTTATAAAAGTTTCTTGAATTCTTCAATGGTAAGTCCAGCATCTTTTACAATACCTGCCATTGTAAAGGCATCAACAGGATTTGCTCTCGGAATAGTGATAATCCTTTCGCCATTTGTCATTGCGATATGCTTACCTTCCCTTGCTATCCAAAAACCTGCTTTTTGAAATGACCTTACTGCTCGCCGGTGGTTTATCCCTGATAATTTAGACATAGGTTACTTCTACATAACGAGACTCTTTGCCTTTGCTTAGCCCCTCGACAGTCTCTAAGTATGACTGTATGGCATCTTTAATGTTTTCCAATGCTTCTTCTTCTGTTTTCCCTTGAGACCAGCAACCAGGCAAACCGGGCACCCAAACAGAATAACCTTCTTCTGTTTTTTTGAGATTTACTTTATATCTCATATAGCACCTCCAAAACTTTTTGGGGTTTTTCTTTTTTTACATCATGGGACTGATTTTGTTTTCTAATAAACCTTTAGTTAACCTCAAACACGCTTCCTCTCTTTCCATCATCTTGCAATATCCTGCCATTGGACAGGGCACACCAGTTTCTTCCCTGCTGCCTGGGCGGTTATCGCAAATCTCTTTCCCTCATCCTCGGCAAAGTTAACTCTCTTTTCCGGCAGCAACCAGTTTCCGTCCTGGTCGAAGAAACAGCTAATTAGTGCGTCGTATGAGATAATCACACCTTCTTATTTTTCCTGAGCATTTTCTTTCTTTCCCTCCACAAAAGAGAAAATAGCACAGGATACCAAAACCACTGCAACCAGAACTAACTTAAGCATACTCCTCATAATATCCTCCTTTCCTGCCTCCAATTGCAGCTAACTTAAAATAACCGAACTACTTCGTTTATGCTCCCAAATTGGTATGTTTTACGAAGTACTTCGTTTATGCATGACTTTATATGACCCAAAGGGCAAGGTTGTGAAGCAAATCCGCAGAGTGCCCGACGCTATAAAATCTTTTGTTAATCATTTTGCCACTTTTACCATCTTTTCAATATTATCAAACCAATATTGTCTATACCTAAGGTGGACCCCATTGTTCGGACACTAACTTGCCATATTTAAGTTACAGCTAAGGCTCTTTCTTTGATTATTGCTACCAAAATATACCTCAGCTGGTGTTTTTTAATTAAGAGACTGATGTGGCCTTTCCTGGTTGTAAAAGGTCATATAATCACTGATACCCTGTTTTGCTTCAGGAACATTCTGATAATCTTTGATATAAACTTCTTCATACTTTACAGATCTCCATAGTCTCTCATTGAAGATGTTATCCATAGCTCTACCTCTTCCATCCATACTGATCTGGATATCCTTCTGTTTTAACTGTTTGATGAAATCTAAACTGGTAAACTGGGAACCTTGATCAGAATTAAAGATCTCAGGGGTACCAATAGTAAATGCTCTTTCTAAAGCCACTATACAGAAATCAACATCCACGTCAACGGATAGCTCCCAGGAGAGAACATAGCGGCTCATCCAGTCCATTATTGCTACCAGGTAAAGCCAGCCGTGTTTCATCCTGATATAGGTGATATCAGCACCCCACGCCTGGTTAACTCGGCCAATTACTCTGTTTCTCAAAAGATACGGGTATATCTTGTGACCAGGATGGGGCCTGCTGAGATTACGCTTGGGATAGATAGTCTCAATTCCCATAAGTCTCATTAATCTTTGGACCCTTTTTCTGTTGACACCATAGCTTTTTCTCTTTAACGCTTCTCTCATTCACTTGGAACCGTAAAAGGGGGTCTTGGTATACTGCTCATCAATTAAGTGCATCAGTTCTAAGCTATAGGAATCAACTATCGGCTGATAATATACCGTTGATCGGGCTATTCCTAATAGCTCTGCCTGTCTTTTTATCGGTATGGTTTTACTTTTCCGGTCTATAAGCAAAATTTTCTCCTCCACTGATAAGTCCAGATTTTTTTTTAAGCCAGTCCAGTTCCACTTTCAACTGTCCAATTTGCTTGTAGAGTTCTTCAATGAGCATATTTTGCTCTTTGTCTCTTTTTTGTCTATTATCCGTAAAGAGCTCGATTATTCCACTTGTAGCTATTCTCTTCCATTTTCTTATCTGACTGGGATGAACTCCATACTTACTGGCTAATTCAGCTGAAGTCTTCTCCTCTAGAATAGCTTCTAAAGCCACTTTCGCTCTAAAACTCGGTGGATATTTCTTGCGTATGTTTCCCATAACGGACCTCCTTTTTTTCTTATCTGTATCTTAGCATACTGTCAGATTTTTGGGGTCCATTATAATTATAGAGGGCTGGGTTAATTCGCCCGATATCTCACTGGCTGACGTGAGTATAAATTGAGATGGGTAGCAAAACTATGGCGCAAGGTGTGAACTGTCACATGTTTAGCAATACCTGATTTTGGTGCATTTAATACACAATCATACAAGAATTTCATATTATAATTATTATATACCAAAATCGTAATTAAAACAAGAATACGGAATGATTGGGGTAAAAAATGGTCAAGTCCAAAATTTTCTGTAGATTTCCTTCAAGATTCTCTAACAAGAAGATTCCATTATTTCCTTAAGGAAGTTCTCCTCGTCCAGGAAAAAGACTTGCAACCCATTCGGTTTCCTGCTATTCTTTTTCTTGACCATCACATCCTCATTTTCGATAGGGGTTGTTTTTAATTTTCTTTATCTGGGAAGAATAACGGCTTTTTTATTAAGATTATCTAAATCTACAGAAATTAAGGGTATATTCAAAATTTTAAGACAAAAATGAATATGCTAAAGATTAGAGGAGGGATATATGATTACATTTGAGGATTTTAAAAAGTTAGAAATCAGAATTGGGAAGATTCTTTCAGCCCAAAAAGTTGAAGGCGCAGATAAATTATTGAAACTTGAAGTTGATATAGGAAAAGAAAAAAGACAATTAGTGGCAGGAATTGCCCAATATTATGAACCTGAAGAATTAATCCACAAGCAAATCCCTGTTTTGGTGAATTTAGAGCCGAGAAAAATCAGGGGTATTGAAAGTCAAGGTATGCTATTGGCTGTTGTAGAAAAAGAAATGCCAATTTTATTACATCCTGATAAGGAAGTTTCTCCCGGAAGTTTAATCAGCTAAAAAAGCTTGGTGTAGAGGCCAAATAAATTCCCTTTCCCTCTAAAGATAAATGAAAAAAATAACTCTGTTAGTTATCCTCACCTTAGCTATACTTATTGGTGTAAAAGTAGGGACAATTACTTTCTTTGAATACAAAAAGGTGGAAAAAGAAGAACTTATATCTAATGTGGTAGAAGAGGTCTCTATAAGTGCTACCAGAAATCTAACTATTACAATAATTTATGATAATAATCCCTATAATGAAGAACTGGAAACAAGATGGGGCTTTTCCTGTTTGGTAGAAGGACTTGAGAAAACTATTCTTTTTGATGTCGGCGGTGAGGGTTCGGTGCTTCTTAAGAATATGGAAAAACTCAAGATCGATCCTAAAAAAGTAAATATAATAGTCCTTTCCCATATTCACTATGACCATATTGGTGGACTATCTGATTTTTTGAAGAAAAATCCTCTTGTTACTGTCTACATGCCAAAGTCTTTTCCTCAAAGTATCAAAGATAAAGTCAAAAAGGTAGACGCCGAACTGGTTGAGGTTCATAGCTTAACAGAGATCTGCAAAAATGCCTATTCCACAGGAGAACTTGGAACTTGGATAAAAGAGGAGTCTCTTATAATAAAAACGTCTAAGGGACTATTAGTAATTACAGGTTGTGCTCATCCGGGAGTTGTAAATATCGTTGAGAGGGCAAAAGAGATGCTTAAAACTGATGTCTACCTAGTATTAGGTGGTTTTCATTTGTGCTGGATGAATGCCTGGCAGATCAAGGGTATTGCCAAAGGACTAAAAGAACAAAAGGTTAAGAAAGTGGCTCCCTGTCATTGCTCAGGTGATCTTGCCAGAAAACTGTTTAAAGAAGCCTATGGAGAAGAGTTTATTCTTTCTGGGGCAGGAAAAAAGATAAAAATAAAGGATGCTTTCTAATTCTTTGAGATTACTAATAGCTGGTTTTACTATGGGTTGGGGGCCCTGTCTTGCTTATACTGCTCCATTGCTTTTGCCTTATATTGGGGCCACAAAGAGGAATTGGCAGGATGGCTTAAAAGTTGGGCTAGTGTTTTCAATTGGTAGACTTTTGGCTCTTGCCATTTTGGGTGGACTTGCCACTATAGCCTTTAGCTCTATCAATCGATTTTTTCCACCTCAAAAGTCCGGTTGGCTCTATTTAATGGTGGCTTTTTTTATGGTAACAATGGGTGTACTTATCATTCTGGGCAAAGGGTTTAAGATGCATATTGGAAAGACCATATTAGATAAAGGTACCATAAGTATCTTTTTATTTGGTTTTTTGATGGGCATTGCCCCTTGTGTTCCATATGTAGCAATTCTCACCTATATTGCCTGTGTAGCAGAAAATGCTGTTTTAGCAGGTATATTGTATGCTGCGTTGTTTGCGGCAGGTACAGCACTTGCTCCTATGGTATTAGGGTCTTTGATGGGTATTATTCCAGAGAAGCTATTTAGGTCAGCTAAATTGCTCAAGACTTTTCAGGTAGTTTGTGGAGTAGTTCTTGTTTTTTTCGGATTTCAGCTTATCTATTACGTGTTGAATCTGATCACTTGATTTAATTTGCGCGCCCTCTGTCGAAAAAACTTGACATTTTCAAAAAATGGTTTATAATAAATCAATTGAAAATAATTTTCATTTAGTCTGGAGTAGTTATGGATAAAAAAATCAATGAATTCTCTAGACAAGTCCGTTCTAAGGGATATAAGTTAACCCCTCAAAGGAAGATAATTTTGAAAATTTTGATAAAAAACAGGGATAATCCACTAACTCCGGAAGGGGTTTATCAGCAAGCTAAGGCACTTCACCCGCGGACGGGTTTAACCACTGTCTATCGGACATTGGAATTACTTAAGGAGATAGGATTAGTAAACCACGTTCATTTTCATAATGGATGTGACCGATACGAGATGAATGATGGTCGGCCTCATCACTACCTCATCTGTTTAAATTGCGGTAGGACAGAAAAGACCAACGTGTGTTTGGCTGAAAAGATGCAAAAGAAACTTAAGAAGAACACTGCTTTTAGAGTAACTGAACACTGTTTAAGTTTCTTCGGTTACTGCCAAAGTTGTCGGTTGCGGAAATAATTTTTTTTTGATTTTAAATGAAAATTATTTTCAGTTAGGCTGAACAAGACTATGGTGAGGGTTGCACCCTCTAATCAATAAGATTATCAATAAATAGGGATGGAAGATATTAACATATGGCCAAAAATAGGAAGAGCGAGGGAACTAAAGAGAACCCCCCGCTAGGGGATATAAAAGCTGTTTTCACCGGAAGATGAAGGAAATGTAAACTAAAATTTAAAGGCAAGGTATAGTCATGAGAAAGAGAATATTAATCTGGGTTGGTCTTTGTGTTATTTTCGTTTTTGCCACAAGTACCGTCCTTATGGGAACGGAGAGGAAATCGGAGTCGGAGATGATGGGGGTGATGGTAACTATTTTTCCTTTGGTTGATTTTGTGGAAAATGTGGGGAAGGATAAAGTGGAGGTTACAGTGATGGTGCCGCCGGGGGCGAGCCCTCATACCTATGAGCCGACGCCGAGTCAACTTCGGGAGCTCAGCAAGGCGAAGATTTATGTCAAAGTGGGATCAGGGGTAGAGTTTGAGTTAGTCTGGATGAATAAGCTCATAGAAGTTAACAAAAATATGCTCATTTGTGACAGCTCGCGAGGCGTCCAGCTTATGGGAAAAGATCCCCACATATGGCTTTCCCCGCTGAACGCTAAAATACAGGTGGAGAATATCTATGAGGCTCTGGTTAAGATTGACCCAACCAACAAAGAATATTATGCTCAAAATAAAGAGAACTATCTCAAAAAATTAGATGAGCTTGATAGGAAGATTGGGGATGGCCTCTCGGGAATTAAAAACAGAAAGTTTATGGTCTTTCATCCCGCCTGGGGTTATTTCGCCAGAGACTATGATTTAGAGCAGATACCGATTGAAAAAGAGGGAAAAGAACCGACTGCCAGAGGTCTCGCCAAAATAATAAAACAAGCAAAGACAAACAGCATCACAGTCGTCTTTGTCTCACCTCAATTTAGCACAGAAAGCGCTGAGACAATCGCCAAAGAAATTGGTGGCAGGGTTGCCTTCATAAACCCATTGGCCAGAGACTATGTAACAAATATGCACACGGTATTAGATGAGCTCGTTCAGGGGTTAAAGTGAAGGATTTGTTGGGTGATCTCAGGAAATAAAAATTTGTATCATCCCCTAGGGGTGGATATGTCCATTGAAGAGGTTGTGAAGTTAAGGGATGTATGGGTCTATTATGATGACAGTGTATGTGTATTGGAGGGGATAAACCTTTCCATAAACCGGGAGGATTTCCTGGGGATAATAGGTCCAAATGGGGGAGGTAAGACCACCCTACTCAAAGTCATCCTGGGGCTAGTAAAACCAAACCGGGGAAAAATCAGAGTTCTAGTAGACATCCCTGAGAGGGGCCGGAGATCCATTGGCTATGTTCCTCAACATAGCCTTTTCGATCGAGAATTTCCGGCAAGCGTCTGGGACGTGGTGTTGATGGGGCGTCTAGGGCAAGCAGGACGCTTTAGAAGATACAGCCATGAAGATAAGAAGATTGCCCTTCATGCCCTTAAGACAGTGGAGATGCTTGACTTTAGAGATAGACAAATAGGGAGGCTCTCCGGAGGGGAGCAGCAGAGGGTTTTCGTAGCCAGATCCCTGGCATCCGAGCCAAAACTGCTCCTCCTCGACGAGCCAATGGCAAATGTTGATACACCTATGCAAACGGAATTTTACGAATTGTTGAAAAGACTGAACCAGAGAATAACAATTGTTCTAGTATCGCACGATCTCAGTGCTGTTTCTATTTACGTAAATAAAATTGCCTGCCTTAACCACAGACTTTTTTACCATAATTCAAAAGAAATAACGGCAAAGGAGTTGGAAGCAACGTACCAATGCCCAATAGAACTAATAGCTCACGGTGTTCCTCACCGTGTATTAAAGGAACACTGAGAAATGATAGATGCTTTGCAGTATGAATTTATGAGAAACGCCCTGGTTGCCGCAATCCTGGCCAGTATCGCTTGTGGGATTATCGGCGTTTACGTGGTAGTGAAGAAGATCGTCTTTATCAGTGGTGGAATTGCTCATGCTTCCTTCGGCGGCATTGGACTGGCATACTTCCTGGGAGTAGCCCCCGTTTTAGGAGTAGTGCCCTTTAGTATTGCCTCTGCACTGGGCATGGGGATGGTAAGTAAAAGGACAAAGCTGCCCGAAGATACGGCTATCGGAATCTTGTGGGCTATAGGGATGGCATTGGGAGTCATCTTTATTGGCCTGAGCCCAGGTTATGTTCCAGACCTCTTCAGCTATCTCTTCGGAAGCATTTTAACAGTCTCCTTTTCTGACATAATTCTGATGCTGATCCTGGATGCACTCATAATCTTGATAGTGATCTCGCTCTATAAGGAGTTCCTGGCCCTTTCCTTCGATGAGGAATTTGCAACAGTAGTCGGAGTTCCCGTAGAGCGCTTATATCTTGTCCTTTTATGCCTGATCGCCCTGACCGTGGTGGTATTGATAAGGGTAGTAGGCATTATTCTGGTCATAGCTTTATTAACTATTCCGGCGGCCATATCGAAACAATTCACCCATAGCCTTAAAAAAATGATGCTCCTTTCAATCCTTCTTAGTGCTATTTTTGCCATCTGTGGTCTATGGCTCTCTTATGGACTTGACCTGGCATCTGGGGCGACTATTATTTTGGTCTCTGGAATGAGTTTCCTTATTTCTTCATTATTTAAAAGAATCACGCTTGCTAAGAAAAAGAAAAATGGCCAAGAACCAAGAAATCAGTGGTTATGTGTAAAATAAAAATGAGCAGCTAAGATTGCCCAAATTCAAAGGTTAATAGAAAACGTCTCTTGAAATATGTAATGTGACCTTGAAATATTTTAGAGGAGATTTAAAAGATGGAACAATTTTTGAACTGGTGGAATCATATTCCGGAATATATCAACCCTAATATCATTAAAATTGGTTCATTTCAACTACATTATTATGGTTTAATGTATGTTGTTGCCCTTGCTATTGTATATTTCCTTGTTTTGTATAGATTAAATAATGAAAGGTATGAATATCCAAAAGAAATTATACAAAATTATTTTGTGTGGGCTATTCCGGGAATTATAATTGGCGGGAGGTTAGGATACGTATTATTCTATGATTTGAAATATTTTGTAGCCAATCCATTAAGAATAATCTGTCCTTTTGATTTCTCAAATGGGCTCCATTACATTGGCATTTTTGGAATGTCTCATCATGGTGGAGTTATTGGAGTTATTTTGATTTCTATTTTCTTTTGTCATAAATATAGTATAAATTTTTGGCATTTTGCCGATCTTTTTTCTCCTGCAATTCCTTTAGGATATACATTTGGCAGAATAGGCAATTTTATCAATGGAGAACTTTATGGTCGAGTTACCACTCTACCTTGGGGGATGTATTTTCCTTTAGACCCAACGCATCGATTGCGACATCCATCTCAACTTTATGAGGCTTTTTTTGAAGGGATATTTCTTTTCATAATTCTTTGGAGTTTAAGGAAAACGAAATGCTTTGATGGTTTTCTCTTCTCTTTGTATCTTATTGGCTACGGATTGATACGGTTTTTTATCGAATTTGCAAGAGAACCCGACCCTCAGTTAGGATTTATATTAGGGCCTTTCACTATGGGGCAGATTCTCTGTATTGGTATGATATTGGGAGGTATTTTTATTGTGCTGATTAGAAGTCGCACAGCACATAATAGCAGATAAAAGGGAAATTCCTGCCTGCTTTTGAAAGACTATCCCACAAAAAATAGAGAAACTCCTGCACGACCAACCTCTTGCCATAGCTTAAATATATGTTAAAATTCAAATAGTTTGGAATTCATACTATTTGGCTGTCTAAACAGGGGGGTGATATGGACGAAGTAGAACAACTAACTAATGAACTAATCGACTTCTTCAATCGATTTACCTCATGGGAGACATCAGTAATACGCTCCAGCGACCTCACTCTTTCAGAAAGTCATGCTATCGAGGTCTTGGGCGTTTACGGCAAAATGAATATGAAGAAGCTGGCGGAGAAGCTAGCAGTTACCACGGGCACCGTTACTGCCACTGTTGATAGGTTAGAGGAAGGAGGGTATGCAAAACGTATGGCGGTGCAAGGAGACCGCCGGACATATATGATAGAGCTTACCCCTGCCGGAAAGAAAGCCTTTGAAGAACACCACAAGCATCACCTCCGTTTAACTCAGGAACTGAGGCTGCTGCTCGATAAAGAAGAGATCGATGCCTTTATAAAGATTCTGCAAAAACTCAATGAGCATTTTTAGTGGCAGGAGGAATCAAAATGGCTCTGACAGAAAGATTCCGGGACATAAGAAAAGGGCTTGGCCGCCGTACCAAAAGAACCATTAATACAAATTTATTCCTTGCTGTCTCTTTCAGTTTTACCATGATGGTTCTGGCTGGAGCCGGTGTGCTAAACCCTATTCTTGGGGCTATTGCTCATAACCCAGCATCTTTGACGGTTATCCTCAATTCCGCTAGACTAATTAGGTTTAAAGGCTAATTTTGCAGTTGGGACAAGTACAAGGGTCCTACATTGTGAGTACGAATTTAGATTTAAGTGCTGAAGGCTGAAGTCTAGATATATTAATATGCTCAAAGAATCTGATATTTTAAAGATAATAAAAGAAGATATATTAAGAACATTAAGTGAAAGAGAAGAGAAAGTTTCTTTCAAATCTTTAACCACGGAAATTAAAGTTTTTCATTCTTTTGTATCTAAAGCAATTAAAGACCTTGGAGAAGAAAGTCTGATAAAGATTGAAGAAAATTTCGTGAGATTAACACAGATTGGACAAGATAAAGCAAAAGATATTTTAAGAAAACGTCTCGTTCTTGAAAATTACTTTAAGAAAACCTCAAATGAAAAGGCAGCGCATAGAAAAGCCAATATTCTTGAGCATTATATCTCTGAAGAAGTTATTAAGAATATAAAAAAATTGTATACATTAAAAGAGAGAGGAATTCCTCTAACAAAATTTAAATTGCATAAAGAGAGCCTGGTTGCTGATATTACTATTCCAAGCAATGAGCTATTTGAAAGAATAGTTAGTATGGGAATATTTCCAGGAGAAGAAATAAGTGTAACAAATAAAATCTCAAGGGGTGTCGTTGTTAAAATGAAAAACAAAAAGTTTGCTCTGGACAATAATATAGCAAACGAAATTAAAGTGATAGAATATGAAAAATCTTAAAATACTTTTGATTGGACAGCCAAATGTAGGGAAATCTTCGTTGCTTAATGGGCTGGTTGGTCCAAGAGTTACAGTATCCAATTATCCTGGAACCACTGTTGAAGTAACCAAAGCTAAAAAGAAAATTAATAACGCAGAGATTGAGTTTGTAGATACGCCGGGAATATACTCTATATCTGACAGAAGTGAAGAAGAAAAAGTTACTGAAAAGGCTTTGTTTGAAGAAGAAGTAGATGAGGCAATAATAGTTGCTGATGCAGCATCCCTTGAAAGAAGCCTTTATATGGCTTTGCAAATTTTGGAGGCAGAAATACCCACTGTTATAGCTTTAAATTTTGTGGAAGAAGCTGAAAAGAGAGGGATAAAGATTGATTCAAAAAAATTAGCAAAACTTCTGAATATTCCAGTTATGCCTATAAATCCTCTAAATAAAAGAGGGATAAATAAGCTTGTAGATATAACATTAAAAATTAAAGAGAGGGCAGAGCGAAGTTTTAAGATTGAATACGATGATCATATAGAAAAGGCAATAAATAAAATATCATCACAAATAAGAGAAACTTCTATACCAAAGAGATTTATAGCATTAAGGATTTTAGAAGAGGATGAAGATTTTTATAAATATTTGAAGGATGAGAGGGTAATTGGAGAAGTTAAAGAAAGTGCTGTAGAACATCCAAAAATTGCAGAGGATATATCCATAACCAGATATGGTACAGCCTCATTTATAGCAGAAAAGGTTACAAAAATAGTTCCTTTAGAAAAAAGACTACAACCCACCTACCACGTCCTCCCATTCCCTTTAAAACTTGGAGGGAATGGGCCCCTAAAATTGGAAGAGAAAATCGATGATGTTTTGCTGGATGAAATCTGGGGTCCACTTATAACTGGTTTATTTGTTCTTGCTATTTTTGGAGTGTTGTTATATCTCGGCAATTTGATACAAGATGTTCTTATGGGTTTAACAGAAAGCCTTTTGTCTTTTAGCACAGCAGAACATTCTATTGCTACTATGATATTGGTTCAGGGTTTAACTGGACTTACAGCGGGTATTTCTATTGCTCTGCCCTATGTGTTTCTGTTCTATTTGTCTTTGGGATCGCTGGAAGATGTAGGATTTCTTTCCAGATTTATTGTTAATGCGGAAAGATTCTTGAAAAAATTAGGTCTTTCTGGAAAATCGTTTATTCCGCTAGTTCTTGGTTTAGGTTGCACTGTACCAGCAACCAGGGCGACTAGAGTTTTGTCTTCTAAAAAAGAACAATTTCATACTGCATCATTGTTTGCTTTTATACCTTGCTCCAGCAGAATTGCCATAATAATGGGGATAGTTGGATTTTATGGAGGCATAAAGTTAGCTTTTTCTGTTTTTGCCACTTTACTTGTTGCTGGTTTGATCTGGGCTTTTTGGATTAAAAAAATTGTTCATATAAAAAGCGAACCCTTACTTTTAGAATTACCTCCTTACAGGAAGCCTTTAATTAAAAATATTTTTGCTAAAAGCTGGATTAGAATGAAGGATTTTATATATATAGTTATACCCTTGTTGGTATTTGGAGGAATAGCTTACGGTATTTTGAATATAACAGGTTTTACCAAGCATATAGTAGAGCCCCTTTCACCAATCACTACCTGGTTGGGATTACCTGCTGTAACTATTATCCCTTTAGTATTCGGATTTTTACAGAAAGATTTAACCGGGGCAATGCTTTTATCAGTCTTAGGCAGTAAAATATCTTTAGCCATGACCCCTCTTCAAATATATACATTTGGTATAACTTCTACAATTGGAATTCCATGTATAATTGCTTTAGGAATGCTTATTAGAGAATTTGGATTCAAAAAAGCGATAGTTTTAACAATAACATCAATAGTTTATGGGCTTTTATTTGCTGGTTTAGTCTGGAGAATAATCTCTATTTTTTGAATAATTAGAAATTAATATTTTAGGTTGTATTATGAAATACTCGATAGATGAATGCGAAAAAGATGCTTAACCGTCTCTTGTGAATAGAAGAGGAAACACTATATCGCTCGTACAGCAAGGAATCCAAACTGCAAGGAATAAAATTAAGAAGATAAAAGGAAGCAAGGGAATCCAATTTGCCATCCCGAATGCTGTAAAGTAGAACAGCGATGCCCACGTACTTAACAACACGTGTCCAGCGTGCGGGAATTTAGTGGTAGGCTTCCAATAACCGATGGCAATGCCGATTAGCGCCATGGGATTTACAAGCCACCATTTTTCGATAAAACCTAGATGGAATTCCATTTTGAGAGTAAGTAAAACTCCTCCCAGATAAGGAATTACTACATCACTTAATGTAGCTATGCCAATTGACCCCACATAACCAATCAAAATGGCCGCCCAGACTTTACCCTTACTATGTCGCTTATACATAGCTGTGGTCACAATTGCGCTCAATACAACATGAACTGGATGTAAGATATAAAAAAGAGTGTGCGAAATCCCGGAAGGAACATTACCCAAAACTATTATAGCCATGATGATAATTCCTGTAATAGCCCCAAAAGAAGTAAAAGGAGCATGCCTTTTAAGCTCATTCGCTATTCGCCTGACCATTTTTTTCTTTTTCGTACTCTTAAGTTCTCCTCCCTAGTAAATCAAAGGCAGCCTGTTTTGCCGCCTGGTAAACCTTTTTGAGGGGAATTTTAAGGTGGGTGGCAATTTTTCGGCATTCTTCATAGCTAGGGGAGATGTTTTTGACCACGCCATCATGTTTTCCTATTTTAACCTCGATTTTACCATATTTAGTGGATACCTTCCGGTTTTCCCGATTTAATTTTCTTCTTTTT